>OMAO01000247.1_pt1 | contig 33877 bp, 28 predicted proteins | sample 1644641 | NCBI WGS metagenome assembly OMAO01 (sample SAMEA103958120, study PRJEB25191) | human gut metagenome | biome: human-associated habitat [ENVO:00009003]; feature: intestine environment [ENVO:2100002]; material: feces | place: Germany | collected 2013/2015
AGTGTTGCTTTTAAAAACAAATAAAACTCTGAATGACATGGCAAAAGTACAAATATAATCCGAGAAACTCATGGATATCATTTTATTAAGAAAATCTTTTCCTGACCGGTCTTTTGGATTTATTGTTGCTCCTATAGCCCAAGTGCCTTTTCCTTTGTTATAATCAGAATTATAAAAAGAAGTCGTTGAACTTGTTACACCTATAGATTTACCTTTAATTAGTATATTGCCCATTCCTTTAAGGAATCGGGAATAATGCTTACATCCAATTCTTTATATATTTTCCCTTCTGAATTAGTCTCAAAACATGATGTGTAACCTTTCCTGTCTCCTCCATTATTCGAAATAACATATATCATATTAGGCCTTAACCCCCTTACATAGATATACAAAGAATCATAGCAATTATTCTTTATAATGTCGTCTTTCCCGTCTATACTTATTATCCTAATGCGCTTGAAGGTACCTTCAGGTATTAATTTTTGGGAAATAAAGTCATACCTAAATCTATTAGAATGAGTACAGCTTAGCATCAATAAAGCACCTATTAGGAATATATAAAATGATGTGTTATTTCTTATCATTTGCTTTACGATACTCAACATATTCTTTCCATATTTTATCAATTATTCCTATTTTATATGAGTCTGATCTTTTTGAATGGAAAAGATTTCTTAAAAAACCAGATCCATACTTTTTATTTTTACTTAAGAATTTACTGAAGTCATAAAAGATAGCACGTCCTCTTTCCGCTTCATGTTCTAAAGTAGAGCCATCATGAGAACCGGCCTTAATACATGAATCTGCAAACATTCCTACATAATACTGGAGGCGATATTCATCTTTACTCGGAACGATAGCCTTCCCATTTGAATTTTCTCTTGCTTTCAATAAAGTTAAATAGATTTGATCTGCCAACTTATTACTTTGTATGATATGTTTAATGTGACCAACTTCATGGCTTGCTATAGCTAACCAATCCATGTATCTAAAGTTTTCATTAGAACATTGCAGAGTTCTCTGTTTCAGGGAGTATTATGGCTTATAGGTCGTGTAAACCAACCAATTCCGAATAGCTTTGACATTATAAGCTTTATCATAGAAAATCGTTATTACGGGAACCTGCTGTATATCTATGTCGAATATTGAAGTTGAATACAAGTTTAAACTTTCTTTTTGTATCAGAATCCTATGCCGTCTAAATCTCACTCCTGTATATATTGAATCAGATAACTGAGTTACTGACATGAGCAGTTCTTTATCTCCGCCGTAATCAGATGTGAAAACATTGTCGTGATCGCGATAATACTTTAAGACTTCTCTAGAGTATAGTCCTTTTTTTTCGATAATTGTTGTTGTGTCATTATTAACATCAAGCATAAAATATATAACATTGTCTATCGGCAACAAAATATGCTGACTTTTCGATTTACAACAACCCAATATGCTGATACTTGTAAGTATCATACCGATTTTAATAATGTTTTTTGTAATATTTAGAAGTATCATTGAAAATGAATTTTAATTTTTTGTTTTGTCCGATTAACTCTTAAACCGTTTTATAGTACAACTTAGACCCTGGTAATTTCGGAGATCTTCTTATTAAATCATGATGTTCATCATTACCAGACAAATTCTTCCATATTTTTTCAGCAGCATTCGTAATACCGAGGACATTATCCACAGCATCATAATGATATCTATTTTCCATGACAGTCTGACCATCCGCAGTAAGGTTCATCACCTGCAGACGTTCACGCTGCTTGTCATATGTATAGGTAGTCTCCGTTCCATTACCGAGTTTCGTATAGACCGTATGACCCTCCTTGTCGTAACCTATCCTGTCAACAATAACGCTCTGACGTCCCTGTTTATTGCTCGTCATGCTCTCCACCTGTCCGGCAGCATTGTAGTGATAGGTAACCACTTCACCATCAGGATAAGTCATCGTCTGCACACGGTTCCAGCTATCATAGGTGGCACCATAGACATAAGTCCTGATATCCGCCACACTCGCCATGACTGTACGGACAGTCTTCGTCACCTCACCCTGTCTGCCATAGTAATAGGCTTCACCGCCACTCGCATCCTCAACAAGGGCAAGACGACCGGCACGGTTATACTTATCACCTGCCTTACCATAGGTATAAGTAACACGATTAAAGAGGTTTTCCGGATAAAGCACCTCATGCATATTCAGGCATATACTGACGAAAGTCTGTGTACTTCACTACTATTATTTTCTTATATATGGAGAACCTTCATTACTTATTATGTCGTAATATATGTTTTCCTGTCATATCATCAAAGTAATACGTAAATCCATACACAGATAGAAAATAAGCTATATTGTATGCTTCTTCTTCCGTTTTTACATTCATAATAAATGTATCTGAATATTTGTCTAAACTACAAAATTGATCTAATAAGCTCTTGTAACCTCCTTTATCGTAGATCATTTCTATCTTTCTATTTACATGATTTTTTTTTAAATAAAACTCAAATTCTACGGTCTCTTGAAAATCAGGAAAAATCTTTCCGGAGAAAACAAGTTCCTCGAATTTCACGTAAGAATAATATACCCCTTTATATTTTCTTGTGAATAAATCATGAAGCTGCACCCCATTAAACACATATAAATGCCCATCATTCCCTCGTTGTATATGTACATCTCTACCTTTCGTAATGATTTCGTAGATGCTGCTACTGTTTTTTTCAAATGACACATTATTCTTTTTCCTGTCCGTCTTACAACCAGCAGAAAATAGACATATAACAGCTATTAATAATAAGCTATATTTATGGTTTGATGTTTTCATTTTTCAAATCTTCTTTATTGATTGGCATACCACCATATGAGGTTCTTAATTTCCTTTTTTCTATTTTACGTGCATGATTCTCCGCCTGGACTCCTCGTATTTCAGCAATATCGACATTATGACTTTTTCTCTGCTTATCAGGATTACCCGATATAATTCTTTTATCAAAGTCGTACATGTGCTGCATTTCGTGGGCCATTATATCAAAATCGGTTAAACCTATTGTTGAGAATGCTGGTTCTTTCTCATTTTTATCAAAATTAATGAGCGTTATTGTACTTATAGAATTCAATGGTGAAACTCTGCTACCTATTTCTTTTTCTTCAAATATATAATGTGTTTTAGCATTGGGACTTTCTGATAAATGTTTTAAATTACCTGATAGTTTTTTATCTCCACTACTTTCTATTTTCCTTAATGCCGCTAACACGCGATACATGGTCCTATTTATACTCTGCTTTGAAGGATTATACCTTACATTGGTTCTATATATTTTCCCATTTTTACCAATATTTGCTCTCCAGAAATTACCTCTATAGTACTGATATATCGCAGAACCTGTAACAAATACTATTTTACGGCCATCTGTGTCTTTTAATTTTACAGGATTCCCTGCGCAATACACATAGCTACCAATATTTAAATACTTCTCTACCAACGGATCCACCCCATACCACAGACTGGTAACAGGGTTCATGTACCTTGCACCGTAATAGTACAGGCCAGTCTCATCATCGAACTGTTTACCATTGAACTTATATGGTAGCTCTTCACTGCTGCTGTGCTCGTCAACCAACAGTTCACCGTATGGCAGGTAAGCATCATACTGGGTGATGTTGGCGTGGTCGTCCGTGATGTAAGACGTACTACCTAAATGATCACTGTGATAGAAGAAGGTCTCTTCTTTTGTAGTGTCATTGGCAATGTAACCATAACCCGGCTGGGCATTGTCAGGACTCTCCGGTTCACTCCATTGGATAGGAGGACCTGGGAGATCACCTTTGCCGTTGAACTTCGGATGCTGTATCCAGCCTTCTGGAACGCTGTGGTCACCCAGGTCTGCGATGATGCTGTTGTAGCCAATACCAGTATTGTCTGGATCTGCAGTTGCACCCTTCATCGTCGGCACTCCCGGCGGTGTGCCAAGCTGCTTGTAATACTCCTCACGCTGCTTTTCTATCTGCATCATGCGGGCGACATGCAGTATCCTGTTGATAGCAGAAACAATGGGGCACTTTTAGGGTTAATCGAAACTTGTATTTGGCTTTACATGTCTCAATTAAACTCATTATTACTTTTACTGACAGAAGATTACTTAGAGCCTTGCCGAAGTATGCTTTGCCCTGTGTAGTCCTGCCTGCTATACGAAGTAGGATCATTCTTCCTTGTTCCATATTTGTGGGAGCAAAGGTAATGATTTTTAAGTAAACTGCCAAAAAACATATCATTTTTATATAAATCTTTATGCAAATTGTGCAAAAAGCAAATATATTCTGCATTTTCTTACGGAAAGCGGTTAATTTAGTACTTTATTGTGGGGTTGACTATATAACCTTTTGCTAATGCCAATTGCTGGTTGGATAGATATACAGCCAAGCATTAAAAATGAATGAAGAAGCGCTTCGTTAGAGAGCATATATATGTGCTCACTTTGAGGTATTGCTTTCACATCGGAGGGTGTATCATGGAATTATGACACACCCTCTTTTTTTCTTGAATTCAACAAGATTATTCCCGGATTTAACAAAAGGCATAGGAAGAACATAACATACTATACATATCCCTAACCTAAGACTAGTCCTGATATTTAATCTGGAAGTAATCAAAAACAAAACATTCCTTCCATTTCAATCTTTCGCAAATTTCGTCAAAAAGAAGGAAAAATACTCGAAAACCTTGTAGGAATCATATAATAATCGTATCTTTGCCGAATTATCCAAAAGTTGAGTACTAGAGTAAGGACATTTTAATAATGAAAGGTATGGAGCAGAGGAATTCATCCATCGAAATCTATCGTTCCCCAGAGGGAAACATAGAGTTGAATGTAAAATTAGAGAATGATACCGTTTGGCTTACACAAAGCCAAATGGCAGAGTTGTTTGGCCGTGACAGAACAGTGATTTCACGACATGTCAATAACTGTTTTAAAGAAGGTGAACTCGACAAATCCTTGGTATGTGCAAAATTTGCACATACCAAGAAATATGGTCGCCACGACGGCTTTGAACAGGTTGTCGAAACGGAATATTATAACCTGGACGTCATTATCTCCGTAGGCTATCGTGTAAAGTCAATCAATGGTACCAGATTCCGTCAATGGGCTAATTCTATCTTGAAGCAATACATTATCAAGGGTTATGCCATCAACCAGAAGCGCCTAGACAATTACAACGAACTGAAAGAAGTGGTTCGTTTGATGTCACGTGCGATTACATTACAAGATCAGGTTTCAGAAGGCGAATACAACGGACTATTCAATGTCATCAGCGACTATGTTTATGCCCTGGATACTCTCGACAAATATGATTATCAGACATTACTCATAGACAAGACGACTCAAGCCGAACCGTTCCATGCCACCTACGAAAATGCAATGGAAGCCATCAATGCTTTGAAAGAAAAGTTTGGAGGCAGTAAATGGTTTGCCAATGAGAAGGATGATTCATTCAAGAGCAGCATCGGTCAGATTTACCAAACCTTCGGTGGTGAAGAACTCTACGCTTCGGTAGAAGAAAAAGCAGCCATGCTGCTCTACCTTGTCGTAAAAAACCATTCATTCAGCGATGGCAACAAGAGAATTGCGGCCATGCTTTTTCTTTGGTTTATGGAGAAGAATGGCATTCTGTATGCAGAAAATGGACATAAGAGAATTGCCGACAACACACTCGTTGCCCTGACTCTGATGATTGCAGAAAGCAGAACTGAGGAAAAAGATGTAATGGTAAAAGTTGTCGTCAACTTGATTAACAAAGACAATCAATAAGAATTGCTATTTTAAAACCGCACAACAACTGTTGTACGGTTTTAAATATATATTGCGGAAACTTACTTCGCAGTATCCTTCGAACTTCGCTTATCACGGCGATAACTGCGATAATCATCCAAAGGAATCTCGATATCAGGTTCTACCAACTCACCTTCACGTGGCAAGGCAAACTTCTGATATTTGATATTCAAACCACGCTCTATCCACATACTCTCATAATAGGTCTGGATGGAAAGAATCTTACGGGTTTCCTCATCGATACCCTCCTGATGATAGAGGTCCTCGGTGCGGAAGAGCACAGGCAGATGGTTGCCATCCACCATATAAGTCGTATAGGTGAAGAGGAAGTTGGAATCTGTTTTCAAATGAATGATGCCGCCATCCACGAGGAAGTGACGATAACGGTTCATGAAGTAAGTAGATGTAAGACGCTTGCGAGGGTTCTTCATCTGCGGATCAGAGAAGGTGAGCCAGATTTCCTGCACCTCATCTTCGGCAAAGAAGCGGTCGATAATTTCAATGTTGGTACGGAGGAAAGCCACGTTCTTCTGTCCTTCCTCTATCGCTTTCTTGGCACCGGTCCACATTCGTGCGCCCTTGATATCCACACCGATGAAGTTCATTTCAGGATAAAGCTTGGCAAGTTCTACGGTATATTCACCCTTGCCGCATCCCAACTCCAGCACGATAGGATTGTCATTGTGGAAATACATCTCACGCCACTTGCCCTTCATATCGAAAGGCACGTCATCTACTACACTATATGGATACTGGAATACGTTCTCGAAACGCTCCATATCCGCAAACTTAGCTAATTTTCCTTTGCTCATTGATTCTTTTTTCTTCGTTTGAGTGCAAAGGTAAGCATTTACCGATAATTATACAAATCATATCATGGAATTTGTATAATATTAACGGAAAAAGTTTATTCTGCCTGAATACCGAAATACTCATTGAGTTCAGCGATGGCTGCACCATCGGAATTAGGAAGATCCTTCACTAACTTTCCTTTCTCCAAGAGAAGAATACGTGAAGAGATGTCGGCAACGAAGTTGAGGTTGTGGCTGGAGATGATGACCGTAGTGCCCTGCTCCTTGCAGATACGCTGAATCATGTGGGCGATAGTCATCTGAGAAGAAGGGTCAAGATAGTTGAATGGCTCATCCAGGAGAAGAACCTTCGGATTGATGATCATCGCTCCGATGATGCCAATCTTCTGTCGGTTGCCCTGAGAGAAATCACGGAGATACTTCTTGGTTTCCATGATTTCATCGTGCATAAAGCCCTCAAACTGCGCCAGTCGCTCCTGCAAGGTTTTATCGTCGATGTTATAGACATCAGCGATGAAATCGAAGTATTCCTCAGGGGTGAGGAAGTCGATGAGGAATCTGCCGTCGATGTAACTGCCGGTATATTCCTTCCAGGTTTCACTCTCGTTCACCTTTTGTCCATTGCTTTCCACGAAACCATCATCTGCCTGAATCAGGTCGAGAATCAGACGGAGCAAGGTAGTCTTGCCCGCACCATTATTACCCACGAGTCCTATCAACTCGCCTTTTACTATATCTAAATTGTCAATATCAAGAACGGTATTGCCATTATATATTTTCTTGAGATTCTGTATCTTAATCATATTACTTTGAATTTTGAACATTGAACTTTATGATTAGTAAAGCTATTGAATTCTTCACTCTTCGTTCTTCACTCTTCACTTAACTCATGAACTTCTCCATGCGCTTATACTTGTTCTTCTCGAAGATAGCAGCAATCTTGGCGATGAACCATTTGTGGATGGCGATGCTGAAGACTGCCAGCGCTACGCAGGTGATGCACCATGCCGTCTCGCCGAAGAAATGATAGACAGCACAGACACCAGCCAACGGAAAGAGGAAGGCGATGGCATAAAGATTAATCTTTAGATTCGCTCCCTGCATGCTGAACATGGAAATCTGGAATATCTCCAGACGGGAAGAGAAGAGTGCCGTAGGCAGATTGAAGAGATTGATGAATACTGCCAGACAGAAACCGCTGATAAGCACCTGGATTCCGATTCCTGCCTCCAGGAAAAGGAACGGAAGGGTGAGCAGCAAGGCTATCGCACTCACTACCACATAATAATAGAAGCAATTCTGCAGCATTTGCTTCACCTTTACCGGCTTGGTCATCAAACCATGGAAGAAGTTTGCCTCAATACCAAAGGTCCATTGCGACAACACCACCGATGGCAGCAGGATGGCACCCGCCACATAGAGGGTAGTCATAGCCACCTTATCCCCTATTTCCTGTCCCGCTTCTGCTGGAAGCAAGGCAAAGAGATAGGCATCGAAAAGGAAGATGGCGGTAATCATAATCACCATCGTACGGACACGCTTTGCTCTCAACGTACCGATATATTGCAGACTGAAGAGGTTGATATGGCTGAATCCACGGAACTTGGAAACCTTCTGCTTCTGCTCGTTATAAATCTTTTCGTGATAGAGATAGGCGGTAAGTCCGGTGAATACCGCTCCAGCAAGGAAGAAGAGACCTATCCATCCCATCCATACCGGGAAGAAGAAAGCCACAAACATATATCCTATCAGCACGGCAAACATTCCCATCCATCCCAATATCAAGGGCCATTTGAGCATCCACTCCGTAGCCTTGCGGTAACAGGTGATATAGATGCCGTTGACAAAAGAAAACTCCAGGAACAGGAAGAAGCTGGCTACAACCTCACTTGCCGGCAGAAGATAGATGAACACCGGAAGCATAAGCACCGGAAGCACATAGTTCCAGAAGCTCAAGAGATTGGTAGTGAGCAGGAACTTGTTCCAGATTTTCTCTGGCACAGGGCGCGACTTCACGTAATCATCCATTGCCGTAATATCCCGTTTCATCACCATCTTCATGATGATGTCTGAAATCAGCATACCGATTACGATGCCTGCACCCAACAATGCCGGCATATCTTCTCCCTTCAGTTCTCCTCCACTCTCGGTGAAGCCCTGGAAGAAGCTGAAGCCCACCACCACATACAGGAAGATGATGTAGCACGCCACAAAGGCATCTCTCTTGCGGAAGTTACGGCGCTGTTGCAGCCACCATAACCTTAACAGTAATTTCAACATAATTTTTTCATTTCATTGGCTTATGGATGCAAAGGTAAATAAAAAACTGAGAAATCTATGACAAAACAAAAGAAATAACTTGAAAATAACATTAGATAAGAAACAATTTGCAAGAAAAACTGAGAAGTTATAAGAGAAAAAAACAAAAAGCAGCATCTTCATCCCGAAGATGCTGCTCGTTTCTAACTAAAACTAACTCATGTATCAACTATTCTCCAAAACTATTAAAACCTAAACAACAATTCTATTTTACCGGCAAGATGTTACCCTCCTCATCATAGAAGAGAGGAGCCACCTTTACGCTACGAAGCCAGGTTGTATCATTAGATGGCACACAGTCGTGATGGAACAGATACCACTGACCCTTATACTCGCAGATACTGTGATGAGTGGTCCAACCTACCACCGGCTCCAAGATAACGCCCTTGTAAGTGAACGGACCATAAGGATTATCACCTACTGCATAGCAGAGATAATGAGTATCACCGGTAGAGTAACTGAAGTAATACTTGCCCTTGTACTTATGCATCCAGCTAGCCTCGAAGAAGCGATGCGGATCATCGGCTGGCAACACCTTACCCTCCTCGTCAACAATGACAACAGGCTTTGGCATCTCAGCAAACTGCTGAACATCATCAGTCATCATGGCTACACGGGATGGCAACGGGTTCTCCTTGCCTTCTGGGAGATGTTCATTCTTCAAAGCCTTGTTGTCCTTGTACCACTGAAGCTGACCACCCCAGATACCACCGAAATAGCAGTAAATCTTGCCATCATCATCCTTGAACACACAAGGGTCGATGCTGTATGACTTGCGGATTGGGTCGGCATTCGGAATGAATGGACCTTCTGGCTTGTCAGCTACAGCTACACCAAGATGGAACACGCCATTATAATCCTTTGCAGAGAAGATAAGATAGTACTTGCCATCCTTCTCCACTACATCATTGTCCCACATCTGCTTCTCAGCCCATGGCACATCCTTTACATCGAGAATCACGCCATGATCGGTTACCTCACCTTCCATCACATCGTCCATAGAGAGAACATGATAGTCTTTCATCTGGAAGTGACCGCCATCATCATCGAAGCATTCGCCGCTGTCCCAGTCATGGGATGGGTAAACATACAGACGACCGTTAAACACATTGGCAGATGGATCTGCCATATAATCCTTTGGGAACAAATATCTTGCTTTCATTGTTATTTTATATTTAAAGATTAATGATATTATCTTAAGAGATTCTATTTGAAGAGATCTTATTTAAAGAGCTTGAAGATTTCCTTTACCACTGGCTTCACCTCGTTGTTGCGGTCGATGAGCAGTGGATAGTTGGTTCTGCCAGGGATAGGCCAGCCATTCAACCAAGAGTGACCATCGTTGACACCCCAGAAGGTAACACGACTGATGACATCCTTGTGACGCTCTACAATCTTGAAGAGATCGAGATAACGCTGGTTGAAGAGCTTCTGTGCCTTCTTGTTAAGTCCCTTCACGTATGGATTGTACTTCTTCTGAAGTTCAAACTTCTGACTGATTTCCGCACCGCCGAATCCCTCCGGATTAGGAAGCATGTTCATATCCAGCTCAGTCAGCATCACCTTGACACCTGCACCTGCAAAAGCCTCGATGCTCTTCTCATACTCAGCATAATCAGGATAATCAAAACCATTGTGGCTCTGCATACCTACAGCATCGATACGGAGACCCTTCGCCTTCAAATCGCGAACCAGCTTGCAGATAGCCTCTCGCTTAGCTGGCTTCGAAGTAGAATAATCATTATAGTAAAGCTCTACGTTAGGGTCAGCCTCATGCGCAAAGCGGAAAGCCAGTTCGATGAACTCCGGACCGATAATCTTATAATATAGAGACTTGCGGTAAGAGCCATCATCCTCGAAAGCTTCGTTCACAACGTCCCATCCCTTTACTCTACCTTTATAATGAGTAACCACATTCATGATGTGATTATACATTCTGCCGATGAGCACTTCACGGCTTACCAGATTACCCTTATCATCGGTAAACATCCACTTAGGTGGCTGAGAGTGCCAAACCAGGCAATGACCTATCAAGGTCTTGCCGTTCTTCTCTGCCCAGTCAGCCAACTTATCGCCATCGGTAAAATCAAAGCGATTCACCTCTGGATGATTCTTCTCACCCTTCATGCAGTTTTCGGCAACCACCTGGTTGAATTGCTTCTTCACCACCTCTTCGGCAGCAGGATCCTGTCCGTCTGGCAGGAAAGTATTCACGGCAGCTCCCACCAGGAAGTACTTGCCCATGGTTTCCTGGAATGTAGGAATCTCGGTAGCGTTATTCGCCTTTTGGGCAAATGCTGTAGAAGCAAGCATCAAGCCCAATGCAAAAGTTGATATTTTCTTCATGTCTAATTTATATTTTTCTCAATTTTAAATGTTACTTTTCCTGTTTGTGTCGAGCCTCAATCTTCTTGTTGATATCATCGATAACCGCATCTGTCAACTCATACTTCGAGATAATGAAGATGGCGAGCAGCAACAAGGCGGCTGGAATGACACATACCAACCAGAGAATACCCTCCTGAGCCTCAGGAGTCTGCTCCACGGTCTTCGGATTGTAAGCCACGTAAGCAAGGATGGCTGGAGCCACCACACTACCCAAGGTCATACCCGCCTTGAAGAAGATGCCCGTCAAGGCATTCACGATACCTGCTATACGCTTGCCACTCTTATACTCTCCATAAGAGATAACCTCAGGAACAAGAGCCCACATATAACCCGTAGCTACAATAACACCCGTTGACTTAACAAACTGGGCAATATAGACGAGCATCATACTTGGCTGCTCCATCTTTGCTACCAGATAAAGGAATGCCATACCCACGATGGCGATGCCCAGGAACACATAGAACATGTTCTTCTTGCCGATTGCCTTCTTGATCATAGGCACCAGTGGCATGAAGATGAACGACGGTGCCGAACCCAAACCCATGAAGATGGAAAGCTGCTCGGAGGTTCCGTGAAGGTTGCTGTTCATGAAGTAAGCTCCTGCCGCATTGCCGATAGACATCATGGCGAAGGCGGTGATAAAGAAGAAGGCAATAATACGCAAAGGACGGTTGTGGAAAAACTCCATCCAAAGATCGCTTATCTTCACTTTGGCACTCTCCTCGGCATTCATTACCACACGCTCCTTACACTGCGAGAAACAGAAGAGGAGCAACATCAAACCAATGACGGCATAGATGGTCATGGTGGTAAACCAAGCCACAGGATCCTTAGGCAAACCATCCGACTGCTGGTCGGTAAAGTATGCAATGAGCAATGGAAGACCTGAACCTACAGCCAAACCGCCACAGTTTGCCATAAACATACGAACTGACGTCAACACCGTGATTTCATCGGTATCACGTGTCAGCGATGAGTTCAAGGCTCCATAAGGTACATTGATAAATGTATAGAGCAATGTCATGGCAATGTATGTGATATAGGCATAGAGCAGGGATGGTGCAAAGCCATTCCAGAAGCAGAGGATGGCAAAGCCCGAAAGTGGGATTCCTACGAATACCAAATAAGAGCGATACTTACCCAACTTAGGATTATGCTTGTCGATAAGGGCTCCTACAATAGGATCCCAAATCACATTTGCAACATTTCCTACCGTAAACATCACGGAAACGTCTACTGCATCGAGTCCATAGATGTCGGTATAGAAGAACAACAGGTACATACATGTTGTCTGAAAGATGAGGTTTTGTGCCAAGTCACCAGAACCAAATCCAATGCGCTGTAACCAGCTCAATTTACAGAATCCCTGAGATTCCTTAGATGTCTGTTCCATATTTTTATTCTTTTTATTTCAATTTATCTGCAGCAAACTTACCCATTGCTTCATATCCTTTTGGATTAAGATGCAACCAATCATCCGAATAATCGGGTTTTAGGCGTTGTGGGTCTTGCGGATCACGTGTCAACTCATCAAAATCAATGATTTCATCGAAGAAACCACCCTTTCTTATCCACTCATTAACAGTTTGTCGTATCGCCTCATGCCAAAAAGAATACCAACAGTTCCCCTTTGTAGGAGTTATAGTTGCACCATACACTTTGATACCCCTTGCTTTTGCTTTATTTATTAATACTTTATAACAAGCAATCAAAGTATCTGCAATTTGCTCGTAATTTTTACTACTACAACCAATGTCATTGGTTCCCTCAAAAATGATGAGTTTATCTACACCTGCTTGCCCTAATATATCACGATCGAAGCGCTTCATTGCAGGTTCACTCAGTCCCCCTTCTACCACACAGTTGCCTCCGATTCCCAAATTCAAAACTCCGTATGGTCTCTCTTTGTTCAATGCATCCGACAAGAAATCTGTCCAACGGTTCTGATGGTTGGTAGTACTTCCACGGCCATCGGTAATAGAGTTTCCGAGGATAGCCACCACAGGAGTAGTCTTATCGGTCTTCACATCAATGGCAGAAAGATTGTACCAGTGTTCCACCTCCTCGCCATCATCAAAACTCTTATCCATCGGTTTAGGAGTACGATGCAAACCGTTTACTATATAAGATGTGGTACGTGAACCACGATGGGATGTTGCATTCACTGGAGTCTGCTTGCCATAGTCGATGGTAATCGTGAGGCGCTGTCCACTCTTCAAGGTATATTTCAAATCATCTGAGAAGATAGCCTTGCCAGGAGCAATGGTTACATTCTTCTTGCCATTAAACTTGAGATATTTCACGGTCTTACCATTCACAAACCAGTTGCTGTCCTTATCGGTATCTGCAATATACACCGATTTGATTTCTACCGGCTCCTTACTCTGTTCATTGCTGAGCTTCACTCTGAGTTCCTCTCCGCCAAAAGATACATGAACTACTTGTCGGCAAGAGCGGTTACTCAAACTCTCCTTAGGCATGTCACCCTTTCCCGTCCACTCTACTGCTGTTGCCCAAGAACCTTTCCATACATTCTGTGCAAATGTCATCTGATTCTGTGCTGCGAGCAAGAGTGCCAAAGAAAAACACCTTATTGTCTGCTTTATCATTGTTACGATGTTTTGGTTTTGTTACTATGTTTTGGTTCTATTTTGCTGTTGACGCTGCAAATGTAGCAAAAACTATTGAAACTACATACAATTAATGGTTGCCTAATCATTTCTATTTGTTTCATGGTACAAAAAAAATAAAGAAACAAAAGTGAACGAAACATTTTATCTCGTTTTCATTTGTTGCTTTCATGCTTTTTTGTTACTTTTGCAACGTCAACAACCTAAAAAGCAAGCAACAAACAGAAACTTATGAAATATACGAAACATTGCCTCACGGCATTTATGGCTATCATCATCTCGCTCATGGTATGGGCAGACAGTGGTGAACTTTTCACATCGGGCAAACTGTCAAGTTCGCTCATCAACTGCATTGTGCAGGATAAATACGGATATATCTGGGTGGGAACCGAATACGGACTCAGCAAGTTTGACGGCTACCGCTTTACCAACTATCTGCACAACGAAGAAGACACAACCTCCATTACCGACAACATTATCTCCGACCTGCTGGTAGATAAGAAAGGTAACCTGTGGATAGGTTGTGCCAAGGGACTGATGCGCTATAATTATGAGACGAATGATTTCGTCCGTCTCCAGTTTCCTGATGGCAGAAAGCCACGTATCTATTCTATGGTAGAAAGTCACAATGGCGATATCCTGCTGGGTACAGCAGGATATGGTCTCTATTCTGTAAAAGGCAGAAATACCCAGAAAGGAACAGACAACCTTTTCACCATCAGACAGGAAAGGCAATACGCTGAGCGCGATTCTGATGTATTCTTTACCCATATCTATGAAGATAAGCATCATTATCTCTGGCAGAGTAGCCACCTTTCTATCTTCACCCGTTTCATCAAGAAACAAGGCAAGGTGCAGCGCAAAGACTTCAAATCGCCATGCGGAGCACCTGTGGCTTTCATCCAGCATCGCCCGCAGACCATGCTCATCGTCTGTATGTATGGCATCGTCTATTATGATTACCGGACAGGCCGCATCGCTGATGCCGGCTACGACTTTGGCGGTTATCAGAATAATGTAACCATCAACAATGCTACCTTCGACCACGAAGGCAACCTCTATATCAGCACCTCTGAGCATGGTGTTCTCATGATCAGAAAGGGAAGCAACAGGGTAGAACAGTTGGAGAACAGCAACAGCAGTTTCAATCTGGCTACCGCCTTCGTCAACGATATCATCGAAGATAAGGACAACAATCTTTGGATAGGCTGTTACAAGAAAGGTCTGTACCTGATCAACCAGCGTCAGCAGGCTTTCAACAGCTGGAGTTTCTCTGCACAGAACTACATCATCGGCAGCAGCGTTTCATCTATTGCACAAGGCGAAAATGGTGAAACATGGTGTACGGTACAGAACAGTGGTGTGTTCTGTTTTGATGCTTCAGGCAAGATTATCGCCCATCCCCAGTCACCTGCCGGTACTTGCATCATCTATAAAGACCGACGTGGCGATTACTGGATCAGCAATGGTAGCGCACTCTACAGCTACAACCCTCATACAGGTACATACCAGCAGAAACTCACCTTTACCAGCGCCGGCATCTACTGTATGACCGACGATGCACAGGGCAACCTTTACATTTCTGTATACAGCAAAGGCCTATATATATATAATGTGGAAAGCGGCAAGGTTACCGCTCTGAATATGCAGCAAAGAGGTGATAAAGGATTTCTCTGCAACGACTGGGTGCGAAGCATGGCGCTCGACCATACAGGCCATTTATGGATAGGAACCTCTAATGGAGTTTCCTGTCTCAATACCAAAACGCTCAGTTTCAAGGATTTCGGATGGCACAACATTCTGAAAGACAGTCAGGCGAATGGTATCTGCGAAGGAAAGAACGGCGATATTATCATCGGTACGGAAGAAGGACTCTATCTGTTTGACAGAAAGAGCAATAAGATTTCAGCCTTTCCTCATGCCGAAGCGTTGAAAGGCAAGCAGGTCTGCAGCATCATCAAAGACCAAAAGGGTGACTTGTGGGTAAGTACAACCATGGGCATCTGGCAGTATGAACAGAAGAACAGACAGTTTATCGGGCACATCAACGGCAACGGACTTACTACCCGTGAGTACGTGCTGGGCTCTTCCATGCATACCGCCAGCGACCTTATCGCCTTCGGAACCAGTGACGGTATTACAACCTTCTATCCTGACGTTGTCAGGGCCAAGAAGATGGAATTGGGAGATGTACATCTCACCAACTTCATCATCGACGGAAAGCCTATCAACTGTATGGTCAAAGACTTCAATATTCCTTACTCCCAGAATTCATTCACTCTGGAGTTCTCGCTGCTCAACTACAGGAGCACCGATAATATCAGTTTCCAATATCGCATCAACGACGGCAAATGGAACAGCACCAATGAAGGAGCCAATGCCGTAGCATTCAACAAGTTGAAACCGGGCGACTATACGCTGGAAGTAAGAGCAACCAGCAATGGCAGATATTCCAAGAATCCTACCATCATCAACATCAAGGTATGCGACCCTTGGTATGCATCACCCGAGGCATATCTCCTCTATCTCCTGATCATAGCAAGTGTCATCCTGTATGTCATCTACACATACGAGCGCCGCCGCAAGGCAGACCTGGAAGAGACCAAGATGCAGTTCCTCATCAATGCCACCCACGACATCCGCTCGCCGCTGACATTAATCATGGGGCCGCTCAACAAGCTGAAAACAAGATTAACAGATGCCGAAAGCAAACAGGATATCGATACCATCGACCGCAATGCCCAGCGCCTCCTGCTTCTGGTAAACCAGATACTTGATGAGCGAAAGATAGACAAGAACCAGATGCATCTCCACTGCCAGGAGACTCCGCTCAAGGATTTCCTGCATGGCATCATATCGCTCTACCGCTTCAATGCACAGGAGCGCGACATCACCCTTGAGCTCAAAGAAGACGAAAGCCTCAGCAGCGATAAAGGCAAGCTGAAGGTTTGGATAGACCGCATCAACTTTGACAAGGTTATCTCCAACCTGCTCTCCAATGCCATGAAGTATACCTTTGATGGCGGCGAAATTACCATTATCATAGGTAAAGACGAAAAGAATGCCATCATCAGGGTAGAAGATACAGGCATCGGACTGAAAGAAGAGAAGACCGACCGGCTCTTCGAACGTTTCTACCAGGGGAACAACAGTAGCGGACTCCATATCGAAGGAACAGGTATCGGTCTAAACCTCAGTCGAGCAATTACTCAGATGCATGGAGGAACAATCAGGGCATATAACCGTACTGATGGAATCAAGGGAGCTTGCCTTGAAATCAATATTCCTTTAGGAAAAGAGCACTTGAAACCAGAGGAAATACAGATGGATGAAGAAAAAATAAATGCAACAGAAAACTGCAAGAAGAAACAAGCCAGCAAGAATTTCAACATACTCATAGTAGATGATGACGAAGATATTGCTCAATATGTTCAAGCAGAACTGAGCGAATGGTATCATTTCGGCTATGCTCCAAACGGAAAAGAAGGACTGAAACTTCTTTTCACTGGGAAATATGATTTGGTTATCAGTGATGTCATGATGCCTGTAATGGATGGTATCACCATGCTCAAAAACATCAAGGGGAACTCGAATATAAACGATATTCCGGTGATTCTACTCACTTCTAAAAGCGAAGTAGATTTCAGACTGGAAGGCTTGAAAAAAGGCGCAGATGCTTTTCTCGCCAAGCCTTTCAACATGGAAGAACTACATATCCTCATAGACAATCTTGTGGATAATGTCCGCAGACTACGAGGTAAATACACAGGAGCCATGGGACAAAAAGAGAAAATAGAAAAAATAGAGGTTAAGGGAAACAACGATGCATTGATGGAACGAATCATGAAGTGCATCAACGAAAATCTTACGGACCCAGACTTCAATGTCGAGAAATTAACAGAAAAGGCTGGTATCAGTCGTGCACAACTACATCGGAAAATGAAAGAAATTGCGGGTGTTTCTACCGGTGAATTCATTAGAAATCTAAGATTGGAGCAAGCCGCCCGCCTTATTGAAGAAGACAAGATCAACTTCACACAAGTGGCATACTCTGTAGGTTTCAACAACCAGACCCACTTCTCGACTATCTTCAAAAAACACTTCGGCATGTCACCATCTGAATATGCTGAAACAAAAAGAAATGAAAAATAAGCGGTTACACATAACAGATAAGGTATTTTTTCGTATTTTTGCAGCAAATTTATTAAACTTCAACAATATTAAAAAGTAGTTGCAAATATGAAGAAATACCTTATTTTATCACTTGCATTTGCGTTTGCTCTAACAACAAAAGCCCAGATTTTTTTCCAGAAAACAAACGACGGCTCTATGCTTTGGTTAAACAAACAAGGCTATAACACCTGTTTGGTAAAAGGAAAGACTGACAAGGATGCAACCCTTTCCATTGCCAAAGACGAACTCACCAAATACTACAAGGGCAAAGAAGTAAGCATCAGAATTGACCCACTTCTCAACCTTGGCGAAGGCTATATGCTGACAGATTCCAGTATCATAGCCAGCAGTTCCATTGGTATTCTATATGGTGCCTATGATTTACTACGCCTACAAGAGACTGGCAATCTCTCTCATCTTTCCAAGACAGAAAAACCTGCCGTAAACTTGCGAATACTCAACCATTGGGATAATCTTGATGGCAGCATTGAGCGCGGCTATGCAGGAAAAAGTATTTGGAAATGGGATGAAATCATATTAGATAAAGCCGGTGAATTCAAGAATATCAGTAAGAACTTACGTAACCGCCTCATCACCTATGCCCGCTCCAATGCATCCATCGGCATCAATGGCGCAGTACTTAACAATGTGAATGCTTCGCCCCAAATGATGACTTCGGAATACCTTCATAAAGTAAAAGTTATCGCAGATATTTTCCGTCCATACGGCATTCGGGTATATCTCAGTATCAACTTCGCCTCACCGATGGCTCTTGGTTACACGAAGACAGCCGATCCATTAGATATGAAAGTACAACTGTGGTGGAAAAAGAAAGCCAAGGAAATCTATGCATCTATTCCTGATTTCGGTGGTTTTCTCGTTAAAGCCAATTCTGAGGGACAACCAGGGCCAGGCGACTATCACAGAAGCCATGCCGATGGCGCCAATATGCTTGCTGATGCACTGAAACCATTTGGTGGCATCGTGATGTGGAGAAGTTTTGTATATGGCGCCAATCACAAGGGAGAAGACAGAGTAAAACAAGCTGTAAGCGAATTCAAATATCAAGATGGAAAATTTCGCGACAACGTCATCCTGCAATCAAAAAATGGTCCGCTTGACTTTCAACCTCGTGAACCATACGCACCCATTTTCGACAATATCCACCAAACTCCTCAGATTGCAGAGTTGCAGATTACCCAGGAATATCTCGGGCAGTCCAAGCATCTTGTTTACCTGGCACCTATGTGGAAGGAGTTCTTCCGCTTTGTCAGTCCAGACAAGTTAAAGGGTATTGCAGGCGTTTCTAATATAGGAGACAATGCCAATTGGTGCGGTCATCCTTTCTCTCAAGCCAACTGGTATGCATTTGGACGTTTGGCATGGAATCCATCGATTTCATCGGAAGAAATCGCCCACGAATGGCTGATACAGACCTACGGATGTAAGGATGAAAGATTCACAAAACCAGTAGAAATGATGATGCTTACATCACGAGAAGCCTGTGTCAACTACATGATGCCACTCGGCTTGCACCACATATTCAAATTCGACCATCACTATGGACCAGAACCTGATGGTTTCAAGGCCGAATATCCTCTGGAATGGTGCCCTGTGTATTATCACAAGGCTGATGCCAAGGGTATCGGTTTCGACCGTTCATCTGACGGAACTGATGCAGTAGGACAATACCCTGAGCCATACCGTAGTCTCTATGACAATCTTGCAACTTGCCCAGAAGAATATCTACTATGGTTTCACCATGTACCCTGGAACTATCGGATGAAATCAGGAAGTACATTATGGGAAGAACTCTGCATGAGATACAATATGGGAGTGAGCATGGTGGAAACTTACCGTGATTATTGGCATACAAGTACAAAGGAATATATGAAAGATCACATCACAGAATGGGAAATGACTGATTCCCTATTGAATGTACAACTTACCAGTGCCAAGGAATGGCGTGATGTATGCCTCAAATATTTCCAAACCTTTTCTAAAATGAATATTGATGAATAAGAATCAAGACATCATCATGTTTCTTCTACCGTAGACAAGTAATTAAAATGAAAATTCATGAAAATCTGTCGTAATCTCACTTTTTTATCGAGATTACGACAGATTTCTCGTTTAAAAGTTGTCGTAATCTCGTATTTTTTATAACTTTGCGACAGGTTTCACTAATATGAGATAAATATGAAGGAGAATATTATAGGCAGAGAACAAGAGATTGAAAAGCTTGAAAACTATATTTCAAGCCGCAAATCAGAATTTGTAGCCATCTATGGCAGACGACGTGTAGGCAAGACTTTTCTGGTAAAAGAACTGTTCGAAAACCGATTTACATTCCGCATCACAGGCAAAGACAATGTAACAACCAAGGAGCAGCTTACGAGTTTCAGTTTTGCACTTAACGACCAATTAGGCATAGAAACTGATGCAGCTAATTGGCCGGAAGCATTCCGGCTTCTCCAAAAAGCATTGGAAAAGATGCCAGAAGGAACAAAAATCATCTTCTTCGATGAACTTCCTTGGTTCGACACGTATGCCTCCCACTTCATCAGCGCTCTGGAACATTTCTGGAACGACTGGGCATCCTACCGAAGCGACATCAAACTGATAGCCTGCGGAAGTGCTACCACCTGGATGCTCAATCAGGTTATTAATTCACGCGGAGGGCTCCATAATCGCATCACTCACAACATTCTGTTATCTCCCTTCAAGCTGCATGAGGTAGAAGAGTATTTCAAAGCACAGGGTTTTTATTATGAACGCCCGGAAATCATCGAGTGCTATATGGCGATGGGTGGTGTAGCATATTACCTGTCTCTTTTCGAAAACAACAAAAGTGTGGCACAGAATATCCAGCAGCTTTGCTTCACACGTGGCGGCGAACTCACCGAAGAGTTTGACCGCCTGTTCAGTTCGCTCTTCAAGAAAGCCGACAATCATCTTGCCATAGTCACAGCCCTAAAGAACAAAGGCAAAGGAATGACCCGACAAGACCTGCTGGACGCTACAGGACTTGCTAACAACGGAAGGTTCAGCCAGATACTTAAAGAACTTGAGCAATGTGATTTCATCCGCAGTTATACTCCTTTCGGCAAGTCGAAGAAAGATATGATGTATCAGCTGATAGATCCTTATTGCCTGTTTTATTTCAAATTCATGCACAACAAAGGTTCATTCCTCGACAACTATTGGGTCAAGATGCAAACCACTACAGAGTATGAATCATGGTGCGGTCATGCCTTTGAAATCGTATGCCTTCACCATATCAATGAAATTATCAAAGCTTTAGGCATAGACGGCTGCATCAACACCCCTTGTTCATGGTCTTACCGACCTACCGCCAAAGTTATGGCAGATGATGAGGCAGACGAAGATCTGAAACGAGGAACACAGATAGATCTGCTGATAGACCGCTCGGACAAATCTATCTCTATCTGCGAGATGAAATTTTGCAATGGGGAATATGAAATAACCAAGGCATACGATGCCCATCTGGCACATCGTCTGAAGATTTTCAAGAAAGTGACGAAGACAACGAAAACGCTCATTCCTACATTTGTCACACCACATGGTCTATATAATAATATGTATGCAAGAAAGATCAACAGACAGGTTACAGGAGACGACTTATTTTGAGAAAAGTGGGATTTCCAATCAAAACTCCTTAGGAAAATGTGGGATTGTACCCTAAAAGTCCTTAGGAAAATGTGATGATTTAACAGAAAAGTCCTTAGGAAAATGTGATTTTTCTTGCGTAATTCACTGTTTATTAGTATCTTTGCCAAAACTTAATTTTAGGCGTATGGAAAGACTCCTTATATCCCAATTGTTAAAATGGAAAAACAGTCACGGAAGGAAGCCACTGATATTAGAAGGTGCAAGACAGGTTGGCAAGACTTGGCTACTGAAAGAATTTGGGCGCAAGTACTTCAAAGACGTATGTTACATCAACTTCGAACAGAGTGATGTACTCGAAGAGATATTTGCCGGCGACTTATCGCCACAACGCATTATAGAACAGCTCTCCATCTATAATGGTAAGATGATAATACCCGAGGAAACGCTTATTATCTTCGATGAAGTACAGGAAATGCCAAGAGCACTCACCTCTTTGAAGTATTTCTGCGAAGAAGCACCAGGGTATGCTATCTGCTGCGCAGGCTCATTGCTAGGCATAGCCCTGCACGAAGGCACATCCTTCCCTGTAGGAAAGACTGATTTCCTGCATCTATATCCCATGTCCTTTAAAGAGTTCCTGATAGCAAACGAAGAGAACATGCTGGTAGACTATATCGATAAAGGAAACAGAAACCTGGGGGCATTCGAGGCTCGCCTTACAGATTATCTGAAAAAATACATGATAATAGGAGGTATGCCAGCTGTTGTTACAGAGTGGCTGGACAGCAAAGACTACAACAAGGTGAACCGCATCCAGCAGGAACTGATAGCAGCCTACCAGAAAGACTTCTCCAAGCATGCGCCAAAGAATATGGTCGAGAAAATCCGTTATGTATGGAACAGCATCCCTTCGCAACTGGCGAAGGAAAACAAGAAGTTTGTCTATGGACTGGTGAGAGAGGGAGCCAGAGCACGGGAATATGAGGATGCCATCATGTGGCTCTCTGATGCAGGTGAAATCATCAGAACCAACAATGTCAGCAAGCCCGACATCCCGATTTCAGCCTATGCAGAACTCAAATCGTTTAAGGTATTCTTACTGGATGTAGGTCTGTTGAGGGCAATGAGCAAGATTTCGCCGAAAGTAATATTAGAAGGAAGCAGAATCTTCGAAGAGTTTAAGGGAGCGTTGACAGAACAGTATGTCTGTCAGGAACTTCAGAACTTTGCAGAAACTCTGGAAACCAATTATTATTGGTCTTCCTCAGCCACTGCAGAGGTCGACTTCCTTGTTTCTGATGGTTTGGATGTATATCCACTAGAAGCAAAGGCAGGAGTAACCATGAATGCCAAGAGTTTGAAACTGTATCGGGAAAAATATTCCCCCAAATGGTCGGTTCGCACCAGTCTCTTGCCATACGAGAGAAACAACAGTTCGAAAACCATCAACATCCCCCTCTATATGCTCTTTGTTCTATATAAAGAATTAAAGACAGAAAGTTAGTATTTCAGAGAAAGCCGCAAATCAGAATTTGAAAACATTTCTGGAACGACTGGGCGTCATACCGCAGCGACATCAAACTGATAGCCTGCGGAAGTGCTACCACCTGGATGCTCAATCAGGTTATTAATTCACGCGGAGGGCTCCATAATCGCATCACTCACAACATTCTGTTATCTCCCTTCAAGCTGCATGAGGTAGAAGAGTATTTCAAAGCACAGGGTTTTTATTATGAACGCCCGGAAATCATCGAGTGCTATATGGCGATGGGTGGTGTAGCATATTACCTGTCTCTTTTCGAAAACAACAAAAGTGTGGCACAGAATATCCAGCAGCTTTGCTTCACACGTGGCGGCGAACTCACCGAAGAGTTTGACCGCCTGTTCAGTTCGCTCTTCAAGAAAGCCGACAATCATCTTGCCATAGTCACAGCCCTAAAGAACAAAGGCAAAGGAATGACCCGACAAGACCTGCTGGACGCTACAGGACTTGCTAACAACGGAAGGTTCAGCCAGATACTTAAAGAACTTGAGCAATGTGATTTCATCCGCAGTTATACTCCTTTCGGCAAGTCGAAGAAAGATATGATGTATCAGCTGATAGATCCTTATTGCCTGTTTTATTTCAAATTCATGCACAACAAAGGTTCATTCCTCGACAACTATTGGGTCAAGATGCAAACCACTACAGAGTATGAATCATGGTGCGGTCATGCCTTTGAAATCGTATGCCTTCACCATATCAATGAAATTATCAAAGCTTTAGGCATAGACGGCTGCATCAACACCCCTTGTTCATGGTCTTACCGACCTACCGCCAAAGTTATGGCAGATGATGAGGCAGACGAAGATCTGAAACGAGGAACACAGATAGATCTGCTGATAGACCGCTCGGACAAATCTATCTCTATCTGCGAGATGAAATTTTGCAATGGGGAATATGAAATAACCAAGGCATACGATGCCCATCTGGCACATCGTCTGAAGATTTTCAAGAAAGTGACGAAGACAACGAAAACGCTCATTCCTACATTTGTCACACCACATGGTCTATATAATAATATGTATGCAAGAAAGATCAACAGACAGGTTACAGGAGACGACTTATTTTGAAAAATGCGTCTTCCGCAGTAGAAAAGAAAAAGCAAAAAAGGAAAAAGGTGTATCCAGAATGCCCGATACTGATGGTAATTGCCTTTTTGTTAAACTATTCAAAATAAAGTTCTTAATCTTTGTATAATCCAATAGAAAATCGTACATTTGCGCAGAATAGTAATCGCCATTACGGTAATGGCGGTTACGATAATAATATTAAAAATGAGATATGAAGTTTTATGATAGAACAAAAGAACTGGCACTCTTTGCTGACATCTATACAAAGAGCCAGCAAGAAGCACAGATGACGGTACTGGTAGGAAGACGCCGTATCGGCAAAACCGAATTAGCACTAAGATGTGGACATGAAGGTTCTCTTCTATATTTCTTTGTGGCAAGAAAGTCTGAAAATATGCTATGCCAAGATTTCAAGGAAGAGGCAGAACGCAAATTAGATATGCCATTAGGCAATTATTCGTCATTCGCCGAGCTGTTTCACCAACTCCTCTTTATCTCCCAAAGCCATCCGTTTACACTGGTTATCGACGAGTTTCAGGATTGGCTACGTATCAATCCATCCATCTTTAGCGAGATGCAGAGAGAATGGGATTTGGCAAAAAGTAAGAGTAAGATGAATCTCATTATCAGTGGTTCTATCTACTCACTGATGCACCGCATCTTTGAAGATAGTAAAGAGCCATTGTTCTCTCGTGCCAATCGTATCATCAATCTACGAGCTTTCGATACAGATGTGCTCAAAGAGATTTTACATGACTTCAATCCTAACTATACAGCAAGCGACTTGCTTACTCTCTATACGCTGAGCAATGGGGTTGCATGGTATGTCAATCTCTTCATGAGCAATGGAAAGACAACCTCTCAGAAAATGCTCAATATGCAGACTGAAGAAAACTCGCCTTTCATCAACGAAGGAAAGAATATCTTGATAGAGGAATTTGGTACGGATTATGCCAATTATTTCTCCATACTCTCTTGTATCGCCTGTGGTGAGGTAACTCGTGCCCAGATTGAGGCTTTGACAGGAATCAAGGAAGTGGGTGGATATCTGGAACGTTTGAAATCTCACTACAATCTGATAGAACGCCATGTCCCGATCTTCTCCAAGCCAAAGAGCAAGAGTGTAAGATATATCCTGAGTGACAATTTTCTCATCTTCTGGTTTCGCTTCTTCTATAAATACCAGAATTTCATAGAGAGTGGCGCATTGAATCAATTGCATCGTATCATTATGCGTGATATATCCACGGTAGAGGGTTTTATGCTTGAACGCTATTTCCGCCAGAAACTGAGCGAAAGCCAACAATACACCCAGATAGGTCAGTTTTGGGATAGAAAGGGAGGAAATGAGATAGATATCGTTGCAATAAATGAAATAGATGGAATTATTGACATCTATGAGGTAAAAAAGGATAAATTCCGTTATGACGAAAGTCTCTTGAAACAGAAGGTGGACTATATGCTCCAAGTATATCCTGAATTAAAGAAACTGGAAATTCGTCTGGGCTGCTTATCATTGGAAGATATGTAATATCCTCTATATATTAAAAGAAAAAAGGTGTATCCTGAATGCCCGATGAGGAGCAAGAAGGATACACCTTTATTAAATTATTCTCCACGATAAAAGCCATTATTGCTCATTTCCGACCATTTCAAGAACATTTCCTGATAGTTGTCTTTTACGAATTCACGAATGATTCTCAATTCTTTATTCGTCAAAACGCCCTGCTCTTTTACGATGGTATCACCATTTCCCATTACAAAAAGCTTGGCAGAACCAAATTCTGTCAAACGTCTGTCACTAGCATGTACATGCATAGCTTCTACGATACAATGGGAAGTAAAATAGAGGTAATACCCACATATCATAAAATCGTAATATTTAGGCATAAGCTTGCTCCATTAATTTTTTGTTTCGTTTCCAATACTTTTGAACGATGCTGATTTCAATATCATCCATATTGGTTTCTGTAACTTCACCCTCGCTCGTCATAACAAGAGCATGATATGGCGGGTGTAGATACACTACACGTATAAGGCCTTCTTCGGTTTTCGAAAATGCATATCCGCAAACAATCATCATAGCATTTTCTGCCACGATTTTAATCTCTTCTTCCTTCATTATAATCTATTTTTACTGACTTGATTGGTTTGAGAAAAGTCTCAGGATTGATATACAGATTCTTTAATATGGGCAAAAGGTCAATATACTCTTCCGTTTCGCCCAAACCTTCATAATCAGCCATAACAACAATATATCCATTATCCCATTCCTTAACATCCACATATCGCTTGAGGCACTTGGGAGTACGGAATCGGATATTACTATTGCCATATCGAAAAGAAGTCATATCTCCGTTGTTAGAGAGCAACGCTTCTGATGAAAGATTCTTGTTGTCCATATTTACCTCCTTATTTTAATGATTCAACTTTCGTGCTGCATAGAAAATACAAACAAGCGCAATGTAAGCTTGCTTACAGATTGCCGAGTGCAGCTTTTCTTCTGCAAAGAAAATGCCAGCGAGCGCAATGAAAGCTTGCTTACAGATTGCCGAGTGCAGCTTTTCTTCTGCAAAAATACACTTTTCTTCTGAAAGATGCAAGGAATTATTGAAAAATGTTTGAGGGAGAGGGAGATAAAAAGAAAAAGGTGTATCCTGAATGCCCGATGAAGAGCAACAAGGATACACCTTAATTATATTTCAGAATTACACCTTATTAATTTTCAGGTGTGAACTCATCATAGCCATAACCTAAGTTACCTGCACTTACAAAATATTGAACCCATAATGCAGCATTATGATTTTCGTAAATTTTGCAGTCGAGCAAACTTTCATCGTTCTGCCATTCTGCTACATCACGTACACTGATTTCTCCATGACTGCCGAAGGTAAGACCGGTTGCCTGTGAAGGAACCTTAAACATAACGTAGTTACCATTCTCATCTGTACCTTTGCCAACAGCTGTAAGTAATAAGTGCTTGCCTGCGCCAAACAGGTTTTTGAAACGATAGGTATTAGGATCTGAATCGCAAACCTGTAAAGTTGTCTCAGTATTAGCTGCATAAACTTTTTGAATGTTTGCTACGCTAAATGTATAAGTTCCCTTTATTACATCAGACCATGTTATACTGCTAAAAATAACAGAACTTGCAAACTTTCCTCCCTTACCTACAGCAACTACTGTAATAGCATTTTCGCCTGCAGGAAGGTTTTGGAAAACCTCTTCTTGAACAGATGCCCCTTTAATATTCTCAAGTTTCTTTCCATTGCTTACAACGTAGTCAGCATAACCAGATTCACCCATCTTAGCTATATTAGCTTCCTTCTCTGAAACTTTTTCTGCTAAAGCATAAGCTTCTGTAGTAGCACTATTTGCCACTACACGAATAAAAGCATCACAATCTGCATCGTATGGTTGCTCTGCTGTATAATTATATAAAGTTACACGAGCACTGCCATCATTTCCTTCATCTGTTCCCTCATCTGCAGAACATGCTGTAAACATTGCTACTGAGATAAGAGCAAAGAACAAACCATAAATATATTTTTTCATATTCTTCTTTCTTTATTTAATTATACAATGTTTACCAAACATACTCATCTGAGTTTTCTGTAGGAGCAATTGGTGTAGGGTTGTTAACCAAAGCATGGTTTACATCAGCTTCAGAACCAACGATACAGAGTGTCATCCAATCTGGTACTTTAGTTGTGTTCCATTTGTCACCATCGAAATGGTTAGAGTTAGCATAACTGCGGATGATACCCTTGTTAAGACGCTTGATGTCGAATGTTGCAAATCCCTCACCCCAGAGTTCAACACGACGCTGCCACCATACTTCGTTCTGGAATTTAGATGTTGAAGTATTACCATATGCTTCATTGTGCTTACCATACTCATATTGTGGATCACGCTTCTTTGCAAATTCTGTAAGCATCTCAATACCTTTGCTTTCATTCTGCATACCAGCTGCTTCGATTTCGATGAGCTTCATTTCCTCAACACGCATCAATGGTACATCTACTGCACCAGCAGTTGCTACTGGCTGATCGCATGCACCATTAGCTGGGCGGAACTTCACAGAAAGACCACCTACATTGCCACCATATGTAGCAGCAGCGGCACCAGCTTTTAAGATATAGCTTGGTTCATTGCTATATTTTGCCAATGCTTCGAGTTTTTCTGCTTTTGTTGTTAAATTGTCGATATTGAAGTCAACAAAGCAGTTCTTGCGGAAGTCAGTTGCTGGAATTGTCTCATAAAGATGACGATCCACAACGAGAGGATAACCATAGTTTGCGGCATAACCACAATCTCCTTTCTTACCACCAATTTCGATAATCATCTGTGAAGCCCAAGATGTATCACCATCATTGAGACGCAAGTTTGGATCATCAGACTTGAAGTGAGTAGCAAACATCCATGAGCTGTTGGCTGTATTGAAACCTGTGGTCTTGCTTGTATATTCTTCACCTGTCATCTCGGTATAGCCTTGCTGAGCCAATTTGGCATATTTCTCAGCGTTAGCCCAATCTTCCATTGTGAGATATGCACGAGCCTTCAAACCATATACAACAGAGAGATCAGGAGTATATTTGTTCTCACGCTTATAACCTGCAAGGTATTCTTCTGCCTTATCCAAGTCAGAAAGAATAAACTCAAACATCTTCTCATTGGTCAGACGAGGGTTGTTATACATGTCTTCAGTACCCTTTTCTGTTATCAATGGAACAGTTAGTGCTTCTTTATTCTTGCCATAAGTTTCAGGTGCATACATACGAGCCAAGTCCATGTAGAACATAGCACGCATTGCATATGCGATACCTTCACCAGCCTTAAATTTCTCATCAGGGTTTTCACCGCCAAGTGAAAGAACAGTATTACAGTTCTTAATCCAACCATAGTAATATGTCCATGGCAACTGGCATACCTGATAGCGTGGACCTAATCCTATACTACATGCATACCAACTCTGATACCAGCTACCGTCATTTGCCAAGGCAATATCCTGTCCCATGACATCACGCTGCAAGAAGAATGATGTGTAACCAAAATCCCATGGACTCATGTCGCTTCCACTATAAGTAAATTGACCACTCAAAGAAGAGGTGATGTTATTGACAAAGTTATCGAAAGCTCCAGGAGCTTGTGCTGCTTGGTCTGTTGTGACATAGTTGCCATAACCTTCTGGCTCATATTCTTCCATACAGCCAGTAAGAGAAGAAAGTGTAAATGTGGCAATAGCCAAAGAAACTATATATTTTTTCATATTGAAGTTCTTTTTATTATTAAATAACAACTTAGAATGTTACTTGGATACCTCCAGAGATGTTTCGTGTTGGAGAGTAAACGCTAGTATAACCACTTCCTTCGTATGAGTAACGTGGGTCAAGACCCTTACGTGCTGACCAGAAACAGAGATTCTCACCTGCGCAATAAACACGAATCTTGGAAACCATTGGGATAAGACCCTTTGGTAATGTATAACCTACGGTGAATGACTGGAAGTTGAAGTAGCCGGCATTCGTCAAGAAACGATCTGATTTAGCTGTGCTATATAGGTCGCCATACTGCCAACGAGGAATGTTGCTTGATGTGTTGTTAGGATTCCAAGACTTAATGTAATCCTTATGTATAGCGTGACCTGCATCATTTCCACTCTGGGCTGGTGCCATCAATGTTGCATACTGGACATCATATACCTTACCGCCAATCTGATAATCGAATGTGGCAGAGAGGTCGAATCCCTTATAACGGAAACTTGTAGACAAACCACCGAACACCTTAGGGAGCAAAGATCCCTGCTCATAGTAAGATGCCTTGTTGAAATCAGTTGTAGTATAGTCCTTTGACTTACCTGGCTGTGCACCTGTTGTAGTTGCATTGCCGTCAATCTTTTCATCTACCCAGTAGAGAGCTTCACCCTTCTCGTTTACACCAGCGTATGAAGGAAGGTATGCGTTATACATAGGACCACCCTCACGATACCAATACTGGTATGTTTTACCAGTGTTTGACTCACTAAAACCACCATATTGTTCTGTCTTCATTGTTGGCAACTTCAATACCTTTGTTGCGTTATGTGACATATTTGCAGTGATTGACCAGTCGATGTCCTTGGTACGTACCAATACTCCTGTGAGTACCAATTCGATACCTGTATTACGCATATCGCCAATATTGGTGTAGTAGCCACGGGAACCCTGTGACTCTGGAATTGACAACCAGAAGAGCAAGTCTGTGGTCTTCTTTGAATAAAAGTCAAAACTACCCATCAAACGATGCTTGAGGAAACTGAACTCAACACCAAGGTTCAAATTGGTAGTTGTCTCCCAAGTAATGTCTTTGTTACCCATACGATAGAAGGTTGGTGACATTAATGTATTGGAAGCCTTAGAAACCGTATAGAGGTCTGTATATGCCCAGTTTCCGATGTTATCATTACCTTGCTGACCGATAGATGCCTTAACCTTCAACTCATCAACGAAAGGAGCATTAAACCACTTCTCTTTGTTAATAAGCCAAGCACCACCGATAGACCAGAAGTTACCCCAACGATTCTCCTTAGCGAAACGTGAAGATGCATCACGACGGTAAGAAGCAGAAGCGAAATACTTGTCATCATAGTTGTATTGTGCACGGCCAAAGAAACCTTCAACGTTGTAATTCAACTTATATGAACCATTGTCCTTCTTGTTAGCGAAAGCATTCAACTCTGTAATTGAAGGTGAGAAACCACCCTCACCCTGCGCATTCAGGTATTTGCGAGTCAATTTATAATACTCATGACCGAGGAGAACATCAACATTATGCTTGCCGAAGTTCTTCATGAAAGTCAAAGTTTGAGTATTATTGGTGCGAAGATCTGCTAAGTTGTACTTAGTTAACTGACCGTTGACACCTGCCTTAGGTCCCTCGTATGCATTCTCGTAATCAGAGAAGTCTTCCATGCCATAAATAACGGTACTTGTGGCATTAAATTTCAACCAATCTGTAATTTTAATATCAGCGAAAACGGAACCATTAATTTGGTTGATACCTTTTTCTACCTTGTTGTAACGATTGCTACCCAATGGGTTACCAGTAGAAAGGAAAGGACGAGTTACACCATAATTTTTTGGCAAACCATAATCATACATGTCGTGACCATATGAATCTTTCTTGATTGCTACATTTCCGTTAGCATCAATTGTACGCACGTAGATAGGGTAGATTGGTGCAATTGAAGAAACGAAATACATCAAGTTGGTTGAGTTGGTCAGATCACTCAGATTAGGGTTTGACTGGGTTGTAGAATGAACGTACTGAGCGTTGACACCTACCTTCAGCCATTTCTTAGCTTGATAATCTGCCTTCAAACGAGCGCTGATACGCTCATAGCTACTGTTGGCAATAACACCATCATCGCTCAAATAGCCTAAACTTGTATAATAAGAAGAACGGTCTGTAGCACCTTTGATGCTAATATTATAGTCCTGACGGAGAGCATTCTTATAGGCAGCTTTGTTCCAATCGTCAGCAGTCATATAATACTTTTCGCCATTCAATTCGTATGTACGTCCAAGTGTAGCGTTTGGATTCAACTTACCATTAATACCGATAAGCTGTTCGTTCTCAGGTACAGTATATGCGTTATAAGCCAACTGTGAAAGCATAGAAGAATTTGCCTTCAAGTTTGCATTGGCAGCGCTCATACCCTGACCATAGTAATAGTTGTTGTACAACTGAGCATAATATGCCTCATAATACTGACCAGGATCTTTGATTACATCATACTCTGGAACGGCACGGGAGTTAGAACCCCACTTCATGTCAATAGAAACCTCAGCTTCCTTGTTCTTACCATTCTTTGTTGTAATCATAATAACACCTGCAGCACCACGAGCACCATAAAGTGCAGCAGATGCAGCATCTTTCAATACTGTCACAGATTCAATGTCATCTGTTGGGATAGAAGAAAGATTTCCTGGATAAGGAGCACCATCAACGATTACCAATGGGTCGGTAGCAGCATACATAGAAGCAATACCACGAATATTGACACCATTGTTGTCTGAACCAGGCTGTCCTGATGCACCACGCAACTGAAGACCAGGTACAGAACCGACCAAAGCGTCTGTTACGTTGGTAGAAACCTTCTTAGAAAGTTCTTCAGAACCTACTACGGCTGCAGAACCAGTATATGCACTCTTCTTTGCAGTACCGAAGGCAACAACCATGACCTCATCCAAAGCGTGATCATCTGCATCCAAAACAATCTTCATGTTCTTGCCTGCCTTTACAGACTTGCTCTGCATACCGATGTATGTAATCTCCAACTTAGCTCCGGCAGGAGCGTTCAATGAGAAATTACCATCAATGTCGGTAATTGTACCAGTATTGGTACCTGCTACTTTGATGGATGCGCCAACAACAGGTTGACCATCATCAGAAGAGGTAACCTTACCAGAGATTTGACTTTGCGCAAACGCCATGCTCGTACTAACGGCTATGGCTGCGGCTACTGTCATGAGTCTTTTTTCCATAAATCTCTCTCTCTTTTAAAAAATTAATATATAATGTTATTTCTTTCTCTACATGTCACGAGGTGCTCCCCATTGAGGGAATACCAAAGAATGCTTTCTCTACCTCTTGTCCCGAGGTGGTGAAATTGGAGCGTTTTTGGATGATTCCGTCTATAACGTCCCAAATATTTATAGTATTTATGTACTAATCGGGTATAACCCCGTATGTCTAATAATAAAAAATAAAAGATTATGATGTATTTCAAATTTGAATTTAGTCTTGGTAAGGGCAAGAAACAAGCTGCAACGAAAAAGGAGAAAAAAGTATTAGGATGGAAAATAGTACATTCCCAAGTGGAAATGCTGAAGAAAGAGGAGAAGTTCAAGACTGCAAGTAATTATTTGACTGCGGCTCGCTCTTGGACAAAATTCTTGCAACGTGAAGACTGGACTTTCTCTGAGATGGATAGTCAAGAGGTAGAGCTTTATCAGCGATGGCTAAGTGACAAGGGTATTTGCCTCAATACGATTTCAGCTTATCTTCGATCCTTACGAGCAATGTACAATCGGTGGGCAGAGGAATATTCTTCGAATGATGATGTGTGTCCTTTTACAAAAGCTTTCACAGGAAGAACGAAGACTGCCAAACGAAGTATTACCGAAAGTGAAATCCGCAAACTCCATGATTTGGACTTGGAAGAGGGTTCTACCTTGGCGATGTCTCGAGATATCTTTATTTTTAGTTTTTATGCAATGGGGATGCCTTTTGTTGATATTGCTTACTTAAAGAAATGCCAGATGAAAGATAACGTCATCCGATATGCTCGACATAAGACTGGTCAGCCTATCAGTATTGCCCTCGTCCCAGCTATGCAAGCTATTATCTCACGATATAGTTCTTCTGACTCCATCTATGTTTTCCCATTGTTAACATAAAGCTCTAAAGCAGCCAAAGGAGAATAAGAGAGGTTGGAACGTAAAC
>OMAO01000255.1_pt1 | contig 33290 bp, 20 predicted proteins | sample 1644641 | NCBI WGS metagenome assembly OMAO01 (sample SAMEA103958120, study PRJEB25191) | human gut metagenome | biome: human-associated habitat [ENVO:00009003]; feature: intestine environment [ENVO:2100002]; material: feces | place: Germany | collected 2013/2015
CAAGAGGTCAAAAAAAGGAGGAAATTAACGTGGCTAATTTTATGATACGCTTTTTCATATGCAATGTGTTTATCAGTGGTATCATTGGAATTCTTTTGATTGTCAAACGGCTATTCAAAAACAGCCTGTCCAGCCGGATGCAGTATAATCTGTGGTTTCTGCTGCTCGGACTTTTAGCAGTTCCATTTATACCGTTCCGTTTCATCGGTCTACCACAAATCTTCTCCTGGCTTGGCAGCCTGAGAAGTTCTCCTTCTTCCGATGCTGGCACCAATATTGCAGGCACCGCAGAAGCATTTACAATCGGAAATACAAATTGGATGAACGACTTTACTCTTTCGGTAAATAGTGAGACTCCATCCATCGCAGGATACATACTATTAGGGATATGGATTGTCGGTATTCTCGCCATGATAATATCTATTTATGTCCTTTTATGATATCCATAGCTGCTGTTGATAAGTCTTTCCCTTCATATGTTATCAACAGTTTGCCAGGAAAGTTCTTCTCATACCACTTTTCTTTGATTTCCCAGTGTGCGCGATAATCCGGAAGATCAAGCCTTCCAACATGCTCCCAGTAATATGTTTCGCCTCGGAATTTCACTGTAAAATCAGGCAGGAACATCGTACCGTCCGGCGCATACAGCGGTTCCTCATAAACAAACGGCACTTCTTCCGACACAAGCATATTTGCAATGATAACTTCGGACTTTGATCTCACAAAGTATTCCGACAAAGTAGCCAGCTTCTTCTCATCAGCATACCAGTTCTGAATATACAGCAATTCTTCAGGAAGCGGATTAAACGCAAACACCGAAGAGTTGATTCTTCTGACCGCAGACTTTTCCAGATGTCCCAGTGCAGTCAAGGTACCTATATCTTCCTGCAAGAGAATCGTAACCTTCTTTTGTGCTCTGGTAATTGCAGTATAAAGCAGTTCCATCGATAACAGGTGACTATCTCTTTTCGGGATCACAATATACACATAATCAAACTCTGATCCCTGAGACTTGTGAACACTGATAGCATATGCCAGTTCCAGATTTTCCTGCACTTTCTGTTCTGGAAGATACCAGCCTTTATCATTCCTCCCATACTCACGACCATAGTTATATCGTAATTTCTGCCGATTCTTATTTGAGAATGCAACCTGGAATCTTTCAATCGTACTGATGAAATTATACCGCTTGTTCTTTGAATCAAACGGATGCATCAGCACCAAGCCAATCTCGCCGTTATAAACTTCATGCTGCTCTACAGCCCGTGTCTCCTGATTATATGCATAGGCCATATCCGACTTCGGACGATTCCTGAATTGAATGACCTTATCAAAATAACTGATACCGTCCAGGTTATATCGATGGCTCCAATAGGGATTAAAGTCATTCTGCATCAACACATTCAACGCATTGGTACCGTAGAATTCACCGCGATACGGAGATATTATCTGTATTGCATCAGGATTGGATGTACCATCTTCTTTACGGATTGCTTGCTGCCACAGCTTATCCAGACCGCTGTAATCCTTCATCCTGGTCATAGCTTCCATATCCTGCGTCAGAACATCTCTCAGCACAGTTTCAAGATCAGATTGCTCTTTCCAAAAATACACAGCCAGATCCTTGTCGATATCTCCGTTACCGTTTTCCAGTATTTTTGTAAACAGTTCTTCTTTTTTCTGTTTCAAAGAATCGGCGGAACCAGTGTCTTCCATGTCCGACTGCTTTTCCTGTATGAAAAGTTCAGCCAGATCCAAAATTCCGCAGCCATTACCTTCTACTCGGTTTACCAACTGACGGATATTCTCGCTAAGCACACCAACATTCTCAGGATACTCCTGATTAAGCCATTCGATAGTATCAGAGAAAACTTTTCCACGTCCGATTGGAGGAAGCTGATTCGGATCCCCTACCAGAATAAGCCTCTGAACACTATTCCAATTGATGCTCCGCAGCAAAGTAGCAAACAAATTCAGATCAATCATAGAACATTCATCTATAATGATCGTATTTACATCCTGTCCTTTGCTTCCACCCTTACGCTTAAGTGTAAAGTTCTTGTTCAGCCAACCATTACTCGCAAGATAAGAATGGATCGTTGACGAATTCTTTTCGGTCTGTGTCTTGATTCGCTCTGCTGCTTTTCCGGTCGGTGCCATCAGCAGAAAACCTGCCGCCTGTCCATGCACTCTTTCAATGTTTTCAACAATAGCTTTTATAACCGTAGTTTTTCCTGTTCCGGCGGCACCGAACAGAACACATATAGGTTTGGAAAATATCTGCATACAGATATCAGCCTGCTTATCAAGTATATCCTCATACTGATCAGCCGCAGCCTCATTAAGTTTTGATTCCGGATTTCTAAGTTTGCTCTTAAACTTTTCCTTTGTAATCGCTAACTTCAATGAAATATCCGGTCTTTCGGCAAGCATGGTGAATATAGACTCGACCTGCCGCTCATCCTCATATACCCACTTCAGATACAGATAAAGATCCTTCTTATCATCCTCACGTAAATACAGCGCTTTATCATAAATCTCTCTATCAAGCTTGAAGTTCTTGATTTTGAACGTATACTGTTTCCATTCCGGCATGCGATCCAGTCTGTGATTCACCGAATTCAAAATGGTCTCTGCCTTACCGAAGGAATGAGCTGCTATACGGTTAAGCTCGTCAACGCAAAATGCTCTTAACCGTTCCGGATCGCCCACATCAAACAGATTCTCAATTTCATACTCTGGAGATACAATGATTCCGTTATCTATCTTGTAGAATGGGATAGAATCATCCGGATCCATGCCCTGATACTGCTCAAAAATAATATACGGATTCTTTACAATCTCTTTCAAAGAAGCTGTAATTGAAACATCTTCTCTGTCTTCGCTCAGGATATAACCCATTTGATCTGCGGAGATATCGAATCGTGGCAGGATATCGAAAAGCAGTTCCTGTTCCTCATCTTCACGAAGCAGGAACTCCCGGCGTACAGTACGTAGATTTGCCACCTTATGCCCGAACACTTCATCCTGATCGCCATCCATAAGCTTACGGACTTCATCCCGGAAGAGTTTCATATCCTGTTCATTGGTCAGTGCTATGTAGTGCTGTACCAATTCTTCCAGCCCCATATTGATCATTGCTGATGCAAATCCGGGATAAGGACCTCTGGCCTTCCACAGTTCGCTAAGAACACTGTTCAGCCATTTCTTCCGCTCCTCCCAATTTTCTGTATCGTCTCCAATCTCAATTAACACATCGACACTATTGATCAACTGATTGATGATTTCTATGGCATCGTCGTTAGACACTTCACGACTTCCATACTTAAACGGAGACCTGTGAAGCGGCTTAATAACGATACGATCCAGAATGGACTCATCTCCCATGTATTTCCAATATGGAATAGAGAGGCCTTCATCAGGATAATATGACGTGATGGGTTTCTGCCAAATAACACCACCGGCATAATCCTTTTTTATCTGTTCTGTTGTGTTCTCGTAGTAATGGAAATCATCTATCTTCTTGATGCGTGATGCACCCACAATGACATAGTTATCCTCTTCGTTCTCTGAAAACGGATTGCTGTATCCCGCATAATAAAATACAAGAGACTTTCCTTCTTCAAACTGCGAAAAATATGCCTCTGCATTACGCTGTCGCTTATTGTAATCGTAAGTCTTACCCTTAACCGAAGAGAAGACATCATTCTTATACATAGCCTCATAGCACCATGTACAAGCAGTATACGGCGGCAGCGTCAGAATCGTTGCATCTGCATCCTCTTCTTCCCACCAGGAAGGTGGTTCAACCTTTACCTGAACAGTCTCTTTACCAAACGCATTTGCACTCAATGCACATGCCACCTTACAGGGATGCTGGCCACATGATTCACCAGCGTGAGCAGTTTCAAAATCCAAATCACGCTGTTCTGCAATCATCTCTCCAGGATATGAATGCTGTCCCACGCAATATACATTTTCACAAGGCTTCTTGCAGATATGACCATTCCAGCCATCACTGTGCCAAGCAAGCCTCAGGCTCATATGCATTGCCATAAGCTACCTCCTAAACAATCTGTATCAAACCTTTGGATAGACAAGCCTCCAAAGAGTAATTCGTCACCTTAACAGCTTTCGGACCTTCGTCAAATTCAATGCCCAGATACTTTCCATCGCATGTCCTGACCACTCCGTATCCTTCGGCCTTATGCAAAATGCGCTTTCCAATATAATCCTTGTAAACATCTGTACCGGCGTAAACTTCCTCTGCCTCCGGATCCTCTTCCGGTTTCCTTACGGCTTCCTCTTCTGTGACATCTTCCTCAACTGGTTCAGGCTTCTTAGGTTTCGATGCAGGCTCCACATACTCATCTGCAGCGACCTTTAATGCCATAAGTTCTCTAATCTCAGCAATATGCGTCTGTGTAAACCATATAGATTCATTACCGAAATCAATCTTCACAGGATCGTGTGAATTAATCTCCTGCTCGTCCAGATACGAAATCTCTTCCAGGAATTCCTGCAGATCATACTCATCAGATCTCATCCGACGATATTCGGAAGCACAGTTCGGGCACATGCACAGATACATAGCATCCAGCTCTTTTTCCATGCCCGTTGACAGCTGACATTTCTCGAATGTGGCCACCGGCTCATGGCACATCTGACAGGCATACTTGTAAGATCCTTCAACTCTGTACATACTCCGGAGATAAGCATCGATCTCACTATCCGGCTTGCTGACACGGATCTTCCTGACCTTGTACTCATACTTTACTGGACTTGCAAATACAAGAACTTCTGCAGCGTGTTTTCTTAAGGAATCCCAGTTCTTAACTTTCACAGACGGAAACTCAAATGTCTCCTGCGGAGTATAGACCTGCGTAGTTGAAGTGCCTACAACTCCGGATCCATAGCTCTCTTCCAAATCTGTAATGGATATACCAAATCTGCGGCGGAGCTCTATCTCGAAAAACTGCTCCTTTGTCTCATCATCAAGCTGATCATAATCCTTTGCAGCTTCTTCCAATTGATCCTCTTCGCTCTTTGCAAATCCAAGGATCTCATATAATTCCGATTCAGGTCTGACATCGCCGTATAACTGAGGATGCAAATCCCGTTTCGTTATTTCTTTCTGAGAAACAAGTTCTCCGGACTCTGTGAACAGCCACTTACCGTTCCACTTCATTCCGTAATACTGATGCTTCGGTCCATCCTGTCTTAGCTTAGTGACAATATCAGCGTACGTGTTTGGAATATTCGGTGAGCTTCCACCCACGTACACGGTACCGGTCAGCATATTCTCATGATTCTGAAGGAAACGGAAAATAAAACTGGACTTCGCCATGGAATCTGCTGATTTCGGATGGCTTGATATATATTCCAGAACCGCATCCAGTTTATCCAGGCTGAGTTTCCAGCGGAAGCCCTGATATGTCGTCCACTCAGGCTGTCTTCCCGGATTCCCTGTATAGTACTCACCATTCGTTTTATCAAGACCTACGGCAACTTCTTCCTGGATACCAAGTAATTTCAGCATCTCGGCATCCACATCTTCGATTTTGTAAAAATCGACATCGACATAGGGATAACTGATGATATGCGAATAGTACTGCTCGATACTCATTCCCTGCGAATTGACGGAGAAGAACACTTTTTCCTTACTCGGATTCGCATATACTATCTTTCCATCCTTGGTACATCTGATCTTCAGATATTTTTTCATGAGATTGGTAACTTCTTCACGGTAATCGCTGTTTCCACGATAATGAAGCAGTCTCTTAAGATCGGTAATATGCTGATCATCGGAAACCGCCTTGCCACTCTCATAACGTTTCTTGAAATCCCTTATAAAGAACTCATATTCATTCGGCTTCTGCAGATTCAGAATTTCTACGAAGAAATGCCTGCAATGCTGCAGCATCTTTTCATCAACAAAAGAAATATCATCCATCCCATCTGTATTTGCACTGGGAAGGAAGATATTCGGCAGATACGAAGCATTCTCATATCCACGATAATAAAATGCATTCTGATCACTTCCATCGCTCTTACGATATGGTGCAACGAATGTCCCCTTGGATGTTTTGATGATCTCAGCTGTCAGCATGTTGGAGCCACCACGTTTTTTCTCAAACGCGCCGCCTACTGAGTCATACATGTTATAGAATTTTACCAGCCACTCATCATCTCGACGCGGCAGAAACGCACGGTTATTATTGAATGCATTCCTCAGATTCTCTGGACGGATTACTTCAATATCCAACACATCTGTTAGGAACTCATACAGCGTTTTATAAGTCTTATTCGTCTCTGTGAGGAATGTCGGAAGCCAATGATAATCTGTACCATCATCCAGCAATTCTGTAAGTAGTTCTTCAGAAAGAACATCAGCGAAATCAGCGCCTCTGGCGATCTTAACAGAATCAGCTGAAGCATACGTTCCATCTTTGCATAGAAGCAATTCTTCCTCTGTCATCATGCTTTCGGTCTCTTCAAACATGCACTCAAACAGAGGCGCACTATAGAACACCTCATTGTCAACCGGCAGAATATTCAGGAAACTGAAATTGAGCTTTCCGGAATCCCTGAGTTCGATCACACTATCACGCAACAATGCTGCCGTCTGTTCTGCCAGATCAATATTATCTTTATCATCAGCCGGAACACTACTTCTATTCGGTGTAGTACGATAAGGTCCCTGTACTATAAACTTTAATTTGCTCTCTGTCTCTGTCGGGAAATAAACAGAGATATACGGAGACTTTGATGCAGAGAAAGTGTAATCGCCCGACTCCTCAACAGTTACTGCAAAAGCAATATCAATAGTTCTTCCGGCCTGGATACCTGTAACAGGTCGTGAGAACACGAGATAAGAAATCTCTTCATTCTCTTTCTTACTTGCAGTCTCTCCCATTGCAGACACAAGCGAACAATGATCATTGATCGGTGTCTTTTCAAGTAAATAAGTTCCTGATGCTTTTAGCTTTGGCAATTCGATCTTGTAATCAATAGACTGAAGATGCTTCATAAAAAGCAGCGTAGTAATACCAAGGTTCTGTAATCTCTTCGACAGAACCTCATCAAGTTTCTCAATCGTAGTGAATCCTGAAAAGGTAAATCCAACACTATAAGGGAACACAAACTTTGTGGTATAACCGACATCCACTTCCTGATCGTCAATATCCACCGGATGAGTAAAATCTTTGATTTCAACAGCAAACTGATGGTATCCATTTTCCTGATCTGCTTTGCTCGGATGGCTATAAAGGCGCACGGTCTCACATATGCCAAATACAGACTTAAAGCCAACACCAAATTCACCGATCTGGTTCAGATCGTCTGTCTTATCCGACTTACCGATATCACAGAGTCCCTGCAAGTTCTCCATAGAAAACGGATGCCCGTCATGAAGTACTACAAGCCTGTCAGCATATTGCTCAAACTTTATTTTTGATGCTCCGGCATCTTCCGCATTCTGAAGAAGCTCATATACGAAATGGGATTTATCCGTATAGAGCTGAATGATTCTCTCCAGGGCACGCCGAAGCATACCATCCTTATCCTGGCGCTGTAAAACCTGATCAGCAATCGCCATCTTAGCCATCTCCGACACCTCCAAACGTGTATCGTCAGTTGACAACATCAAGGATTCCATTCGCAATCAGCGTCGTATGGATATCCGTCTGTGCCACCTTTTTTCTGATCTCTTCAACCTTCAGTTCATAGCTCTCCGTAGCAGATTCCAGCTCACTGGTATACATCCTTCGGATGCTCTCACTGCTGGTATCCATAATCTTCTGTTCCAGAGAACGCTTTCTGTTTCTGAAGTTATTTGACAAGCTCTCTATCTTGAATGTGGATGTGTTCTCGGCTTCCTTGATTTCAGAAGCTTTTTCATCCATCCACAGTTTAACCTGCTTCTTTTCCAACGTATCCCAATCAGACGGCTGCATCTTGACCGCTGCGGCTCCGCTCTGTGATTCCTGAAGGATATCTGGCAATTCTGCGGCGATTACGTCATCATCGCAGACAACCACCAACTTGAAATGCGGATTGATCCCAACATAACTCCACGCATACACAGAGAAATGGTAGCTACCACTTGGAAGATCCTCTGTCGCATACTGAAGGTGGATATACGCCTGTTCATTCGATGCGAAATAAGCCGCTGCCTGTTTTGCCAACGGATGCATTGCCGTGATGAAGAAGGTATCTCTCTTCTTTTCAGCGGTTTCGGAGTCAAAAGTGATCGGATGAATCGGAGCCTTGCCCTTCAGATACACATCCCAGCTCTGGCGCACGGCATTTCTGCCGCTTGGAAGCTTTCTGAAATCATCTCTCAGTTCCGCTCTTGCAGCAGCTGACAATCTAAGCTGCTTCACTTCGCTCTCGCCCAGAATATAACTTCCCTGTCCCAATCTTCGGAACAGATACTGTTCGATCAGTATCTGAAGACTCTTCTGCGTAAGCCAAGGATTTTCGGCATTATGAATCTCCTGAGATGTCATGTATTCTGACAGGTCAAATCCGAAGAATTCTTTTTCTTCCTCTTCAAGCTTATTCAATTCCTGGAGCCTGCGGACTTCGTTATCCGCCATCTGTTCCAGCTTTATCTTACGTTCTTCATCCGTAAGAGACGTATCCATTCCAATGTGATCAAGCTGGGTGGCAATATCTCCGAGGATCTCATCGCACTCACCGATACTGCTTTCAAAGATGCCGATTCGCATAAGGCATCTATAATAAATATCTGCATCCACAGTGCCATTCGTGATCATATTGTAAATTCCAACAGCCTCACTCTGCTGCCCGCGACGATCAATACGTCCGATACGCTGTTCAATCCTCATAGGATTCCAAGGCAGATCATAGTTGATCATCATATCGCAAAACTGATAATCCAGACCTTCGGAACCGACTTCTGTAAAGAGCAGGATATCAATAGCATCTTTATCATCCTTGGGCAGCTCAAATCTCGCACAGTATTCTTGCCTCATGGCATCCTTAACGCTACCGTCAACCTGTTCTACTCTGAGTCCCGCATCAAGCAGCTTTTTCTTCAGGTAATACAGCGTATAACGGAAAGTGCTGAAAAGAATGATTTTATTGTTTTCCTGATTCTGCTTCTCCATGATAGCTTCCAGCATTTGATCAAACTTCGGATCTTCTTCCGGAAGATTATCCGCCATAGTCAGAAGGTTCTGTGCCATTCCTGCCAAAGCACTGGCATCTGCTCCGTCAAAAGCAAATCCCGGTGAGTAATCAAGATCAGGATCATCTTCCATCTGCTGGAAACGTCTCTGGATAAGATCTCTGATATGTGGTGCTAAACCAAAGATACAGCTTGCTGCCTGCCTCTTTATGGTAGACATCATAAACGGTATCGATCTGGCATTCCCATGAAGCTGTAGCAGTGCATCCGCTTCAAAGCGAAGCAGCTCATCATGTAATTCCTTCTGCCGCTCTGTAAACTCCGCAGCCAAAGTAAAAGGTCTTCTGATACAAAAATCCTGTATATCCTTACGCCTTGTACGGTTTAACATAGAATTGAAGCTGTGAAGGCTCTCTGCGTCAGAAATCAGTTTTACACGCTCTTCACGCGTAATCTTATCCTGCTGCAATGTCTTTACCATTTCTCCGTATGTCGGATTCGCCGCAATGACATTCTCGCCCCACTGAGTATCAAGAACACCCTTCAAGGCTTCCGAAGCCAATTCCTGCCACTTCTCATCAGCTCGTCTCATTAAACTTGCTGCCTCAGAGATATGCGCATTCGGACGGGACATCATATTGAATGTCTGCTTATCTATTACAACATCCGGACGAAGTACGTTCAGCAGTGTAAACAGATCATCATCGCTTGTCTGCAGTGGTGTAGCTGTCAGCATTACTACTGCATCTGCGTTGTCACAGAAGTAGTTAACGCATTTATATTCAAATGCCTTTTCCTTCTCCATACTGCCGTTACGGATATGATGCGCCTCATCGATGATAACAAGATCAAAGTGAGGAGCAGGATCCAGATCTCTTAATCCGAAAGTATGCTTCTTCTTTGTGGTTTCACCCTCATATGCTCTGCTATCCAAAATGGAATACGGAACAATAGTCTTGCTGAATCTGATAGGCCATTCGCCATCTCTGTCGGTATCAGAAATAATCTGACGAAGCATCAGACCATCCACCGGTACAAATTCTTCATCAAATCGTTTCATTTCCATCTCCCATTTCCGTTCAGTAACAAGCGGTTTCGGACAGATAATAAGAACATTTTCAAGTTCATTTCTTGCCTGGAGCTCTTTGATAATAAGACCAGCCTCGATAGTTTTACCGACACCAACGCTGTCAGCAATCAGGATTCTCGGTTCATCAGCATGAATCAGCTTTAATGCCGGTCGGAACTGATACGGCACAAAGTCGATACGGGCTGAATTCAGGGAATACAAATCATTCCCTGAAGGATTATTGATTTGATATGCGGTCAGATAGCTCCGGAATGTATTGATATCCACCCAGTTATAGGAAGCCGTCTCTACATACAAAGCGATCTGTCCGGAATAAAATGTTTTGAAATTACCGTCTACAAAGACATCATACTTCTTTGTTTCTCCCAGATCCGTTATAGACATAACAATGCCACGAACATCTGGATTACCGATCAGATATACAAGGCTCTTTTCAGTGATTTCATTTTCATCAATCACTTCCGGTTCTACTTCAGCGGTTTGTCCAGTTTCTGTTTCCTGAGAGAACGATGCAAAATCAACTGTTGACGGAGACTTCACTTCTTCGATCATTCGATCGATTTCATTAAGCTGACTGTCTTCACATCCACGCTGTTCAAAGAAATCGTGTAACGTTGCCAGATCAGCAAGGATAGCATCCTTGCCCGGAAGCATAGCGCTGACATGAGCCCAGTTATTACGAACACGCATCATATCGCGGACACATTCCCTCTCCCTTGTCGGAAGAAATGTCACGTTACGCATTGCATACCACGACTTATCGGCAATACGGAGCAATGCAGCCAATTCAAACTGACCAAGCTCCGTAAAGCCTCTTTCTATTGCCATCTCACGCTGGTTATAGCTCAGCTTATCCAGAACACACTCTTCCCACCAATCGTCTGAAGCTCTCGGAAGAAGGCTTCCAAGCCATTCAGCCAATACGTTGGCGGAAGTATGCAAATATGAATTCATCCTGCTTACAATCTGGTCGTTATCCATATTGAAGCCTCCAATCTGTACTCTTTATTCCATGAAGAACCCATCGGTATCAAAGATGTGATCCAACTCATCGTTTGTCATAGCTCGTGCCACTTTGTCACGCACGGCACTCATAGCCATATCCAGTCTCTTAAATCTGTTATGCCCGACAGCATCCTTACCCATACGGATCAGCTGGATGCGGCCTACACCCGGATTCTGTCTTGCGTATTCTGCAAAACCTCTTGCCTTGCCCAGATTATCAATTCTGGTCGGATCATGCGGTTCCAGAATATCCACAACGTATTCTTCATCGCTATCCTTGCGGATAATTACAAAATCGGGATAAGCCGGTTTCTGTTCACCGCCCATTTCATACGGAATGCAAAGTGACCAAGGCTTTCTCGGAGGATTTCTAAGCCAGCATACATAATCTGCCTGACCCTGTTCCTCAATCAGTACACCTTCTTCCCAGTTATTCAGATTGATGCGTGCCTTACCGGAATCATCTACAAAGAGATGATCTTCATAATCCTTGCCATTTACTTCATGAGGAAGGCTGATGGTCTCCGGAAGGCGGAAGTTATGCTTACTGACAACATCTCCGTTAGAGACTATAGCATCATACTGTTTGATGAAACGGTCGCCTAAGCCAACGATCTTACGGCGATAATCATCATTCATCTTATGGAACATCTTCTCTGCATAAGCAAGAAGTCTTGCATAGCAATCGTCATTCGACGCATACAGAATGACATCGATCTTATAGGCGTTCGGATCATCCTCATCGTAATAGTAGTGACCATATTTGTTTCCAACGCCCTCATTTCCAAGTTTCGTTTCAGCCCTGCGGAACTGACGGTCGATATCAATATCTGTGGAGGACATGAACATATGCACGATGTTGTCATCTACGGTTTCACCAAAAGCATCGAAAACCTGAGATTTCATCTGAAACTCCATGATCCTCTTTGCCATATCGTCATATTTGCCATTACGCTTCAGATCACCCACATATTCACGGATCATCTTTACGATCTCTTCCAGCACATCATCTGTGGCATCCTGATATTTTCCAGACTGTCTGAGCAGTCTCGCCAGGCTATACAAAGAATTCAGATAGTTGCTGATTCTTACATTTCTTACATCGTAAGACAGAAGTCCGGAATCATTGATAGCTTTTACCACTCCCTCTCTGTCTAAAGGATCTATAAATGTTTCCTGAACGTATTCCGGTTCTGTCTGTGTTGTATTTCCTGCAGGTGTCGTCTGTGTAACGCCTGCTGCCGGAGCAGCTCCGGTTGGTTGTGTATTCTGTGTCTGTTCCGGCTGCTGAGAGGCTGCTTGATGTGTTGTACTACCAGCTGCACTGTTTGTACCAGCATTATTTCCAGAAGGTATTTCGTGAACGCCGGAAGCATTTCCAATCTGTCCACTGCTGCCATACTGCCCTGCTCCATCATGTACTTCGGAAGTTTGAGTTCCACTTGGTTGGTCAAACAGCGACATCTGTCCCGGATACGCCGATGTATGACGCGTTCCTCCGCCGGAAGTACTTCTCGGTCTGACGGACAATGTGTCCATAACTCTTGTTTCAAGAGATTCACCATAGATATCAGCAGGGATATCGCCACCCTCTGCATTCTGCAGTTCTTCTACAACTTCCTTTACTGTATCGGAATTGAAGTAAGGCAGATACAGGTGTACATCATTCAGAGTTTCATCAACCTGAATATGCATCTGCATCGGTGTACGGATCATTCTTCCCAAAAGCTGTGCAATATAGGTTGCATCCGTCGCATGACGGAAGGACATCATCGTCTCTGCTCTTGGACAATCCCATCCGGTTGATAAGCTTTCTTTAAAGAATACGACTCGGATGCGTTTATCCTCTGCAATAGCTGACGGTGCAACATAAGGCACATTCAAGCCATTGACCTTAATAACATTATTGGCATCGCCAAAGGTATGAACCACTTCGCCTTCCTGGAATCGGATGCCGGTTCTTTCCTCAATCTTCTGAACACAGTCGTCAAGATCCGTAGCAGATATTGAAGATGCCGTAGTATTCTGTACCTGTATAACAAGCACCGGATTCACATAAGCGTAATGCTGTTCGTAGCAATACTGATACCAGTGATCCCACTTATCTTTCCATTCATCGGCTGCCGCCTGAAGGACAGCCATATCTTTATTTCCGGTATTATCTTCCGGATAAGAAATCACAATACGATCCTTAAGCAAACCGGAATCTCTGACTTCATCTGTTGTTACAACTACATACTGAGTATCCGATGCGATACCCTGTACCAATGCATTGAATCTTGCAGATGTAGCGGACATTCCGATAACTACTGGCATAGCCTCAATGCCATCTTCCGGGCTTCCTTTAAGGAACTTCTGCATAATCGTAGTAGCGCGTCCGGCTTCACGTCCCTGCATTCCACGGTGTGCTTCGTCAATGATAAAATACAGACGATCACTCTTGTCACGGGCCGTATTAGCTAAAGTCTCCCAGATTGTGTACTGACGATTATCTGTGTGCTTCGTAAGATTGGAACTCTTGCCAAGCTTCTGCGTGTTAAGAAAATAGATATGTCCGTCATCGAACATTTCCTGATCAAAGGAATCATCCTGAACCGTCACGCACTGCCCCAGCCGTATCTTATCCGCCTTCAAGTCAATCTTATCCTTAGACTGCTCGTTCAGCTGTGGAGAATCAGAAAGCCATACAACGATTGCTTCCGGCTGCTCCGGATATGCTTCATCTCCAAAGAAAATACTCTCAATCAAGGCAGCCATGATGATGGTCTTACCGGCACCGGTCGGTGCTGTGAAAGATACTACCTGTTTTGAGTGAGTACGCTGGTAGCGATATACAGCCTCCGCAGATTTCATTCTAAGCTCACCTAAAGCTCTTTTCTGAAACGGAAATAATTCTGCTTTCATGGCTTACCTCCCTGTGTTAATCCGGAAGTTGTCCAGATAATCTCTGTAAAGCTGGTATGTATCCTTATCACCATATCCAGCTATCATTTCGCGATACCCAGCTTCAGAATCTGTAACAATATATATAGTCTGAATTTCTGGATGCCTATTTACTTCTTCATTGAACTCTTGATAGTGTTTCTCGTCTATGAGTATTGCGAACTCATTTTCAGGAAGCACCTGCATATATGCTTTATCATCTTCAAGTTCTGGACATACGCCGTGTGCTCCTGCTTTCAGCCAAAGAACCGGGAATAATTCCTTGAGCTGTCTTCCTAAGGCAACTGCTGTTTTGTCAAGGAAACCCAGCTTAAAGAAAGCGGCATTCGCTTTTAAGCCATCTGACATTTCATATCCTTCAAGTTCCGGATATATGGGTGTTTTCTTTTTTAAGTACACAGTCTTTTTCTTTTTCTTTTCGTCCTCATCTATTACAGTCACTTTCTCACTATAATAATCTTCTTTATCAACACCATACGTTCCTTTGAGACTATCCCCATTTACATCTATGCCCGAAATACTACAGCGCGTTCTTTCCCAAGTAACATGTCTTGCAATCCCTAAACTATCCCATTCTTTATCGCCTGGACGATATCCTTTATCTGTAAGCGTTTTTGCCTCTGTTTCTGATACTTCATTATTCGTTACTAAAATACAACGCCTATTTCCTTCATCAATTGCGTTTAGCAGATTGACAGCTTGCAATGTAGTTCCTGACCCAGCAAAGAAATCAAGTATCAATGCAGACGGATTATCTGCAACAAAATAACGCAATGTATCCAAAACGGAATACAGAGATTTAGGAAAAGAGAACCGTGAATCCTTAACAATATTTTTCAATACAACTGTTCCATATGTTTTTGCATCGTATCTGGTTTCTTTCCAAACAGTTGTAACTCTCGATAGCTTTCCACCTGTTTCGACGACTATCTTAGATCCATCTTCTCTAAATCCTCTTACTGCCCATCTTCCGGAAGCAATTTTATCTTTATAGTTCTCACTCAAATACTTTATAGTGTATGGTTGGTACTCAGAATTTTTATTTTTTAATACCTGAATTACTTTTTCATCCATTAAACGCTGCAATGTTTCGTCTGTTACTCCCCAGTTCATTTCAAGCCCGTCATCGCGTATCGGAAAAACAGGCACCGTTCCTTCTATCTCTGGAACAGTATTCCTATCTTGATCATGTGGAAGAGGAGCTCCAATTTTCACTATTTTATCCGTGCTTGTATCAATATAAATCGGATAAAACTGAGCGACACCACCTTTAACAGTTCCACGCCTTGAACCGTATTCCAATCTTCTTAAATACCACCATCTTACTTCAACCTCATCTCCTACACCCTTTGGTTGAATGACACAAGCATCTCCCAAAAGGACAATAAAAGCATATTCATCTGACCGGGCAAACAAGTTATTACGTATTGCCCCTGATGGGTTAATCGAAATACTTACCATTTGAATCTGGGCTTCCGGAAAAAGTTCTTCTAAAAGACAGCCTAAATGCAAATACTCCTTCTCATCAATGGTCACAATTAAAGTTGAACGACTTGGGTTAAGTAACCTTTTGCTTAACTTAAGGCGTTTTTCCATCATGGAAAGCCATTTACTATGCCTATATGAATCTGTTTCATCAACATAGTTGTTATTGTACTTCCAGTCATGTGCGCCTGTATTATACGGAGGATCAATATAGATGCAATCCACCTTTCCTGCGTAGAGGTATTCCAACAGTTGAAGGGCGTGATAATTATCAGCTTCAATCAGCGTATGCCAAAGATCACTGTCAGGATCATTGCATATGCTATCAATCGGCTTCAGATACGGGTAGATAGGCTCTCCAAATTGAGCCACCGACACCAGCTCTTCTACGGGAATCTCTTCTTTTTCTTCCGTAACTTTATGATAGCAAGTAGCAATTCCATCCTTAATGGAACTCACTTCATACATCTCACTGGCGGCACCGGTCTTCTTTGCAACAGTTGAACCACGCTTAACCGGAATATCATAAAGCGGCGTGCACTCCGGAAGATGTTCTTCAAACACCAGCCCGAACTTCTTTGTCTTTGACAGTCTGTTTATCTCCTGCTCCAATCTGGCTCTCAGTGCCTCATCCTGAACCTGAGCAAGCAAATCATGAATCGCAGCCATGTCTTTCCTCCTGTTTGTCCATATTTACCGGCATTGTATACTCCGGCATCTTAATTCTATCTCTTTAGCTGTCCTAAAAATGGACTCTATTCTGTAATCGTTTTGTCTTTTATGTGGTAAGCGATTCCCTTCTCGGTACAGAAGTCAATCACTTCTTTTGCCCTTTCATTGTAGAACTCCTTATGTTCAGGATAACCGGACGTGACATCCTTGCAGTAATTGGTTCTTCCAAAGATAATCTTATCCACGAAGCTGACTGCTTTCAGGATCTTCTTTAGATCCTGCTCTATCAGATTCGGTGTAGGATATGGTTCAATGCTCACCCACGTCTTACATCCCTTCTCATGCAACTTCTTTAGTGCTTTCAGTCTGTCGGCATATGGTGCCGATCCAGGCTCCATCCTCTCTCTGTATTCCTCATCCAGAGAAATTAGTGTGATGCCGTACTCATTATCCTTGGAACACTTTGCCAGACTGATCGGCAGGATTCCCTTGGTAAGGACTGTACACTTTATCCCCGCGTCATTCAGCTTCTTTATAACATCAAGACTCATTTTCTCAATCTCAGAATATCCCACCATGAAGGGATCCGTTGTGAAGCAGAGCTGTACGGACTTGATCTTATCTTTGAGACGTGGGATTTCCTTATCCAGGATTTCCAGCGTATTTGATACCAGATAAGGCTTCAGCCAATCTTCATACGTTTTAATCTGCCCAAATCGTTTCTTCAACAGGAAGGCATAGCAAGGATACCGGCATCCATGTGCACACCCCTGCACGAAATTCAATGTATAATCTCCATACTCTACGCCTGTCTTGTACAGCATGGATTTTCTTTTTATGTAGCCTTCCACTTTCGGCATCTTTAGCAACTCCTATCTGAAAATGTTACGGTATTTCTGTGAACTACAGCACCATAATATTTCTTTAATGCGTTATAAGTTTTTCTGCTGTAGTCTCTGACTGGGAACACCGGATGCTCAAACAAGTAATCCGATATCTCATCCTTCGGAACATCCTGCCTACCTCGAAAATGCTGTTGCAAATAAGCTGCAATATCTCGAAGTGTATAATGAGCATCATCTTCTTTATGCTCGTATCCGACTTCGCCGGTCTCAAAGTTCATAACCAGTTGTTCATAACCATCATCATTTCCATCATTGGTTTTCTTTCCGGATGACTGATCATCAAAGGTCTTCCATGCCGTAGACTTGAAAAGATCAAATCCTGTTGGATGACCGGTACAGTGAATCAGGTTATAAACCACGGAGTTATTACTGTTGAAGAACGGGAAGGCAGCAACATAATAGCGGCCTTCTTTTCTTCCGCTAAAATCAAGGATAATCTGCTCAATCTTTTTCTCGAAAGCATTTCTGTCGCTGCCGAATGAAATCAGTTCATCGATCGTAGTCTGATAGGTTTCCTCATACTTCTCGATAACTTCCGGCTTCTTTGCCATCTTAGCTGCCCTGATTGTATCGGACACCATGTGGTTGATGATGATTTCGCCCCAGTTTTTCAGGAACGGCATCATGGCATCCCATTCGATATGAGCATCATACGGATCGTAAACTAGCAAAAAATGCATGTCACTGAACATGGATGAGAATTGGCTACCTATTTTTCTTAGCAGCACATTTGCATCCATAGACTCCGTATAAATTGTAAAATTGCTTGTCTGCCTCGGAATTCTTGTCTTAAGCAGGTCAATTTTTCTGAAATCAAGGTCATTGAAATATACATATGCCTGCTTGTCTGTATATCTGGTCATAGCTTCAGCAATGATCTCAGAAACAAGAAGCGGCGTACCCTTTATTTCATTACCTTGGTCATCATAGTACACGCCACTATTTGACATACAATCAATGTAGACAATGCCCCTGCACTTTTTGTTCAGCATAAGAATGTTGATCCAGGCCTTTACATACTCTGAAATCAACTCAAACTTCTTGATACTGTGCGGCGGAGCAACGCTAATAACATCATTCTTCTTTGAGCTCGCCATTCGTATCACCTTCTTCCGGAATCAGATCCATAATGTCGCCGATATTGCATTCAAGCGCTTTACACACTTTCATCAGAACTTCCATACTCACATTTTCGCCCTTGGACAGTTTTGTGACAGAAGTCCAGCTGATTCCGGCCTGTGCCTGAAGGTCTTTCTTCTTCATATCTTTGTCGATAAGTAGCTTCCAAAGCTTCTTGTAACTAACTTCCATAGTGCAATCCTCTCGGTTCCTTCCCAGAACTTATATATCATCAGGTAACTACGCATACCAATACAGTCTCCATTATACCACTTGACTCGAAAATCTACAAGTAATAATCTCCATATACGCACGAATTGGCACCGCTTTTAATTGAAAATTCTCCAAATAAGTGCTATAATTCTATCTGTATCATTGCGCCCGCAGCAAGCGGGCACTTCTACGAAAAGAGGTGTCTTAGCATGAGCAAAGCTCAGAATGAGATTGAAGAATTTATATACAAGATCTGTTACCGTCCCATCTGGGAATCGCTGAATAATTATATTGCAGCACATCCGACTACACTAAACTTCAGCATGTCCCGTATCAAGTATCCGGATACTGCTATGCTTCTGGACATGTTGCTCGAATACGCCACACACATCCGCATTGATGAAGATTCCCTCTTCTTCGATGCGATCCTAAGCTGTACTATCGAATTGCAGCAGTTTGATGAATACCGTGGTGATATGTCCGGAGAAACATCACAGTGGCTGATTGCGTCATGTGAAGCCGTTATCACCGATAGACTTGAATCCTTAACGGTTTCGTCTGTAAAGCCTTGGAGTAAAGATACCAAGCCTTCTTCTACAGGTGTTGCCGCCTCCAAGAGCATTGTTCCCATCATTTACCGCAAGGATCTCGATAAAGAAGCCACAGCATTTCTGGAAAAGTACTATCCAGAAGCGCTTGAAGAACCGCTTCGCATTCCAATCGAAGAAATTGCCAAAGAGAAACTCGGTCTCAATGTAATCCAGGGATATCGCATCACCGATGACTTCACCATCTTCGGTCAGATCTGCTTCTCTCCCGGAACAGTCAAGATCTACGATCTTTTCAAGACCTCTGAGAAAGAACAGGAAGTTTCCAGAGGAACTATTCTGATTGATGCTTATACCTACTGGCAGCGGAACAGCGGCTGTGTGAACAACACTATCGCTCACGAGGTTTATCACTGGCACCGGCACCGTCTCTATGCCGCCATCAAACATATCCTGCGTAATGAGAAGTTCATCGCTTGCCGTTGTCCGGCTGAGATGAGTTATCCGGATGAAAAAGAAGAATGGACTGATGAGCAGCGCATGGAGTGGCAGGCAAATAATCTGGCTCCAAGGATCCTGATGCCGATACAGACCTTTAAGATCAAAGTAGATGAACTCTATAAGCAATATGATTATGAGAATACTCCGTTGAAGCTCGCCGTGCTTACCTGCATTGCCGATGATCTTGCTTCATTCTACGGCGTATCGAGGCAGTCTGCTTTAATACGTATGACAGAAACCGGATATATGGAAGCAAAATCGGTTCTACAAGCTATCAACGAGAAAGACTGGCATTCCTATGTTAGCCGTGAAGATGTCTTCTATGAGTACAGCACCAATGAGGACTTCCGTAAGCTTTTAGATTCCGGAAAGTTCAGATATGTTGATGGATATGTTGTCATCAATGATGAGAAGTACATCACCACCGACGATAAAGGAAAAGCCACGCTCTCAGAATACGCCTGGGATAATCTCGATGAGTGCACCCTGTCCTTCAGCTGGCAGCGCATACGCCGTTCCAAGGCAAAAGAAGTACTACCGCAGATCATCTTCCACCGTGACAATGATGAGCAGGATGTCTCAAAATACGACTCAAAGCAAAACGCCTCTGTCATACAGCTCTCTGAGCAGATGCAGAAGGAACGGCGCCGTTTTGAGCAGAATGAGAAAATACACAGGCTCTCCATCACAGATAAAAATTGCTGGTCTTACATCTACGAAATCATCACTATCAAGGTCACCAGCAAACCGCATTTCTGTGATCTGACTGGACTCGGCGAGGAAAACTATCGAAAGGCTGAGAAGGGACAAAAAAATGATCCCACAGTAAGAACTATCGTTGCCATCGGTGTTGGTCTAAAGCTTGATATTGAAACTGTTGAAAAAATGCTCACTCTTGCCGGACGATCTTTCAAGGACTCTCCCGAAGACAGAGCCCTAAAATTCTGTATCACCGGTCTTTCCGGTCATCCTATAGAAGATTGTAACGACTTTCTGGAATCACTCGGATATGAGCCTCTGGGTACAAAAGAACGTAATTAGTCATCAATTTGCCGTGCTCCACAGCTGGATGCACGGCATTTTTTATTTTCAAAAAATTTTTCCGACTCGGTGAGTCGGGAATATCACCATAACTCCCCGTCATCTTGCTACAAACGAATACGTGAAACGCTTGAACCCCGCAGAAATGCGGGCTTTTTTGTTGTGCTAAATCCGACTCAGTGAGTTTTTCCAAATAAAAAGAAAGCGATTATGATGGGCTTAGCTCCGGTGAGATTGCTTCTTTAGCGCTGAAGATGGTTCTACCGTCTCACTGAGGCCACCATGTAAATCACGTCAGCCCATGTAGAACAGGCTGGCCATGCAAATTAGGAGGAATCCGAAATGACTGGCCACCTGATAGGGACAATTTCATATCGTCTTGCGGTTTCCTCCGCGTCAACAAGGAGGAAATCTCATGACGATCAACGACAAAAATCAAGTTTTAATTCCGATGGTGACAACCATCGAAGCAGCTTTGGACTTCGGATATTCTCTTAAGGATATCCGCCAGTGGCGAATTGGTAACCGCATGTGTACTGTCATTCTGGTACCGGGTACCAAGGAACAGTATGACTCGTATCTCAGCTCATTTTCAAAAGAATTCAAGGCTGAGGATCGCGACAAGCACTGTCAGATCAGTGACGGAAAAGGACATTGCATTCGCTGTCCGGAAGAAAATAAGTGCAAAGATTGCCCGCTGTATAATTCTCTTGATAAAAAGGGCTTTGGTACTCTGACCTTCAGTGATCTTGCCTGGACAAATGAAGACGGCATCGAAGAAGCCTTTGAACCTGTATCCCCTGAAGGATACAACAGTTCTGACAGATACCTGGAGCTTCTTCAGGATCTTATGGCTTATGTCGCTGCTATCCGTCCGGAATATGCACCGGTAGTCAAACTTCTTTCAGATGGCCTCTCACGCCGTGAAATTGCAAAAGAGCTTGGCATTCCGAAATCCACAGTCATCGACTGGGTAAAGAAGATCCAGGAACTTACGCTCGAATTCATGGACACGATTATCTAATCTGAGAACCAGGTAAAAAGACAGGGAGCACATTACCATCATCGGTATTGTGCTCCCCTATTTTATTTGTGACCTCTCACTTAGATCTGATAGATATCATGATTTTTAATAGATTTGACTGCCTGTCGCAGTGTCCGTGCTCTTCCGTGCTGATGATACGGATGCTGATACCGGTGCTTGTGAAAAATAATGCATGCCCCCTCGGTCGGATATCCGGTGCTGTGCAAATACCAATAATGACCGGTATTCCGAGACTGAATTGTCACATCATAAGGATCCACCGTAATCATCATAAAATACTTGGTGTCAATCGACTGAAGTTCTTCTTCAGTAAACATACTTACCACCTCGCTCCCGGTTCCGCTACCATCTGAGCCCTCAGAGCTCTTTTCTCGGCCTCATAGCGCTTCTGCAGGTTCTTCATCTCCCTTTCCATAAACTCTTCTTCTGCGGCCTTTAGAGCAGCCCTCTCGGTATCCTGTGCAATTATCAGCTTGCCATCCTCGAACGTGACGGAAATATAATCACCAATTTCAAATCCGGCTTCCTTCAGCCACTGCCCCTTCAACAGGATTGCGGGAGTCTCCCGGTACTTATATCCGCTCTGACCGTAAACCTTTATGCTTCTTTTCTTTGTCATCTTGATTTCCTCCTTGGATTTACTCTGATTGCCTGTTGCCTCTCTGTGCCTGTCTTAAACTGCTCTCATACGCATCACCGCCTTTCCTGTTTCCGGAGAAAAAGAAAAGAGCCACCAATGCTTGTTCGCATCAGTAGCTCTTACTGTTGGTTCCGTATGATATTATGATGGTTATTTCTTGCCCTGCTCCTTCTCTGCATCCTTGATTCTGTAGTAGTCTTCCATCTTCAGATTCAAGTGTACATATGAGTCAGGTTTTCGGTTGCTCAAGAGGCATACCGTCTCCACATGCACCGTCATCGGAAATAAATCAACTCCTACTGCCCTTTTCATCTCGTATCCTTTCTTTGTCAGGTATTTAAGATCTCTCGCAAGGGTTTCGGGATTGCAGGAAACATAGACTACACGGTCAGGCTGCAGCTTCACAAGTGAAGACAGGAACTTCTCATCACTGCCGCTTCGTGGCGGATCCATGAACACAACATCAACCTTTTCTTGTTTGTCTGCAAGCTCTACCATGAACTCACCGGCATCCCGATTATAAAAGCGGATGTTGTGAATATCATTCTGCTTGGCATTGATAATTGCATCTTTTACGGCATCTTTATTTAATTCCACTCCAATGACGGACTGCGCCTGTCTGGCTGCTACCATACCGATTGTGCCGGTTCCACAGTAAGCATCCAATACCTTTTCTTTCCCAGTCAGACCTGCATATTCCATTGCTTTTCGGTATAACTTTTCCGTCTGTTCCGGATTTACCTGATAAAATGACTTGGGTGAAATTTTAAAAGTAAGCCCGCACAGGCGATCCTGAATATAGCCTGGACCATATATTACCTGTTCTTTTTCTCCAAGAACCATGCTTGTCTTCCTGTCATTTACATTTACAACGACTGTTGAAATCTCCGGATGCTCTTTACGAAGTGCTTTAACAAAGTTATTCTTGGAAGGCAGAATGGGCGATCCTAATACCAGAATTACCATGATCTGTCCTGTTGCATGTCCTACACGAATCAGCACATGACGCAGCAGTCCATAACCGGTATCTTCATCATAGGTTTTAATCCGAAAAGAAGGCAGCAGCATCTTAATGGTCTGAATAATTGCACTGGCTTTTTCGTTTTCGATCAGGCAGCCTTCTGTAGAAACCACCTGATGCGTATTTTCTTGATAAGCACCTGCCAGGATATTTCCCTTATGGTCACGATCAAATACCGCATGCACCTTATGACGGTAATGATAGGGATTTCCCATTCCAATGATTCCCTCAACCTTGCCAAAGGGACGTAATAACTGCTCTAAGTCCTGCTGTTTCTTCTTAAGCTGTTTATCGTAATCCACAGAAAGATAATTGCAGGCTCCGCATTTCTTTTCAACCGGACACATGAGAGATGCACTTGGTTGTTGCATCGGTGACTGATGTTGAATTTGATTTCTGACTTGCAATTTTTTCTTTTCTCGAATTTCCTTTTTCTCTTGCACTTCATTCTTATCTAAATGCGTGCGGTTATCTTTTCCATTCACTGCTTCTTTCTTATATATTTCCTGCCTGTTACCTGTTTTTTGTTTCTTACCTGTCTTATATTTCTGATCTGCTTCCTGACTCTTATCTGCCTTATATCTCTTATCTGTTTCCTGACTCTTACCTGTCTTATATTTTTTATCTGTCTCTTGACTTTTACCTGACTTTTGTTTCTTATCTGTTTCTTGCTTCCTATCTGTCTTTTGTTTCCTATCTGTCGCTTGCTTCTTATCATTCTTCTGCTTGTTATTTTGATGTTTCCTATGTTCCATACTCATGACCGTTTTCTCATACTCTCCTTCTTTATTTGTGGAAATTCATTCAATTATATTTTTGTGGGTATAGAAAACTTTTTCATCACCTTATCCTCATGATTTTTATTGTGAGGGTATCGTAAACTCTTTTTCTATTTTATACCCACGCCTACCAACTGCTCTGAATATTTGGTTTCATTTTTCTCATACCCACACCTATCAGTTTCTTTGGGTATTTCACTTCATTTTTCTCTCTTATACCCTTCTCAAGAAAATTCACTGGGTATTCTCTAGCATTATTTCTTCCCATACCCACATTTCTTTTATTATACGGGTATTATAATCAACTTTTCCGCTCTATACCCACATCTATCAAGTTCTCTGGATATTTTATTCCATTTTCTTTTTCTATACCCCGACTCAATCCCACGGAATCTCCAATATAACTTCTGCACTAAGTTCAGCTTTCGCCTTCGGCTTGGCTTCACTAAACTCTGCTTGTTCCTCTCACTAAACTCACTTCGTCTTCAGCTCGCACTCGTTAAGTGTTCCGAACTGGCTCGCACTAAGAAAACGGGTGCCCATTGAGCACCCGGTAACTTATCTTTCATTCTCTTTCTTTTTGCGGATTTTCACGGAGTCAATTCCATTGACAAGCTCGGTTGCCTTTTCAATGTCGGCTTCATTAATTCGAATTGTAAAAATATTCTTTCCTTTTTCATTCTTTCCAAATATGCGGGAGAATAAGGAACGATCCTGCCATTCAATAAAGTAAGAAATCCGATTCCTTAAAAATAATTTTTCAAGCTGTTCCTTCGCTTCCATGCTATAGGCTCTGCAGAAATCCACCTCTCTGCTGACCATTCTTCCTGTTCCATTCTGTGTTGCCATCAAACCTCTCCCTCACTTATTGTAAACTTATGTTAACTATTATATTCCTGTCGCTTTCATTTTTCAATCATAAAATGTAACAGTTCAGCCATGCAGAAATGATTGTGTAAGATGACCGTGGGAGCTTGCTCACTAAGGGCAGCTTACACAATCATTTCTGCATAGCTGAACTGTGACCAAATTATGACATTATGGACGTCGAATGCTCGCATTCGTAAGGACATTTGCCATGATTTATATAGTAAAGTAACCCATAAATAAACCAGAACTTTCCCTACATCTCCAGCTTGGAAGAGAGATCCCATAATACACGTTGATCTTCAAACTGCTTGTTGAGATACACAACAGCTTCCTTCAATCCATCCTCTGAAAAGGGAAAGTCTTTACGCAGCTTCTTTTCTTCTTCTGTCCTGGCATATCCGTAGGGTTCAGGCCAAATGATAACCTCCAGACAGGTTTCCTCCTGATCATCCCTGGGTACAACCTTCTTCTTAAGCATATAGCGCATGCCGTTCATGCTGCCGGTATATTCTTCTTTCTTTACATAATTGAGTACATGAAAGTGATCATAGTCAATCATTCCCTACTTCAGCTCCCTTTGTGTGATATGTACAAGCAGTTCCACAATCTTCTCCATGGATTCCACAACACAATACTCAAATCTGCCGTGATAATTATGTCCGCCGGTACAAAGATTCGGGCAGGGAAGTCCGAGGAAGGATAATCTTGCACCGTCTGTACCTCCCCGGATCGGCTGGATCTTCGGTACAATGCCCAGCTCTTCCATACAGGATTTCGCATTCTCAATGAGGAAAAGGTTCTCCGGTTCAATCTTTTCCTTCATATTGTAGTAAGAATCGGAGATCTCTACCTCAACGGTTCCTTCTCCATACCTGGTATTCATTTCATTTGCAATGTGACGGAACAACTCCTTCTTCTCATGAAAGCGTTCCTTATCATGGTCACGGATAATATAAGAAAGGGTTGCAAGCTCTACCGTGCCTTCCATATTCGTCAGATGGAAAAATCCTTCATAGCCATCCGTGCATTCCGGACGCATCGTTCCAGGCAGCATCATCTGGAATTCCATTGCGTACAAAGAAGCATTCTTCATCTTATTCTTTGCTTCTCCCGGATGTACATTCACACCATGGATGATTGCCTTGGCAGAGGCCGCATTAAAGTTCTCATATTCCAGTTCTCCAATCGCGCCGCCATCTACCGTATAAGCATAGTCTGCGCCAAACTGCCGGATCTTAAAATGATCCACGCCATCGCCTACCTCTTCATCCGGAGTAAATCCAATTGCAATCGGTCCATGCTTGATCTCCGGATGCTCTAAAAGTGTCTGTACCATGGTCATAATTTCTGCCACGCCGGCCTTATCATCGGCACCAAGCAGCGTGGTTCCATCCGTTACAATAAGCGTCTGTCCTACATAATGCTTTAACTCCGGAAACACGACCGGACTTAACACAATCGCTTTCTCTTCGTTCAGAATTACTTCCTTACCATCATAGTTCTCAATAAGCTTCGGCTTCACATTCTTTCCGGAACAATCCGGTGACGTATCCATATGTGCAATAAAGCCAAGGATCGGGTAATTGTCTCCCTTAGCAGGGTCATTTCCCGGAAGCTTTGCATACACATAACAGCGTTCCTCATCATAAATCACATCCGAAGCTCCCATTTCCTGAAGCTCTTTTGCAAGAAGCATTGCCAGATTTTTCTGTTTTTCAGTACTGGGAAAGCTTTCCGCATCCTCTTTAGACTGTGTATCAATCTGTACATATCTGAAAAAACGGTCGATTACCTTTTCCGCCATTTTTCATCCTCCATATCTTATATTGTAACTATTCAGAGCCATGCAGATTATGACAATATGTACGGCGAATGCCCGCATTCGTAAGTACATTTGGCAAATTTATATGGTAAAGTAACCCCATGAACAAAAGGAGAACTGCATAGCAGCAATTTTGCGAACAGGTTCTGAATGGTTACGATTCTATACTCGTTCATAGACCCAAGTCTCATTATACACTTTTTTGCACAAAAAAGGAACTGCCAAAAAGCAGTTCCTTTCAGATTCTCTATGAAATCAGGTTCACAAATTATTCTGTGATATCAGCGTACATGAAATACCAGAATCCATTAGGTGAATGCCATGATCCGGTAATCTTTTCACTCTGTAACCAGAAGTCATTGTAGTATGCAATTGGAATACATCCGGTTTCTTCCATCAGAATATCCTCTGCTGTATGAAGTGCCTTGGAACGTTCTGCGGAATCAAGTGTTGTTCTGGAAAGATCAATTGCTGCATCAAAGTCTGCATTGTTGAACTTACCATCGTTATTACCGTTCGTTGAGTAGAACAGTTCCAGCATGTTGGAAGGATCAGTGTAATCTCCAACCCAGCCATTACGTGCGATATCAAAATCACCATTACGACGCATCGGTGTGAAGGAAGCCCATTCTACAATATCAACCTTAAGATCGATACCAAGCTGTGCCCATGCCTGCTGTAAATATTCAGCAACCACCTTATGATAACCTGCATCGTTGGTTGTGTAGGAAATGGACGGGAAGCCTTCTCCATCCGGGTAACCTGCATCAGCAAGAAGCTGTTTTGCTTCTTCTAAGTCAGCTTCATAGTTGTTTACATCGATATAAGACTGACCACCGTTTGCATTGTCCTTGAACTGCGTGCCATCTGTGTCGATCCATCCGGGTCCCATGAAGTTATCAGCAGGTGAGTAAGTTCCCTGCATTAAAGTATTAGCAACATAATCACGGTCAATTGCAAGGCTTAATGCTTTACGTACTCTTGCATCCTTAAATGCATCTCTTTCAAGATTCAAGCTGAGGTAGTAGGTACCGATAATGGGATCTACATGGAAATCAGCACTATCCTTTAAGGAAGGAATTTCTTCTGTAGGAACATCCTTGATCATCAGAACTTCACCTGTCTGGTATGCACTGTATGAAGCGTTGGAATCCTCGATGAGATTCCACTTAATACCATCCAGCTTGATTGCATCTGCGTTCCAGTAGTAAGGGTTCTTGCTCATCATGATGTAAGATCCGGGAACCCATTCAGATACATAGAAAGGTCCGTTGCTGATATAGGTTGCTGCGCTGGTTGCCCATGCATCACCATTTGCGGTAACAGTTGCCTCCTGTACCGGGCTTAAGGTTGCGAAAGCTGCAAGGCTTCCGAAATAGGAACAGGGGGTGCTCAGAGTTACAACAAGTGTGTTGTCATCCTGTGCTACTACCTGAAGTGCATCAAGGTCACCCTCGATGGCCTTATCATAACCTTCAACCATGGAAAGCACAGTTTCAGCATAAGGAGCTGCTACCATAGGATCACATACTCTCTTCCAGCTGTAAACGAAATCATTTGCGTTTAAATCAGATCCATCGGACCACTTTAAACCATCTCTTAAATGAAAAGTCCAGGTAAGACCATCTTCCGATGTCTCCCAGCTTTCTGCCTGTCCGGGAACAAGCTGACCATTCTCATCTAATGCTAAAAGGCATTCGAAGGAATGTAATAACATGTTACCACCATCTACTGCACTGTTTAATGCAGGATCGATGGTTTCAGGGTCAGGTCCTACCTGTACGGATAAGATCTTCTCTCCTGTAGAAGCAGTTGCTTCTGTTGTCTCATCTCCAGTCTGATTGTCACTGGCTTCTGTTGTGGTTCCTTCTGTTGTGGTTCCATCTGTTGTAGATGCAGCATCATTGGAAGTGCTTCCGCCACAGGCAGACAATCCAACAACCATAGCGGCTGTAAGAATAAGTGCAAGAACTTTCTTTTTCATAATATTTCCTCCTCTGAAAAATTTACAAACAAAATACAGGTCGTCCAAAAACTTTGTTTCGATACCCGTATTGTTTATTCTAAAATTATTACCACATTTAGTTACATTTGTCAATATGGTGACATGCGGCAAAATGTCCCTTTTCGATTTCCTTCCACTCCGGAACCTTCGCTGCACAGGTTTCATCCGCATACGGACATCTGGTACGGAAACGGCATCCGGACGGCGGATTTAAGGGACTTGGAACGTCTCCCTCTAGTACAATACGCTTGCTTTCCTTCGCCTTATTCGGGTCAGCAATCGGAATTGCTGAAATCAGACTCTTCGTATAAGGATGAAGCGGACGCTGAATCAGCTCATAGCTGTCTGCAAGCTCTACCATTCTTCCTAAATACATAACACCAATCCGGTTGGAAATATGCTTTACGGCAGAAAGGTCATGGGCAATGAACAGATACGTGAGACCCATCTGCTCCTGTAAATCCTCAAACATATTGATGACCTGAGCCTGAATGGAAACATCCAGTGCGGAAATCGGTTCATCACAGACGATAAACTCCGGATTTACTGCAAGTGCTCTTGCAATACCGACTCTTTGACGCTGTCCGCCGGAAAACTCGTGCGGATAACGGTTGGCATGTTCGGAATTCAGTCCGACACGACGAAGCATCTCAATAATAATATCATACCGTTCCTGTTTACTGTTCGCCAGCTTATGCACATCAATGGCTTCCCCAATGATATCTCCAACGGTCATTCTCGGATCCAGACTCGCATACGGATCCTGGAATACAATCTGCATTTTCTTACGGTAAGGAAGCATCGGTGCAAAAATCTTCTTTTCCACATCAAATACGGTCTCACCGTCATAAATAAACCTGCCACCGGTCGGCTCATACAGACGAAGCAGGGTTCTTCCTGTGGTTGTCTTACCACATCCCGACTCTCCGACAAGTCCGAGGGTTTCACCACGCTCGATCGTGAAGGAAACATCATCGACTGCCTGAATATATTTCTTATTCTTTCCATAGCCACCTGCCGGGAAATACTGTTGTAAATGTTCCACCTGAACTAATGTATCACTCATTGGCTGCTCCCTTCTCCATCTCTTCTTTCTGATTCAGCCAGCATTGTGTGTAATGAACCTCTCCAAAGTTCGTTACCGGCGGCATTTCACGAAGACAGATCTTCATACATTTCTCACATCTCGGTGCGAAAGGACACCCCTTCGGCGGGTTTAAGAGATCCACAGGAGACCCTTCAATCGGAACGAGACGTTCATGCTCCTTCGTATCAATTCTCGGAATGGAACGGATCAGTCCCTTCGTATATTCATGCTTCGGATGATAGAAAATATCCTCTGTAGTACCATATTCAACAATCTTGCCCGCATACATGACGGCAATCCGCTCACACATGCTGGCAACCACACCAAGGTCATGGGTAATCATAATGATTGCCATACCAAGACGGTCCTTCAGCTCCATCATCAACTCTAAAATCTGTGCCTGGATGGTCACATCCAAAGCAGTAGTCGGCTCATCCGCAATCAGAAGCTTCGGTTCACAGGCCAGTGCCATTGCGATCATGACACGCTGCCTCATACCGCCGGATAATTCATGCGGATACTGCTTTAAACGCTTGTCCGGCTCGTTAATTCCAACTAAGGTAAGCAGCTCTCTGGCACGCTCCTTCGCCTGCTTTCTGTTCTTATCGGTATGGAGCAGAATTGCTTCCATAATCTGGTTTCCGATTGTATAAACGGGATTTAAACTGGTCATGGGATCCTGGAAAATAATGGATACTTCGTTTCCACGGATCTTCCGCATTTCCTTCTCGCTCATCTTCTCGATCTCGTGACCATTGAATTCCAATGTTCCACCTATCAGTCTGCCCGGATAGGCCGTCAGCCCCATCAGGCTGTATGCGGTTACGGATTTACCAGAACCGCTTTCTCCAACGATACCAAGAACTTCTCCTTCCTTTAAATGAATGGAAACATCATTTAATGCCTTTACCTCACCGGCAGGAGTAAAGAAGGAAAGTCTTTCGTTTTTTATATCAACAAGATATTCTGACATGATTCTCTCCTCCTTAATTCTTCAGCTTCGGATCAAATGCATCACGCAGACCGTCGCCTAACAGGTTAAAGCTCAAAATAATCAAACTGATCAGTAATGCCGGGATAAACAGCAGATACGGATAGGTATTCATACCATTAATTGCATCACTGGCAAGACTCCCCAAAGAAGGAAGCGGAACCGCAACACCCATACCAAGGAAGCTTAGGAAGCTTTCCGTAAAGATGGAAGACGGGATCTGCAGTGTTGTGGTAACAATCAGGGTTCCGATACAGTTGGTAAGCAGATGCTTCTTAATAATCTTTGCATTGCTTACTCCCAGTGCTCTTGCTGCTGTAACGTATTCGCTTTCCTTAAGCATCAGCACCTGGCTTCGTACCATTCTCGCCATACCTACCCAGTAAAGAAGGGCGAATACAACGAAGATACTGATCAGGTTTTCACCTACAACGCCAACCCAGGCAAAGCCGGGTGCTTCCTTTAATTGTGCAAGCGGTGCTTTCAGCGCAAAGGATAGTAATACGATCAACAGAATATCCGGGATCGTATAAATAATATCAACAATTCTCATCATCACCAGATCGACCCATCCACCAAAGAAGGCAGCCACCGATCCGTAAATGGAACCGATGATCAGGATAATACCGGTTGCGATCAGACCAACAAGAAGGGAAATACGGCTTCCCATCATCACACGGATGGCATAATCACGTCCCATCTTGTCGGTACCAAAGACATGGGGAAATACCTTTTCACCGGCATCAATTCGCGCCTGCTCCTCTTCGGAATACTGCATCGGGCGAAGGTTATTGGCTCCCTTAATCTGTTCCTTATAATTATACGGATAAAAAGAAGGAACAATAAAAGAAAAAATCATAACAAGGATAATCACCACAAGGCTTACCATTGCGACTTTATTCTTGCGAAGGCGTCTCGCTCCGTCCTTCCAGAAGCTCACGCTCTCACGCATAATGACCTGACTCTGCTTCTCTTCCTCGGTTGCCGGAAGAAAATCTTCAGGTTTTAATTTTAACTGAAAACTAATTGGATTCTCTTTCATGGACTGACTCCTTACTTTAATTTAATTCTCGGATCCACAATCTTGTATACGATATCAACAACCACATTCATAAGAATAATCAATGTTGCAAGGAAAATGGTTGTGCCCATAATCAGGGTATAATCACGTCCGTTAATTGCAGAAATGAACTCTCCGCCAAGTCCCGGAATCGTGAAAATCTTCTCGACAACAAAGCTTCCCGTTACAGTATAGGCAAGTAACGGTCCTACATAGGTAATAACCGGAAGGATTGCATTTCGTAACGCATGTTTAAACAGAATCTTGCCGCCTGCAAGTCCCTTGGCCTTCGCAGTACGCATGTAGTCCTGTCCGAGAACATCCAGCATGGAGGATCTCATCAGACGCATAATATATGCAGTCGGATAAAAAGCAAGTGCCATGACCGGCATCACATAATGCTTCCAGGAGGTAAGGCCCATGGTCGGCAGAATCTGCAGCCTTACACCGAAAAAATATAAAAGCAATGTACAGATTACAAAGCTTGGTACAGCAATTCCACAGGTAGAAACGACACTGATCAGATTATCGAGGAACTTCCCTCTCTTCAATGCTGCAATACAGCCAAGAGGAACACCGAGCAGCAATGCGACCAGTACGGACACACCACCCACACGGGCAGATACCGGAAACTTCATGGTAATGATGTCCATAACGGTACGTCCTCTCTGTTTTAAGCTGTCACCGAAATCACCGTGACTGGCGCCTGCCATATAGGTCAGGTACTGCTGCCACAATGGCTTGTCCAATCCATATTTCGCCTCCAGGGCGGCTGTTGCCTGAGGACTGATGGCCTTTTCGGAAAGGAACGGTCCACCGGGAACCATGTTCATCAGGAAAAAGGTCAGGGTTGCCACGGCCCAGATGGTCACGATGGCAAGTAATATTCTTTTGAGAATATATTTCAGCATTTTTGTCACCTCATCAATTTGTTACTATGCTAAAGCACACCACATAATGGGTTATAATAACATATTTTCATTCACTTTTCCAGTCTAAAATCACAGTTCCATCATTTCTATTGTACGAAATTTAATACAACTCTATGCTTTGATTGGTATTTATGCAAAAATATTACATCATTATACAAAAATCAGACATCTGCCGTTTTCGACATCTGCCGTTTTCGACATCTGCCGTTTTCGACAGACGCCTGACTTTTTCGCTCTGCCATTATAATAAATCAATCTTCCAATTAAGCTCATCGTAGGGAATCAGAACCTCCGGCATTCCTTCCGCATAGCCTGCCACTTCATAGACTCCAAAGTAATACACCAGTCCTTCCTCAGTCAGA
>OMAO01000264.1_pt1 | contig 32552 bp, 20 predicted proteins | sample 1644641 | NCBI WGS metagenome assembly OMAO01 (sample SAMEA103958120, study PRJEB25191) | human gut metagenome | biome: human-associated habitat [ENVO:00009003]; feature: intestine environment [ENVO:2100002]; material: feces | place: Germany | collected 2013/2015
CTAATTAAAAAAAATTGATATCTGAATTTGGTTTTAAAGGATGGAAACAATTACCGGATAACATATCTAGGAAATATCATTTTGTACACTTTCCTAATGGACACCCTTTTTTCAGGACACCCTTTTTTTCTTTAGTATTCTCTTGTTTTCATAATTACCTCGCTGTATTTGGTATCTGTTGATATCCGTGTATCCGATTGCCGTGGTAAAAATGAAAAATGCATAAGTGTGATATACACAGTATACATGGAATCCGGCAAAAAAATCTTGGGTTATGCCCGAGAAATTGCTTATTTTTCAAAAACAGTCTTAAGGAAAGAAATACGGCACAGCGGTTTTTATGCCCTCTGTGCCGTATTTGTGATGTTTCCGTGATGGATCGTTAATTGTTACTTATACTTGATTATTTGACGTAATGTCTTTTCCTTTTATCAAATACCTTTACACCTTTCAGAACACCGCCGCTGATAAACAGCAGTGCGATCCAGAGGATCATATTGCTGTTGTCACCGGTTTTCGTGCTTTCTGCGCCAGTGCTCGGGTTGGTTTGCGTAGAATCGATCGGTTTTGTTGTGAAGCCGGTAGCCGGAATCTCAACTGCTGCCTTCTTGTAGCCACAAACCTTGCACTCCTCATGCTTAGAGCCCTTTTGCGTTGCGGTCGCTTCCTTGTCAACAATCCACTTGAAGTCGTGCACCGCCTTATCGGTCTTATCGCCACAGGAGCACTCATGCCAGTGGTTCGTAGCATCGTTCTTCCACTCGCTGCCGTAGCTGTGAGTATGTTCACTGCCGCCGGTTGCCGGAATCGTTTCGGTTGTCATCGTATAACCGCAGACGGTGCATTCCTTATGCTTTGAGCCGCTTGTGGTAGCCGTTGCCGGTGTATCAATAATCCAGTCGCTTGCGGTGTGTGCTGCAACATCTTTCTTATCGCCGCAGGAGCACTCATACCAATGGTTGTCTGCATCGTTCTTCCACTCGCTGCCGTAGCTGTGAGTATGCTCATCGCCGCTATTGCGCAGAATCGTCAGCGTGTAGGTTTTAGCACCGATTCTCACGACAATGTCGGTTGTGCCGCTGTTGGGGATGGCAACGGTTGCGCTGCCGCCGGTGGACAGAGCCTGCCCGTTGATGCTCACGGGCTCGCCGCTTCCAGACACCGCTGTGACTAGCGTAGATGTTGCTCCGCTATCATTTTGCAGCGTATAGGTATAGTTCGTTCCGTTGGCGGTAAAATCGCCGAGCCCCACTGCCAGACCTTCAAAGGTCAGAAGGTCTTTACCGGGCACTGCGGCTCGCACCACTACGCGGGTGCCAAGCCGGGAGAAGGTGACGGTTTCCGTCTGGAAGGTTTCCCCGGAGATGGCACCGCCAATACTGGTCTTTTTCGTTTCCAGAACGGTCCCGTCAGCATCCAGCAGTGTGGCCACCAGCATTGCGCTAGTCTGAGACTGCAGGGAGTTGTTGCGCAGGGTAATGGCGGCGGTGCTGTGACCGTTGCCGTCGTTCCCCTGTGTCACATCCATCGTCAGCTGCTCTCCGGTGCGGGCCAGTGCGCCGGTCATATGGACGCTGGCCTCGCTGTCACTGCCGTCATACTCCGGCAGGCGCTGATTGCTTCCCGTTCCACCGATCTGACCTTCCGCCCACGCCTCGGCGTACAGATAGGTACCCACATTTGGGATCTCTGTTTTGCCAATAGAGTTCATATACTTGCCCAGATCATAGGTCAGGTCCAGTGTAAAGGTTCCCTGATCGATGCGGGCGAGGGCGCTGTCTTCGGAAATGGTGATTTCATTATCGCGAACCGATACGCCGTTTGTGGTGCAGGCTACCTCTGCAGGTTCGGTATGCAGATCATCCGCATAGAACGCAAGCTTCACCTCGCGGTTCTTTCCGTCGGCCAGCGTGGCGGCAGAGGAATTATAGAGGGTCATGCGCACCGTGCGCTTGCCGGCGCTCTCCGCAATCACTTCCATTTGCGAGATGCCAATGTCGGGATAATCCAGATACACTGTGCCGTTTTCGTGGATGCCGCCAGCGGCGGTGATGGTATAGCCCGGGTCGGTCACGCGGTCCTTCACATGGTGCCAGACGGTAAGGGTGGTGCTTTCATTGGGCAGCAGTTTTTCCGTAAGGGTGGCGGTTTCCCCGCTGCCAAGGCTGACCGTTAGGTTTGTCACATCGTTCAGCCCGGTGTTGCGGATGGTAAAGCGAATGGGTGTCAGGCTGTTCAACGCCAGCGTTGCATAATCCACACCGATCTGTTCCACTGCCACCGCATCGGTGACAAAATCAGAGGTAGCGGTATAGAGGTTCGTTTTCTCACCCGGAACGGTCACGCCGCCGATTACCTGCGGATTTTCATCGTCATAGAAGGTAGCCTGAATGACAGCCTGCACCTGATTGCTGTCGCTGACATAGGCATCAAAGTGGTCAGCCAGCGTGCGATCCGGCAGCTCTGCCAGTTCCAATGGTGCGGACAGAGTGTAGGTATTTGTGGCATAGCGCAGCTTGGCCGCCTTCAAAATGCCGTGATCTACCGCGCCGTTGGCGTCATTGACAGTCTCATTCCAGACGATGGTAAGATCATTGAGGCTGCGATGATCCCCGCTGAGGGAAGCGAAGCGGAAGTCTCCGCCCACGACGGCGTTGCCGCTGCTGGTCAGGGCAGACAAAGAGCCTGGGAAACTGTTGGACATGGTGCCGCTTCCGTCCACAGCCAACAGCTGAATATCGCTGCTGCCGTCTCGGATACTGTGCCAACCGATGACAAATCGGTCATCCCCGCTGCCGAAGTTGGCTGCAACGACCTGGGGGTTTTCGTCAAGATTGCTGTCACAGGTCGCCAGCATGGCTGTACCAGGAGTTCCGTCAGCAGCCACGGTACAATAGGCGATCTCGTAGGCGGAGGTATCTCCGGTTCCGCTGCGGTCCAGCGAGTAAACCGCCATAGCTGTTCCGTCGGGCAGCATGGCCGCCTGCAACGCCTTCACGCTGCCAGTAGCACCATTATAAAGCATTTTGGACTCGCTCCAGGTGCCATTATTCCTGTCATAGCAACAGTACATGATACAATCTCTGGTCGTGAAGTTCAGCAAGTTGCTGCCCTGCGTACCGGGATCTGGGGTGTAGACGCTGCGCCAGAACACGATGGCCTTGCCGTCGCCGCCCACTGCCGTGACTGGGGCCAGATCTGGCGTGCCGTCGTTGGTTAGGCGGGTGGAAGTCCAGGTTGTGCCGTCATAGACGGACACTACGATCTCCGTGCTGTTCATCAGCAGGTTTTGCTCTTCCAATGTCACGGGATCACCGGCATTTTTACCCGGAAGGTTAGTGCCCATGCGAACCCAAGCCGCCGCCGCGAAGCTGCCAGTGCCAGACAAAGAAATGCTCGTGTCGCCGTAGCCTGGGAACTCTGCTGGAGCGTCAATTTCACTAGAGAGAGTATAGACGCCGCCATTGAGGGTGGAGAAATGCGCCCGGCTATCGTAAATACTGCTGCTGTTGCCGTCGTTGATGTAGGCCAATACCTTCCCGTCATCGCTGATCTGTGGATAGGATGTAGGGTTAGCATTGGTCTGGATGTTTTCCAGCCCACTGGTTGAGTTCAGAGAGAACAGCATCATCCGCTGCTGGGGTTGGCCCCAAGTACGGGCATATTGCTCCAGATAGTCCCGGCTTTGGAGCGTTGCACTGCCAGAAGCTACCTGCATTCCGCTCTGAGCCGCTGCCATCCGTAGCGAGGCAAGGCTCAGCCCACTGGTGGCGTTATTCCAATAGTTGTCGATTGTTTTCCAGTCATTAAAAGTCTTGGTACCTTCAAGGGTTCCGGAGGCGATCACCGCCTCGTAGGAGATAAACAGGAAGGTTGCCACAAATTTGATTCCCACTTCGCTTTGGATCCCCAGGGCCTGACCGTTGATCTGGCGCTTTGTCTCGTCGGCAAGATAGGTGCGGGAAAGGAACTTATTCTGACTGTCCACATCCAAATTGCCGAATAGGCCGATCTTCAGTGCCACGACCGAATAGTCAAAGCCAATGCCGCCAAACGCGTGGACATAGGCGTTGATACGCAGCGTGGTCAAAAAGTCATTCACTGCCGTGGCCGTGGGATTGCTCCAGGCAAGCTCTGTACCCTCGCCCTGCTGGCCGTAGCGCACTGCGGTACGGAAATCCAGCTGAATGGTACCACCCAGCTCAAAGGTTGCTGTCAACGGCACGGGTCCAGCCATGGCGTTCACGCTGAAGGTGAAGCCCACGCCAATGCCGGCGGTAAAGCCGCCACCTACGGTGAAAACCTCCCACTCCTTTTTTTCGGCGTTATAGCGGATTTCCGCTTCGTAAAAGCCCTCCAACTGCAAGTTGAGATCCGTGTTGGTGACCTTGCCAGCCATGGAGTTGGCTTTGTATTCCCCCTTGGGATCATAGGTGCCCTTGGCCATCTGGCTCAGGTCCCCGGTACCGGGCACGCCCACTTCCAGGTTCTGCGTCAGCACATTCGCACCCAACGCCACGCCGTCCTCGGAATAGTCCATGTCCTCCATCTCCAGCGTATTGTACCCGGCCCAAATCATGGCACGGAACACGGAGGGATCTTCGCTGGGAGTGATAATCATTTTGAACACGGAAGTGTCCACCGGACCGCTCAGATCATCCAGCCGTCCGGTCAGCACCTTGAGAATGTTACTATCGCCCACTCCGCCAAAGTCAACATCATTCACTCCACTGGAGTCCTTCATCGTCGCCAGAATACCGGTAACGCGGTCATCCTCTGTCACCTTGGGCACTCGGGTCAGATCAACGACCCGGAAGGGCATTATTTTCTCCTGCAGCAGGCTGCCGTTCAGGCTCAGCTGCGTTTTCATACCCACATCCTTGCCGTCGGCGATCCATCCAGAGGTGGTCATGGTGGCCTCGGTGAGGGTCAGATCGTTTTCCGCTACGGGGATGGATGAGAAGGGATACTGCTTGGTACTGCTGCTCTGGGCGGCAGGAAGAACGCCGTATTCGTCTGCCAACTTGAGACTGTAATTCTTCGCATTGGCAATATCCTCGCCCCAGAGGAACATGGTGGTGTGCAGGCTTGCTGTTTTAAAGCTGCTGTTAGGGCCAATCTTCCCAGTCGAGCTGCGGACATCCACCTTCTGACCGTTGGCAAGACCGTAATCAACGCTTTGCGCCACAATGAAGGGTTTGTTTTCCTCCCCCGCCGGCACACGCTCCAGAGAGACAACGCCCTCTGCGGTGCGCATTACATCGTCCACGCCCAGCTTGCCGTTGACGGTCAGCAGCAGCGGATAGTACTTGTCGCCGTCAATTGCGCTGATCTCCAGAATGTACTCCAGCTGATCCAGAGCGGAAAGCGCCGTGGTGTTGCTCTCGCCCTTTTCGGCCGACCAGAACTGGGTGGAATCCAGATAGACGGTTATATTTCCCGCCGCATCCGTGGTATAGGTGTCGCCGGTGATGCCGCTGACAAGTGCTCCTGCCCTGGAGCCCAGCAGAGCTGTCTCGCAGTAGCCTCCGTTTTTATAAACACCGCCGCGAACGGTCACCGTCTTGTTCGCCAGCGGATCGCCGCCCGGCGTGATGAGCGTCACAGATGCCCGGGCGACTCGCCGAAGGCTGAAGGTATTCAAGGGATAAAGCTGCAGTTTTGTGGCATCCCGCTCGCCGGAACGCAGATTTTCTTTATAGATGGTGCCCAGATAAATATCCGCGCCGGAGCCGGACCGCAGAGACACCTCACTGGCGATTCCGTTGGGTTCGTAAAGCGCCAGCACGCCTTCACTGTTGGTCGTGACCGTTTTGGACACACCTTTGCCGTCGGTGTATTGCAGAGTAGTTTCTGCTGCAGGCGTCAGCTGGAAGAGATAGAACTTATTTTTCAGTGTTTTCGCTGTCACCTGTACGGTGGCACTCATGCCCGTGGCGGCATGGGTAGCCGTGACGGTTGCGGTGCCGTTGGCCAAGCCGGACAGCGCCATTTTGGTTTCGGGAAGGTAGGAATCAAAGGAGAAGTTTCTGATGTCCTCATACAGTCCTCCCTGCTTGTAGTTGACGGAAATGGCATTGTTGTTGCTGGAGAGCCACCGGATTCCATCTTTAAAGGAGTTCCATCCGTACTCGTCATAGTTGATGCCTATGTACTCGATCAGCCCCAACTCCTGGCGCAGCTGCAAAATTTCAGCTGTATCGGTGGGCAGGCTGTCGCTGACCTTGGAGGTATTGTCCATGGTCATCTTAGAAATCGTGTTTCCTTTGTCGTCCTGCACCTTCAGTGCGTCGGCATCGTAGACATACAGTGGGAAGGAGTCGGTGCTTGGAGATTCCTCACCAGGGTTCTCCACGCTCAAAACCACTTGATAAGTGTCCTTTAGATTGCCGGCTTTCACACTCTGTAATGACAGGGAGAATCTTCCGGAGGTATCGGACAGGCGCTCACGGGCCACCACTTGGGTGTTGTTGTCCTCTGTGACCCGGGTAATGGTCATCGTGGACTGTTGAGAGGCCCCATCAGTGGCGTTTTCCACCGACCAGTTGATATTGACGGCGCCGTCGGTATCCTTGAGGTAAATGCTCTGTGGCGGTGTCAGCTTGGCCGTGGCAGGTGGTGCCTGCACGATGATCCAGGCAAGTGCCGACAGGCGGACGTTCTCACCCTTTGCGTTGGGGTGCGGCATGGATACCAATACCGTGTAGGCAGGGGTATTGCCGTTGGAGAGCTTAGAGAGCACATTCTCCGGGATCCGCACGCTGTTTTTATCCTTGCCGGCGGTATAAGTCGCAACGGGCTTGCGGCCGCTCAGCGCCGCCTCATTCGCGTAGTTGCCCTCATACAGGTCAATCTTGTAATTGAATTCTTTGTTCGGTGCCATCAGCGCGACGTTGGAGCTCCACAGCACGGTGGCGGGCTGATTTACCCGCGTCACGATGGACGCGCCGCCGGGAATCACCAGTGCCAGGGAATCGCCTGCCGTCACGGTATAGGGCTTTGACTTGCCCGTCACATCATCGACAGTGTCCTCAGTCCCGTTGTCCGCCGTAAAGGTAAAGGTGACGGTTCCCACCTTGGTTCCTGTGGTGGCAACAACGCCGGTATCCTCGTCGATGGTGGCAATGCGCGGGTCACTGCTGCTCCATTTACCGGTGGTGTAGCTTGCCGGCACATCGCCTGCCCCCAAAACCTCTGCCCTAAGCGTAGGGCGGGCGGCTTCGGCGAGGGAAATCGTATAGTCGGCGTCATTCGCTTCCGGGACGACGTTTACCGTGTGCGCGGAAACTTTCTTTGCCACCGTGAACTGCCGGGTCAGGGGAAGAACATTCACCCAGTTAGGAGCGTCTTTCGTGCCCTCGTTGGCCTGCAGCATCACCGTATAGGTGCGGGTGTAAACCGCGAGTGCGATTGCATAGTCGCTAATGGTGAAGGCTTCCTTCTCTGTGTCCAGATAGACCTGCAGATGGATTGGTTCAGTCGCGGAGTCGTACCTCAGCTCGAGGCGGAACGGGGCTTCCTTCGGGTCTGTGCCTGCCGGGGTGTGATAATTGCTGTATACGGTCTTGTAGGCCTGCTCCATGTTGGCGTTCATCGTGAACGATGCCTTGCCGTTGTCGTAGACGGCGGTCAGTGCAGTTGGAGCATTGCGCATCAAGACGCTCTTCAGCGTAACGCCAGTAATCGGCTCGCTTGGATATTGTGTGGTATCCAGCGGATGGCCGAAAACATCTTTCACACCTGTCATACCATTGACGGTGACCGTGGTGGCATCCATATCCTGCACCGGGTACCAGAGCATTGCCGTGACACCGTAGTCGTTCATGGAAAGCTCAGCGGCGGTATACTCTTTGCCATTGATGGTCACGCGGGCGTTTCTAAGATCCACGAACTCGTCAAAGGTAACTGTGATAGGGACGTGCTGTCCTCTGGCATAGATTCCTGCCGGGGCCGTGACGCTTTGAATGGTGGGAGCGTCCGTGTCCAACAGCCTGGCGGTGGCGTTGCTGGTCTTGGTGGTGGCGGAGGTATTTTGTTGGTCGCCATTTACATTCCTCAGATACAGCTCGAAGGGCAGATAGTACCGCTGATCCCCTCTGTTTTGCGTGGTAGACTGCAGGGAGATGCTGACCGTACTGTCCTTTTGAATCGTACAGTTCAGCGCACTCATTCTTTCGCTGCTGAGCTCCAGAGATGTTCCATTGAGCTTGTACTCCGTCAGATAGAACGGGGCATAGGGACGGTTTTTATACCAGCCATACGGCGCATTGCCGGTATAGGCATCTGCTTTGCCAGTCCACTCAAACCTGATGCTGGCGTCGATTTGGTATGGCTGATAAAATGGGGAGGAGCCGCCGGGAAGCACCGAATTGCGGGCACCCTCCAGAATTCCGATGGTATCGCTTAGCGCAACGAAGTCCTGATTGTTGGCACCATCGCCGGCATTGTATCCATCTGCCAGCAAAGGAATATACATATCCGCATATAATGTGTCTGTATTTTTGAGTGTTTTTTCATAGTTCGGCGCGGTCATTGATGTTTTTATTGCGGGGGCGTCAACCGTCTTTATTAGCTTGAGCTGGCAGTGGTCGGCATAACCGGCGCCGTCATAGAACACCAGATTTTCCGCATCGTAAAATTCGATCATCCCCAGCAGGTCGCCATAGGAATAAGAATCCTTGAGCCAGCCTGGGTTACTTCCTTCGGTTGTAACCTCGACAGTGATTTTACACCCACTTAAAATGGAATTCGGGCTGTCATACTGATAGGTCAGCTTGTAGGACCCGTCGCTTTGCTTGACCCCACTCGTCCCGTATATCGAGACCTTCACATCGGTGATATACTTGCTGAGCTGGCCTTTTTTAATGCGGTAGGAAAAGCCGACCGGTTTTCCGCTGTATACAGCAAAAGTCCCGGAGTCCCATTTGTTGTTGTATGCTTCTCTCCCCAGCGTTTGTCTCATCATGCCGCTCATATCCACCGTCTCAACGCCCTCAGGCGCTGTGGCAGAGGCGGAATACCGCAAACTGATGCCCTGCAGCTCCAGCTGCTCCATCAGGCTATTGAGATTCTCCAGAGCTTCCCCGGTAAACTCCCTGCCGGAGAAATAGGTGTCCTTGATCCGTTGCAGCTCCTGTTCGATTTGGATCATGGTCTTCAAATCGCCCAGCGCCACCGGAGTCCCATCCACGTCGGCTATACGAGTGAGATCCGTGGCGGGATTTTCCAGCAGCTCCATGACAGCCGCCAGTGTCAACACCTGGCCGTCCAGCGTGATGGTTTGATCCACCTTTAAATTGCCGGCTTCATCCAGCAGCCCCAAAGCGTTCAGCATGGAAAGCACTTGGTCGTTGCTACCGCCGGTCAAGGCGGAGAGCTGCTCCAAAATCGCCTGATTTTCCTCAGGTGTGTTGTCCAGCGAATCGCTCACCGATGCAAACGCCGCTGTTGGCAGCATGTTCAGCAACATGCAGCACAGTAACAGGATACTGAGTATTCGTTTTTTCATTGGTTTTTCTCCTCCTTTTCGTGTCGGGCGGACTTATCCGCTCCGCCTTTTCTATGGTTTTCTCTATTTCTGAGCCGAAAGCACAGTGCAGTGATCGCTGTCGCCGCAGCAAAGGAGACGACGCCCACCAGCACATAGCCGCCTGCGTCCTCCCGCAGCAGCATCGTGCCGAAGCTGCCCCATGCGGCGGTCTGTCCCTGCACTGCAAATGCGTCCACCGCCTGCGTCAGTGCTGCGCACAACAGCATACACGCTGCGGAGAGGCTTATTGCATCGCACCGCTGCCTTCGGCGGGTGTTTTCCCGCACCCGCTGCTTGACGAGTGCGACCCGTCTTGCAGTATCGTACATATCGTTTGAACCTCCTCTCTGGATTCTTTGAAATACGGCTTAAAAACCCCTTCACTTATATAGGTACAAAAAATCGAAAAAACTCTCACCCAAAACGCAAAATTTTTCAAAAAAATTGAGAGCCGCCAAAAAGCAGCTCTCAGGGAGTGGATATTCGGTTATTGCTTCCGTGATAATCGGAAAACGGATAGCCTTCCTGCCGCCACCAGCAGCACCGGCAGGGCGTAGGCGATGTACTGCGCCGCGCCGCCGTCGGCAATCAGCAGATTATAGATGGCGTGGAGGGTGATGGCCGCGCCCAGCAGTCCGCAGGTGCCCGCGACCTTCAGCCACGTCCGCCGCCCACAATCAGACCGCAGAGGACGTGCATGGCTCCCGTGCCGAAGCCACGGAAGAAGATGAAGGAGAAGCGGTCAGCGCCGTTCTGAATGAGATAGCACACGTTTTCAAAGGTGGCTTTTCAAAGGTGGCCAAGTCGAGGGCGAGCGTTATGGCGGCAGCCTTGATTTTATCCCCCTCATCCTCATTATCTGGTTCTGCGTCGGTTGAGTTATTTGTTGTGCCAAACTCAGTACTTACCGAGCCTGCGCCTGCATCAATTCCCTGCCACTCCTTATTGAAATCATCAAATGCAGCACCATAGAAGAAAGACTCGTCATTCTCCGGTATCTCATGTTTTTCCTGAAACTCGTCATATGCCTCATATACAGAAACATCCGGTTTTCTGGTCGGCTGTGACTCCTGTGTTGGTACCTGCTTTTTAGCCTTAGAAGCAGACTCCTTCACTTCGTCCTCATCCTCTTCCCATCTGGAATAATCCTTCATGGACTGGCTGGAATGTTCGATGTCCTGCTCCTGCCTTGGATAATCAAACCAATCCTCTTTTTCCTTCTGTTTCATATACTCCCTGATGCCGGCAACCGTGAATCTCTTACCAAGTTTACTGCCTCTCACTGCCTGCACCTTACCGCCATTGCTGCTTCGATAGCCTTGGTGTAAGCGATGCTTCATCAGCAGGGCACATCATCCCCACAGGTCTGCCCGCCGAAAAAAAGACTCCGGCAGACAGACAAAAGCAGCCCTTCGCTTACCGCTTCGGACTGCTTTTTCCACATCTCTACTACTTATTGAAATCTTCTATTCCCTTTCCGATGTGGTGGGGATGATATAGGCCCCCGGACAGAAAGACACACCATCTACAAAGGGGATGGTGTGTCTTTCTGTCTTTACTGCAACCCGCCCTGGGAATGTAGCCGATGTTCACTTGGATAATTGAATTGATTATCATCGGCTATATCCTTCTTGCTTCTACCCTCATTACAAAACAATAGAATTCTTTCTGTAATATCAGTCTGTTAGACTTGGGGGGACTTGGTTGTTACCCCCTAAGTCATTATCCCTCTTTATGATTCGTTTTCTTCTGTTTCTATATCCAGCCTCTGTAAAATATCATATATCACACCAGAATCGTTTAATAAGCTTATAGCAAAACATTTCTTCCCTGCATCTTTTAATGATGCACCAATGTGATACGCTTTTTTGTCATCAATGATTAAAAACCTGTCATGAAATACACCTGTGTAGTTCACTTCAAGTTTTGGATACTGTTGATTGAAAGTTTCAATATCTTTTTCTGACAATCTGGTTTTCCTAACTGTGTAAATCGTTACCGATACATTCTCTTTCTTCTTGGACAGAATATTTAAAGTTCCCACATCGACATAATTATCGACCAATACAAGACTTTTCGTTGCACTAGCTACCAGATCTATCAGTAAGCTAAACGCATCATATATCTGTCCATCAAAAAAGATTTTCTGCTGTGATTCTTCGTGGTCAGAAATATATGCAAATACTTTATCAAATTTCTCATTTGTTTCATTTTGATAAGTTATCTGTCTTTCTTCTATTGCATTCATGCGATCATACAAAAGTGACGTGTTTGCCATATATTTACGCATTTCAACAAATGTTTCCATTATCCTGATACTGACTTGTATTGCAATATCACTCCTCAGCACCGCAGAAAGCATTGCAATACCTTGTTCTGTAAAAACATATGGCAGATATCTTCTTCCACCTCTCCCTTCTTTTGAGGTCACAAATTGTGACCTCAAAGAGTCGTACTCTTCCTTTTTTAGTTGAAACCTGAAATTCTCAGGAAATCTTTCAATATTTCTTTTTACAGCCTGATTAAAAGTTTTTGTTTCAACTTGATACAAAATTGCCAAATCACTATCGAGCATTACCTGTTTTCCTCTAATAACATATATAAGACTCTGTATATGGCTTGCTTCCCTAACCCTATCATTTTCATCTGAATTTACGTCAATCAATTCACTATTATCTTTTGCCATCGAATCCTCCAATCCATTTTTGAAGTCGCAAATTGCGACTTCAAGTTTACAATCTGTGTACTCATTCTGAGGTCACAAACTGTGACCTCAAACAGTATCATCGTGTTCCTTCTTGTTTTGCTTCCCAAATTGCTGCTCATACAAAATCTGATACTTTATCAGCCGTGGAATATACTCAGGAGGCTTTCTTCGACCCGCTTCCCACTCTTCCACCGTTCGAAGTGGTATCTGAAAATGTTCTGCAAACTGTTTTCGATTCAAACCGGTCTCTGCTCTCAAAGCATGTATTTTCTCACTTAATTCCATACTGTTCGCCATTCTTTATCTCACCCACTCATTGTGTGGTTAATTATATCATGCCATTTCTTCTTTATCAATTGAAAATCAACACGAATCCATAATTTACTCACCAAACGAGTAATCCAGAAACTCATTTTCTTTCGGCTCCGCCAGCTCTTGCTTAGAAGCTTCTGACGGCTGTTCATTACTCTGTATCGGTTCTGTAACCGGCTTTACACCCACCGATGCCACAGCTTCCAGATTACCCTGCTGATACGGATAAGGCATTATCCCTCCAGCCTGTAATCCCGCCTGAAATAAAGCCTGCTGCTGCATCTGATACATGGCTGCAAGTGCCGGAAGATTAGAAAGCAGCTTCTGCTCCACCGACTGCACCAGTCTGTCAGCAAAGGCATTTTCCTTTTCCCTGCTTTCAAGATAGGGATCGTTTTTCTTGGCAAGATGCCTTTCATAATAATCATTAATCGCAGCCACCACAAAAGCATTCTGCGACTTAAAGCTCTGTTCTACCTCTTCGGAATGCAGGCGTTCCCACGCCTGCACCGCTAATTCATCACCCATATTGAAACGGATATTGTGATTCCTGTATTGCTTTGCCATATTGTCTCACCTACCTTCTACCCGACTTGTTCTAATGTCTTAAAAGCATATAGCAGTAATATTCGTATCCTTTGGCATTAGCACGAATACTATGATTGAAAATGGTAGTATCCGGATTATATTTTCCAAACTGTTCTACCAGTCTTGCTCCGCTTCTCCGCTGCCGCTCCGGTCGTTGCCAAACAGGTGCCACTGGCACCTGGCAACCCATGAAGTAAACCTTCATCAGCTTCTCATTATATTCATGGTCACGAAGCTTCTGGAAAATCTTCTCCACATAGTCACAAATTTCCTTTTCCACAAGTGATACATGGGGCTCCGGCAGTTCAATCTTCCCGCTACGAAGAATATTATCAATCACATCATCCATAAGATTGTCTCCCGTTTTGTCCTGCACCATGTTGTGAATCTTCTGAAAGCACTGGAACACGCCAAGCTTCTCGGTCCATGCCTTGCTTTCCATTGGTCTACCGTTATTGTATTCTCTAATCTTCTCTGTCATAAAATCCTCTCTTTCTCCGGCATCTGTGCCGGTAACCAAAATAAAAAAAGTCCATGCATCTGTATCTCTACAAACACATGGACGAATTCACTGCCACTCGTGATATTTGGCGTATCCTTCCTACGAATTACTACACACTTTACTACACACTTTTTTCATCAAATCACACCATTTTTGCGATAAGTTTATTCTGCCTTGTCATCTGTAACAATTCCCTTTTTGCGTAGCTGCTCTAATTTAGCAAATGCCTCTTTCCTTTCCTTATTTTGTTTGTTCTGTTCCCTTACAGTTGCTATTTCTATCCCCATATCTTTTTCAAGTAATGAGATAACTAACTGATTAACGCTCATTCCTTTGGCTTTTGCATGATCTTTAATAGGTTGCAAATATTCCTCTGGAACCCTGAGTTGTTATGCTTATTCTGTCTAAAATGGTAATACCTTGACTTCTTCCCTGATCTGTTTAATGACCACATCGGTTTCCAGTCTCAGATGTCTGGCTTTGTAAACAATTCTACCGCCACCGGAGCCTACCTATCCGGTAACCTGATAGGTATCATTAATTACCTCATTCATCTTCAGCATTGTTTCCTTAGCCTTTCCTTAGTCTCCTCTATGTTGAAATTGCCTGAAGTCTTCTACCGGTTCTGCAGTGCCTGTTCAATATCTTCCTTCATATCAAGCACTGCTGCGCGGGAAGCATCTGCAAAGTTCTCTGCACCAAAGCGTGCATATTTTTCCTGCTGGTAAGCGGCAATGATACCACGGGAGGAATTGACAATCGCACCAAGTCCGTCTTCGTTAAAGAAGTGAACGAGGTCAGCGCCCTTGCCGCCCTGTGCGCCGTAACCGGGTACCAGGATATAGCTTTTCGGCATAATTTTACGAAGCACCTTGCCCATTTCCGGATAGGTTGCTCCGACAACTGCTCCGACATAGCTGTAGGTATCGCCCATATGGGTTTCTCCCCATTTCGCCACCTGTTCCCCTACCACTTCATAGAGCGGACGGTTTCCGGCATCTGCAATCTGGCGGTCCTGGAATTCTCCACTGCTCGGATTAGAGGTCTTCACCAATACGAAAATACCCTTCTTCTCTTCCTTGCAGACCTTGATAAACGGATTGACGCCATCGGATCCAAGGTACGGGTTCACGGTTACAAAGTCTTCGTCAAATCCATAATAGGACCTGCTTCCAACCTGCACCTTGCCAAGGTGTCCAACCGCATAGGCTTCTGAGGTGGAACCGATATCACCACGTTTGATATCTCCGATGACAACAAGTCCCTTTTCCTTGCAGTACTGTACAGTTTTATAAAATGCGGAAAGTCCCGGAAGTCCGAACTGTTCATACATGGCAATCTGCGGTTTGACGGCAGGTACAAGCTCATAGATCGCATCCACAATTGCTTTGTTATACTGCCAGATTGCCTCTGCTGCTCCTTCCAGTGTCTCTCCAAATTCTGCAAATGCTTTTTCTTTGATGTGCTCCGGAATGAATTTCATCATCGGATCCAGTCCAACGACAATCGGTGCTCCGGTCTTTTTAATCTGTGCTACAAGTCTGTTAATCATATTTTCTTTCCTCCATGTATTGCTTCAAGAAAAATGCCGACATTTTATAGTCGGCATTTTCAATTTCCTTTTAAAAAATCCATTGGATCTTCTGTCCTCATAATTTTCTAAACAAGGACTTCCTTAAAGCTGTCCGCAAACTGTTTGATCCTGGATGCATTTACATATTTCTTAACCTGATCTCCCTGCACAACAACAAGCGTCGGAGCCTGCATGACGCCATATTTAGCTGCCAGCTCCATATTTTCTTCGGCATCAATCAGAAGATAATTGATTCCCTTCAAATATTCCTTCGCCAGCTTGCAGTTCGGACAGGTCTTCGTGGTAAATAAATAAATGATGCTTTCCGGCTCTTCTACGGTTACAGATGCCTTGGGCTTATCATAATCGGATAAGGTTACCATTGTCACAATCGGCTTCTTTAACGTAGAATGTGCCACGTCATATTCCTTACGGTTCGCATATTCCTGAAGCTTACCATCGTTCCAGTTCTGCACCGGACGGTAATAGCCGGTAATACGGCTGTATACTTCCGTCACCTTACCGCAGTGAGGACAGATCTTCTGCTCTCCTGCCAGATAACCATGTTCCTTACAAATGGAATAGGTCGGTGACAGGGTATAATAAGGAAGCTTGTAATTTTCTGCAATCGTGCGGATAAGATCTGCTGCTGCTCTCCAGTCCGGAAGCTTTTCTCCAAGGAATGCATGAAATACCGTTCCCGAAGTATAAAGTGTCTGCAATTCATCCTGAATATCCAGTGCATCAAAAATATCCGTTGTATAATCGACCGGCAGATGGGAAGAATTCGTATAATACGGGGTATCTCCCGGCTTTCCTGCGGTCTTGATGGCAGGCCATCTCTTACGGTCATGCTTTGCCAGACGATAAGTGGTACTCTCTGCCGGAGTTGCCTCAAGGTTATACAGATCTCCATACTGCTCCTGGTAATCAGAAAGACGGTTCCTCATATGATTCAGAACCTCCTTCGTAAATTCCTGTGTCCGCTTATCCGTCATGTCTGCACGAAGCCAGTTGGCATTCAAACCTACCTCATTCATACCGATCAGACCAATCGTGGAAAAGTGATTCTCGAAGGTTCCCAGGTACCGTTTCGTATATGGATACAGTCCTTCGTTCAGAAGCTTTGTGATAACTTCTCTCTTGATCTTTAAAGATCTTGCCGCAATATCCATCATCTTATTGAGGCGCTTGTAAAAGTCATCCTTCGTTGCAGACAGATAAGCGATTCGCGGCATATTAATGGTTACCACGCCAACGGAGCCTGTACTTTCGCCGGATCCGAAGAAACCGCCGGTCTTCTTACGGAGCTCTCTTAAATCCAGACGCAGTCTGCAGCACATGGAACGCACATCACTCGGTTCCATATCAGAGTTAATATAATTGGAAAAATACGGTGTGCCATATTTGGATGTCATTTCAAACAATAACCGGTTATTCTCGGTATCAGACCAGTCAAAATCCCTGGTAATGGAATAGGTCGGAATCGGATACTGGAAGCCTCTGCCATTGGCATCTCCTTCGATCATCGTCTCGATGAAGGCCTTGTTGATCATATCCATTTCCTTCTTGCAGTCCTTGTAACAGAAATCCATCTCCTTACCACCAACAATGGCCGGCAGCTCAGCCAGATCTGACGGAACCGTCCAGTCCAGTGTAATGTTGCTGAACGGAGCCTGTGTTCCCCAGCGGCTCGGTGTATTTACACCGTAAATAAAAGCTTCGATGCACTTCTTTACTTCTTTATAAGAAAGATTGTCCACCTTGACAAACGGAGCCAGATAAGTATCAAAGGAAGAAAACGCCTGTGCACCTGCCCATTCATTCTGCATAATTCCAAGGAAATTCACCATCTGGTTGCAGAGCACGGAAAGGTGTGCTGCAGGTGCGGAGGTAATCTTTCCGGTAATACCGCCTAAGCCTTCTGTAATTAGCTGCTTTAAGGACCATCCGGCACAATACCCGGTAAGCATGGACAGGTCATGGATATGAATGTCCGCATTCCGATGTGCATCTGCGATCTCCTGATCATAAATCTCAGACAGCCAGTAATTTGCCGTAACGGCTCCGGAATTGCTTAAGATCAATCCTCCTACGGAATAGGTCACGGTAGAGTTTTCCTTCACACGCCAGTCTTCAATCTTCACATAGCTGTTTACCACATCCTTGTAATCCAGAATGGTCGAAGTCATGGTACGCATCTTTTCACGCTGCTTCCGGTAAAGAATGAACGCCTTGGCAGCCTCTGCATAGCCTGCCTGCTCCAGAACCTTCTCTACACTGTCCTGAATATCCTCCACATGAATGCCGTCATCCTTCACCTTGCCCTGAAAATCTGCTGTAACTCGTAGCGCAAGAAGATCCACTACATCATTATTATACTGCACATCGGTAGCATTAAATGCCTTCATAATGGCATCACTGATCTTCGTCAATGTAAAATCTGTAACTTCGCCCTCTCTTTTGATTACCTGAAACACTGTAAATCCCCCTTTTCTTTGATAAAACAAGAGGCTCTGATATTCATCATAAAAGCCTCGTTTATCTAAGAGTTTATCATTGCCCTAAAGGAAAGTCAACACAAAAGCACAAGATATTGTGTTTACATAACAACATAAACATAAATCTTGTGCTGATTATACAATAATATTTTTTATTTTTATCTAATCTGACCATTGACTACTGGCCATCATCCGGTGAATGGTTTCGTCATTCACCGCAATCCGGATCATAAATCAGCGTGTCTTAAGAAAAAGATATTCTCTCTGTGCCGTCTCATCATCGGGGTAGGATTTCAGGTAGCTTTCCATTAAAACGGAAGCTTTCTTATATTCATGGAGATGCTCATAGGCAATGATCTCATTCATCTTGAGTGTCTGCATCATTCCATTATTCTCAATCTGCATTGCTGTCTGGAAGGCCTGCAGTGCCCCTTCATTATCTTCCATATTTAGTTTACATAATCCAAGCTGGTTCCAGACCTGTGCTGCATCCGGGTTACTTTCCAGATACGTGTTGTATACGCTGATCGCATAGTTATTGTCCCCCAGCGTTTCATAGGTCTTTCCAAGGAATAAAACAGCTTCGTATCCCTTCTCATCCCGTGCCTTTTCCAGATAAGTGCGGGCATTCTCATAATCCTCGAGATAGTAGCTGATTCTGCCCTTTTCATAATTGGTCATCTTCTTCGTATCATTCTCCATGGCGGTCTGAAGATAGGCTGTTCCGATCTCCTTGTAACCATGTTCATTGAGAATACAGTAGATATCAATAATCCTGTCATAATCGGAAGGTGCGGCTGCAATTGCTGCATCAAAGCTCTGCTGTGCTTCTTCGATCTGGTCTTTCTTAGTATATGCTGCACCACGGAAATAAAGGGCGTCCTTCTCATCCTTCTTCATGGCAATGATTGCATCATATACCGCTATGGCATTGTCATAGTCCCCCTGCTTATAATAAGCTGTTGCCAGATAATAATTGATGTCGTAATCCATATTTTCAATCAGGCCATTGCTGTGATTGAGAGAGGTAAGAAATGCTTCCACTGCTTCCGGGTACATGGTCTTCCCTAAATAGGCAATTCCCTCTCCCCGATACAGAAGCCTTTCATTTTCTCCTGCTTCCTTTGCTGCTTCAAAGCAGGTAAGCGCCGTATCATAGTCCAATGACTTAATGGCTTCCATTCCTGCCGTTATATTCTCAGATTTTGCCGCTCCGCAGCCGGTAAGTGCAAAAAGCAGTATTGAGGCTGCCAGTAACGGATACATTCGTTTCTTTAACATGACTTGCGAAGTCCCTTCGGATAGTGATTTTTAAGGCTTCCTCCCGCTGCTTTTCCAAAACCCAGACTGTAGCCTTCCACGGTAACAAGGCACCAGCCCTTCCGGTCTTCTGCCGGGAAGGTATAGCCTTCTATATATTTTATCGCATCTTCCACCGACAAATCAATGGTATCTTTCACATCTTTACTCTTTAAGGAAAGAGCCAAAGCATGGGATGGCTCGAAACGGTCCTTTTTACAGGTTCCAAGATGCAGCCCTGGGCGCAGTACCTTAAGTCCATGCAGATCCGGTGTCCCTTCCGGAACAAGATACAACTGATCCCCAAAGGTCAGATAGGAAGCTCCCTCCTTCCCTTCCCGCCAGGAGGGATGAAGGGTTTGTGCTTCAAACTGTTCGAATGCAGCAATGGCTTCGGTCATCTGGTTTGACACAGACTGGCTTTTCTTATCTTTTCCTTTTTGGAGACTGCTTCCCTTTTTCATTTTTTTCCGGTCATAATCCCGTGAATGAGAAGCGCTCCGCATCACGGAAGGAGCTTCTCCCATGTTCGAAATCAAATCCCGGTTCATTTCCCGGCCATTCACTTCAGGACAGGCAGTTCCTTCTTTTTGCAAAAGAGCAGCAAAGTGACCTTCCCCATTTACCTTATGCGGCCATAGGCGGACCGTCTTCTGAAGCTCTTTGCGGAATCGTTCTTCCATGTCGTATGAGGTCTCCCTCTTTGACTGTCCCTGATTCTGCAGCAGCTTCATCAATGTTTCCTGCCTAACAAGCCCGGGTTCCATTCCTCCTGCAAGCGGAACCGGAAGCAGCTTCATATCCGGATGCTTCGCAAGAAAATGTGCCATCATTTCTTCATCCTCTTCCGGTGCAAAGGTACAGGTCGAATAGACCAGAATCCCGCCACTCATCAGCATGGTATAGGCACACTCCAGGATCTCTTCCTGCCGCTGTGCACACAACTTCACATTCTCTAAGGACCACTGCTCTACCGCCTCTTCGTTCTTGCGGAACATTCCTTCCCCTGAACAGGGCGCATCCACCAGAATCCGGTGAAAATAGGACGGGAAACGTTCTGCCAGCACCTTGGGATCATGATTTAAAACAATGTCATTTACAATCCCCATGCGCTCGATATTCTCAGACAGAATCCTGGCCCTTGCCGGATGAATTTCATTGCTGAACAGAATTCCCCTGCCTGCCATGGCTGCTGCCATCTGGGTACTCTTCCCTCCGGGAGCCGCACACAGATCAAGGATCCTCTCTCCGAAGAACCGGAAGTCATCGGAGCGCTTTTTCTCCCTTTGTCCCTCTGTATCATTTTCAGTTCCGATCTTCCCTGCATCTTCAGAATTTACAAAATCAGGATCTGCCCTCTTGCAGATTGCCGCCGGTGCCATTGCACTGGCTTCCTGAATATAGTACACTCCGGCCTCATGAAAAGGATGCTTCCCGGGCTGCAAAGAATCCTCATAATAGAAGCCGTTCTCTTCCCAGGCAACCTGCTCCTTTAACGGCTCTCTTTGTTTAAATACGGAAGTCTGATCATACCGCTCCTTCGTTCCTTTTAAGGGATTGATCCGCAGAGAATGTGCATGGTCATTTCCATAGCATGCCGCAAAATCCTCGTATTCTTCTTTCAGCAGCTCTTTCATCCGGTTCGTAAATTGTTCAGGAAGCATTTCTAATTACCTCTGTTCTGTATTTTTACAGCCATTCTGCCAGCTACTTATTTTCCATGTATCATAACAGGCGCAGAATAAAAACAGCTATCCGGATTACATCGCCGGATAGCTATTATTTTAATGGAATACAAAAACTTTTACAACCGGAACTGCTTTATTTTCTTCAGCCTAATTTTCTTCAGTGGATTCATATATTGCTGCTGTCCATCTCTGATTCTTATCCAACCATTACTTCGCCACATCATAATTGCTTGTAAGAACTATTTCCTCAGACAGGGTTTTCTGATTTATCTCTTTTTCCGAACGGATCTCCTCGACCCATACGGTCTTACTCTCTCCCGGAAGCAGATCAAAATAATTATCAGACAGGATCACATCCGTATCCGTAAATTCAATCGCAACTCTCCTTGCAAACTGCTGCGCCTTCACGGTAATCCTGAATTGTTTTTTTACTCTATTTTCGCCTGCTTTACCTTCATCTGCCCTCTCCTGTTCCTCAACATAAGAGGTAAGATGCGGATCAAGGAAATGGAATTTCTTTGGTCTTTCCAGGAGACGGTTTCCGGAGTCAATTACTTCTTCCTCACATTGAATTTCATAATGAAGATAGCATTCTCTGCTGTGAAGCTCCTTCATCTCCTGAATTTTGAAAGCAGCGACACAGGTAGAAGCTAACGGTTCTGCAGAAATTTCTCTGCACTCCGTATGTAATACCCCCTTTCCCTGCTCTATAAGCTCCAGCCTGCAGGTAAGCTTCAAAGGCCTCGTCTCATCACTGGATACATACAGCCTTGCCATCCGGTCTGCACCGGTTTCCACATACGAAATCACCTTGCCATAACTTCTCTTTACCACATAATGAGCACCCTTCCACCTGCCATAATAGTCCAGGGTTGCCCACGAAATCGTAGGATAGGTATCATTGATCTGCCAGTAGGTGCTTCCCGCGCATCGCTCCCTGTGACTGCGGAAATGCCGGATCGCCATTTCCAGGAAATCCGACTGCAGTGACTGTGTTGCATACACTGTCTGCTCAAAGGTGGCCGGAAGCTGGTAATACTGAAGCAGATAATACATGAGCGTCACATTACCCGGTCCATTATCAATACACTTCTGGTGCTTCTCCATTTCAGGCGACACGATATTGAACTGATTCTCATGGATCACGGTTCTTAATGTTTTCATAGATGGAACTGCTTCAAAGCCATACTCACTGGAAAACCGGAAGAATTTACTCTCAATATCCTCGAACGGCTTCTTGCCATGCCATACATCCCAGTAATGTGCATCGCCTCTTCCTTCGTCAAACGGATCCTCAAAGCCGCCCTCTGAGGATGGAGAGGCCGGCCAATAGAACCGATCCGGATCATATTCCTCTACCATCTGTGGAATCAGCCGTTCAAACATCGTAAGATAATCCTGCTTCAGCTTCTGATTCTGCGGAATCCCCCAGCCAACCCAGGCACCTTCCATTTCGTTGTTTCCACACCACATGCCAAGAGAGGGATGATTCCGAAGCCGGATAATATTGTCTCTTGCTTCCAGCCTGATATTATCATAAAATGAGTCCGTCAGATCATAAACAGCACAGGCAAACATGAAGTCCTGCCATACCAGCAGCCCCAGCTCATCACATAAATCATAAAAATAATCATCCGGGTAACAGCCGCCTCCCCATACGCGGATACAGTTAAAGTTGGCCCTCCGGCAATCCTTCAAAAGGCGTTCCGTTCTTTCTTTGCTGCGTTTCCCGAAGATACTGTCCTCCGGAATGTAATTTGCGCCTTTGGCAAAGATCTCCATCCCATTAATACAGAAGGTAAATCCTGCTCCCCATTCATCCGGTCTGCGTACCACCGTAAAGTCACGGATTCCGAAACGGATTGACCTTTCCTGAACCGTGTGGTTTTCCTTTTTCAGGCTTACACATACCCGGTATAGCTTCTGCTCTCCATAACCGTTCGGCCACCAGCGTTCCGGATTCTTAATTTCAATCTGAAAGATCTGTGTTTCTTTTGCATCTGCAGTCTGTATGGCTAACTCTTTTCCTTCCGGATCATACACTCTGCATTCTGCAATCATCCCGGCTGCATCACTTTGTATAACTTCATTCTTTAAAACCACAGACAGGTGACTGACCTCTTCTTCATTCTGCTGACGGATCTGTACATTCTGTATCCGCGCACCATTTACCTCTTCGATATAAATATCCCGCCAGATTCCCATATCCGGGAGCTTCGGACCCGTCTCCCTTAATTAAAGATATTGTTGGGTAAAAAAGAAAGGTCAGTCGATTTTGCCGATGAAGCGGTAGTAGATTTCTACTTCCTGCTCACGGCTTCCGTCCTCGCCCTTGACAGCTTCGTGGACGGTTATTTTTTCAATTAGAGTGTTCAGAAGTTCGGCGGTCAGCTCCACAGGGTTGACATACTGTTTCATCAGGGCAATCCACTTTTCAGCATCCGCTGCGGTCTGTACGGCGGCTTCCATCGTTTCGTGAAGCTGTCTTATTTTTGTTTCAAGCTCCTTTTGCTCGTTCTGGTACTTCTCGGACAGCATATTGAAGTTATACTCGGTTATGCGTCCGGCAGACCAGTCCTCATACATTTTAGCAAACAGCCCGTCAACCTCGGCTTTACGCTTCTCTGCCTTTTTCAGCTCCGCAGCCTGCTTTTTCTTCGCAGAGTTTCTTTCCCTGTCGCTGGCATTGAGCAGGCGTTTCAGCAGCTTGTCCTCGTCTTTCTGTGCCAGCATAGACCAGTATTGCAGTCTTGCAAGCACATAGGCATACAGTACATCATAGCGGATATAGTGCATGGAACACTGGCGTAATCCCTGCCCGTTCTTGCTGCAATGGTAGTACCCGTATGGGTTCTTATTCTGCTTGTTTTCCCCATAGGCTAAAGACCATCCGCAGTCTGCACATTTTATCAATCCTGCGAAAATCTGTGTCGTACCGTTTCTGCGTTTCCTGCGTCTGCTTGCAATCAGCTCCTGAACTTTTTGGAACACTTCTTCAGAAATGATGGCTTCGTGGGTATTTTCCACACGATACCATTCTTCCTGCGGCTTCCGCACCTTTTTCTTGTTCTTGAATGAAATGTTGCTCTGCTTGTTGTGAATGCTGTGACCGATGTAGGTTTCCTCTTTCAAAATGCTCTTGACCTGTGCTATCGTCCACGCATAGGCTTTTTCTGCGGGCGCACCGGCGTAGATATTGGCGAAAGTCCCGTATCTTTCATAGTTCAGCCAGCCGGGGGTAGGTACTTTTTCCTCCACCAGAATCCGTGTAATGCTGGCGGCTCCACGCCCGTGTACAGCAAGGTCAAAAATCTTCTCTACAATCCAGCGTGTTTCCGGGTCGATCAGAAGATGACCTTTTTTGTCCGGGTCTTTTACATAGCCCAGCGGTGCATAGGCTCCATAGTGTGCGCCATTGGCAAATCTTGTGTGCATGGCAGCCTTGACCTTTTTGCTGGTCTGTCGGGCGTGCATTTCATTCAGGATGTTTAAGAACGGTGCAAGCTCGCTTTCTCCGTTGATGGTGTCCACATTGTCATTGATGGCAATGTAGCGTACTCCCTTGCTGGGGAAATAGATTTCCGTGTACTGACCGGTCAGGATATAGTTTCTTCCCAGACGGGATAAGTCCTTTGTGACAACGCAGTTGATTTTCCCGTCTTCGATGTCATCAATCATCCTTTGGAAACTTGGACGCTCGAAATTTGTCCCACTCCATCCGTCGTCAATGTACTCGTCTACAACGGTCAGCCCATGCTCTGCGGCATACTGTCTAAGCATCATGCGCTGGGTCTGGATACTGCCGCTTTCCCCCTGTAATTCATCGTCACGGCTCAATCTCAAATATAGTGCAGTGTTATAAATCGTTGTATTGTATGGTTGTTTCACGGTTAAAAATCCTCCTTCTAAAAGAAACAACCCACGCTTATACAATACTCGCTGGTACAAGTATATCATAAGCGTGGGCTGATTGACAGTCGTTATTCCGTATTTTTTCAGGAAGCGGCGGCAGCGTGCTGGATCACATCTTCCAGCAGGCTGTCAAGCGGCTTCCCATCCTGTGCGAAATGCTCCGATACCTTGATACGGACTTTCCCCATGACAAAATACTGGGTGCCGTCTTTTTCGGTAAGCAGGGTGCCGCTGTTTTTGTTATTGCTCTCGTTTTTGCTTTTTGCCATAGGCAGTTACCTCCATAAATGAAATATGCCCGACAAGGGAATGTCAGACAGGTGTACAGCCGCAGACTGTCTCCGTGTCAACCAAACCGTGTCAACCGGCAGAAAAGACTTTGAAAACAATCCATAGGCGCTCTATTATTACTTTTTACTTTTTCTTTGATTTCTTGGTTGACATGGTTGACAAAGGAGAGAAATGCCCCAAATATCAGGCTTTTCCCCGTCAACCGGCTGTCAACCAAAGCGTCAACCAAACTGTCAACCGGTGGCTTTTCAGAATGGAAGTTCCATTTGCCGGGCTTCTTCTTCCGTGATTTCCTGAAAACCGTCCCCCTCCGGCGGAGCTTGGTTGACACGCTCCCAGCCTTTTTGAGAACCGTATTTCTTATACCGCTTCGGGCTTTTGTAGGCTACCCAGCCCTGTATGATGCCGCCCGCAATGCCGGTATTCATAATCTCGCAGATTGCCCGTGTCTCCCAGTCTGCCGGGGAATTTAAGTTCCCCAGCGCTTCCTCATAAAGCTGCTTGGAACATACCCTGTCGCCGGTGTAGTCCTCCAAATAGGCGTAGATCATGCCGGCCTGTGTGTCTTCCTGCATAAAGTCCTGCTGGTGGGCGTTCAGGTATCGGTTCATTTCCATGCTGAATGACAGCTTATACTTCCCACTGCGATAAACCGTCATGGCTTCCGCCCACATCTGTTCGATATACGCCCTCGCCGCCGCTTCATCGTCCAGTATGTGAACCTCCGCCCGTTCCGGGTACACCGTCACGGGGAGAAAGCGCCGGTTGCCGGTGCGGTCACGGGGCAAAAAGTCCTGCCGGTTGGTCGTCCCTCCAAATACACATTGCCGCAGCCGGTCTGCCGGATGTGTCTCATACGGCACTTTGTAGGTTTCTTTCTGGCGGCTTAAGAATGACTTGATTTCCTCAATACTCTTGGCGTTGGCTGTGGCAATCATCTCCGACATCTCGATAATCCAATGCCCTTGCAGCTTGCGGTACACATTTTCATCGTCCAGCTTTTTCAAATCGTCTGAAAACCATTCGTCCCTGCCTGCCAGCAGCCGGAAAAAGGTAGATTTCCCGGCTCCCTGACCACCAACCAGACAGAGCATGACCTCAAACTTGCTCCCCGGTCTGAATACCCGCCGGATGGCTCCCATCAGGAACAGTTTCAAGGCTTCATAGGTGTATTCGTCCGTATCGGCTCCCAGAAAGTGATGCAGGGCGTAACGGATGCGCTCTGTGCCGTCCCATTGCAGGCTGTTCAGGTAATCCCTGACTGGATGGTAGCGGTTTTCATTGGCAACAATCTTGATGGCGCTCTGCACCTTTTTCTCGCTGGTAAGCCCGTAATTTTCTTCCAGATACAAAAGCAGGTAGTTCATGTCCATGTCGGTCAGCGTGGTACTGGTGCGCTCCCAGCCCAGCGGCTTCACAATGTCAATCTGCTCCGTCAAAAGGTTCAGGCGCAGCGCCCCGCGAAACAGAGGGTCACGCTGGAACACCGTCAGGCAGTTTCGGATGCTGTTCTTCACGCCGCCTTTCTGCGTCCCCTCTAATGTTTCCCGGATTTCTGCCGGTGTCTGCGCCGGTTCCATTGTGTCCATCGTCCTTTTGACCGCTTCCTGCGTTTCCGGCGGCAAGCTCTGAAATTCGCTGTTCAAGCCGCAACACCTCCTTTCCCTGTGCGGCGATCAATGCCGCTTTTTCTTCTATTTCTCCGTATAACAAAATATCCAAAAGGTATTCTGTGTAGCTTATCCTCTGCAACGCTTCCACAAAAAGAGGATGCCAGATGGCATCCTGCGGCTGTGGGGCGTGTGCTGTTTTCCAATGCTCCAGCAGGCGCAGATAATCGCATAGCACCCGGAAACAATACCGTTCCGTTTCCTGAAATCTCTGCTCCGCTGATTTTTGTCGGGGCTGTGACCTGTTGTGACGCTTCCTATCTGGCGGCGCATTGCCGGATTTCTCATAGGAAACGCCGAAGTCCTCCGCAAGCCTGACCGCAGCTTCCCGTTTCCCCAATCCATGCAGCAAAGCGGCAAAGTCGATCACATCCCCGGAAGCCCCGCAGCCGAAGCAGTAAAAGCGGCTGTCCACTTTCATGCTGGGCGTGCGGTCATTGTGGAATGGACAGCAGACCATGCCGTTTCTCCCCACCCGGATTCCATAGAATGAAGCAGCCTGCCGGGTGGTAACAGACTGTTTCACCGCTTCAAATACATTCAAATGCTCCCTCCATAAAAATACTGGTAGCGGTAAAGCTGCCGGTTATATCATAGCTCCATCTCATGTTTCTTTCTCTGTACTGCCTGTGGCTGCTCCCTCCGGCGCAGTGCGGTATCTACGGCGTTCTGCACCTGCCGTAGCCGTATGACTTCCTCCCGGAGTGGCTTGTGCTGCGGAGACAGTTCGGCATACTCTGTTTTTAACTGTGCGTATTCCTGTTTCCATGCTTTCAGGGCAATGGGTTTTCCGTCCAGTTTTTCTTTCAAAATACGGCGGGCGGCATAAAACAGCCGTAACTCCGCATCGTGGGATGTTTCAAATTTCTCCCTCTGTTTCTTAAACTTGATATTGTTCAATTCCGTATGAACAGGTTTTAGCCGCTGGTAATTCTCGCCCTCCCGTATCAATTCCTGCAATTCCTTTATCCGGGCAGATTTCTTTTTCATGGAGTCGCTTAACGCTTCAAATTCTTCGTTGACAGAGGAAAGACGCTCCTGCAAATCCTCTAATGTGAGCAGCTTGTTTTCCGTCAGATAATTGACGGCTTCGGCAAACTGCTTTAAGTTTCCGGTTCTGGCTTTATTGCTCCATGCCCCTGCGTTGCGCTGGTTGTAATAAGCGATCAACAGGTCGGCAAGGCTCGGTGTCTGCGGTTTGGAAAGTTCTTCTTTTACCTCTGCCATCCAGACAAACAGGGCTTTGATCTTCTTCCTCACATCCTGCATGAGCCGGTTGGTGGCTTTAATCCAGCGGTTCAGTTCCCCTTTCTCGGTGCGGATGCCCTTTGCTTCCATCTGCCGGACATTAGCTCCCTCGTGGACAGTAGGTATCAGGTCAAGCCCCTGCCGCACATAGGAACGGTGGTCGATACGCACATCCAGCCCTTTTTCCTCAAATTTTGTATTAACGGCAGCCGCCCACTGCTCCCGCCAGTGTTCCAGCGTTTCCGGCTCATGCCAGTCTGTTGTATGGACAGCGTTAAACATATAATCGCCGTTTTTATCCCGGATTCGGTTTCCATCTTCATCAAGAAGATATTCCCGACGCTGTTTTTGTCCCCATGTGCCATCCGGGTTCAAAGGGCGCATGGTTGTCATCACATGAAAATGCGGGTTAGGGATGCCGCCGTCCTCTTTCTCCGGGCTGTGAAAAGCAAGGTCGGCAATCATGCCTTTTGTCACAAACTGCTCCTGTACGAACTTCCTCGCCAGCTCCATGTTTTCTTCCAGCGTCAATTCATTCTGCATGGCAATATCAAAGGAATAGGCAAGCTGTGCTTTTGGATGTTTCTCGCAGTTCTCCACAGCATTCCAGAGGGTCGCCCGGTCAAGATATATTTCCGGCGCATGGGGCGGCAGCATGATTTCCGAAGCGATCACGCCGCCCTTTTTGGTGTAGTCGCTGACTTCTCCATAGTAGCTGCTGTAAAGACGCTCCCCGGCTCGATAGGCTGCGCTGGCAATGGCGCTCTGACCGGCGCTGCGCTTGATCTGTGCGATTGAAAAATGATAAAGTGCTATCCTTAGTCACCGCCTTTCTCCTGCCCGGAAATACGGGCGTGGTTCTCTGTGGCAGACCGGATGAAATGCTCCGCCTGCGGCAGATTCAAAATGCTTTCCATGAGGGAATAAAATTCCGCTTCGGATAGCTCCTTTGTCTGTGGTGCAATGCTCTCAATAGCTGCCCCACGGGTAATCAGCCGGTGCGTCCTCTGTTTCCGGGAACCGCTTTCCAGATACGCCTGCCGGTTTTTCAAACGCTGCATTTTCCGTTTTTCCTGTTCCAGCAGGACAGTGGTTTTTTCATATTCCTGCTTCAACTGTTCCAAAGATTTTTCCATGTTCTCACATCCTTTGCTGATAAGATAAAGAAAGACCATCCGCAGACAGTCCGTGTGTCAGTGCTTCTATAAAACCCGATGAAAAGGGAAAACCGCAGAGCGGATTTCTCTTTGCGGCGGGTACACAGGGGATAGCCGCTTTAGCGGCGCAAGGGGGTGTAGCCACCTTGTCGGAGCGAAGCGAACGCAGACCTCGGATTGCTGATTTTATCAGCGGCAGAGGTAAGCTCCGCAGGACGCACGATACATGGTCTTTAGACTATGTATAGAAGTGCGCCCTTAGTTCCTAAGGGATTTTGCCGTTTCCGGCAGTCTTGTCCTTTTTCTTGGAACGCTTGGAAAGATACTTCGGGCAGTCAACCACAACCGCCCGGAAGCTCTGTTTACATTCGTGCTGGCATTTCCGGCACAGTTCGTTGTAAGTGATACGGCTGCGGTCATTTAAGAAGAAAGACCATTCCAACCGCCGCTTGTTACTCATTCTTGCCATAACCGGCTCCTTTCTCCGTTTCTATCTGATGTACGCAGATAGGCTGTTTTGATGTAGCGTCTCGGTATCATTTTTAAGTTTTTTTCCCTCTGTATGCCCCTTTGGAAAGTGCGGCAGTATTGCAAGTCAGGGAATGATACCTCACGCTTATTTGTCGCTTCCCGGTACGGTTTCGGAGCCTTTTGCCATCCATTCAAAGAAAGCAATTTTGCTGACCTTGATAAGTCTGCCCCTGCGGAACGCTGGAAAGCCGGGTGTGTGTACCAGCTCATAGGCGCTCGCTCTTGAAATTCCCATAATCCGCTGAATGTCCGCCACATCCAGAACCAGCGGTAAATCCTCGTAGCTGTTCAATCTCTTTTTATCGTTCATTCTGTTCCTCCCATAAATCAAATAGGTTAAAATGCTTCCTGTTGCCGTTCTCCCCAAAAGCCGTTTTCCTGCCCCATTCCTGCGGTGTTTCCCTGCATTGGTGCGCCGAATGCGTCACTTCTCCTGCCGGTCATATCCCTTTTGGACGGTCATTCACTTGTCAAGGTACTGTGCGGTACGAAATTACCAACCGCAATCATCATAGCGTACTATCCTTGACAAAACAATGATTCTGCGATACCATGAGTGTAACGGATATAACTGAATTATATAATTACCATAAACAAAGGCAGGGGATAGGGATGGAGAATCAGTTTATACGGCATGAGCCATGTTTTGAGAGGATTTTGTTTGTCCTGACGCTGGACAGGAAGAAAATGAAAGAGCGGATTTTGATTGGGGAAGAACAGCAGATCCGCTTCCGTCTGAACGGGAGCCAAAACGCAGAGGTGCTTTGTGATATGACACGCCCACTGGGAACTTTTTTGATAAACTTTGAGCGTGACACGGACAGAGACTGGAACTTATACGGGCTTTCTCCGCTGCGGCAAGCTCTCCACTCCAACCGATGGAAACAGCCGGAGCTGGAGCAGGCGGCAAGCGAATTTCTTTGGGAGAAATATCTTAGCAACGACCCTCTGAAAATGTATGTGGCGTTCCGTATCTGGAACAGCTATCTGCTTGCCAGAGAACCCCGTGACCGTAACGCTGCCTGTGACCGCTTCATGGATAAAATGAGCAGACTGACCGGGGTATTCCAAAACGAAACCATGAGCTTTGACAGGGAGACAGGAAAACCGAAACAATTTCAAGCTGGCAGCCTTTATTTCAAAGGCGCACCGTCAGAAGATACCCGGCTTGACCTCTGGTTCCCGGACAACCGGCGCACAGAAGAATGTGTGTCTGCCTATGCGTCCCTCTACCCGTTGATTACCTATTATCTGAACAGGCTGAATGACTGGGGGCTTTGCTTCCGGCGGTGCAAGGTCTGTGGAAAATATTTTCTGGCAAAGAGCCAGCGGTATGAGCTGTGCAGCGACAAGTGCCGAAAAGCACAGGCGCTTCAAAACAAGCGGGAATTTGACGAGAGGTCAAGAGAAAATAACTATGACCTGCTTTATAAAAATGAATGCCAGAACTGGCGCAACAAAATAAACCGGGTAAAAAATACCGCAGGCTTTCCGGCTGACCGTCTGGAAAAAATACAGGCTTCCTTTTCCGACTTTAAGAAAGAAGCCTTACAGAGAAAAAAGGCTGTAAAAACAGGAACGGCCAGCCCGAAAGAATTTACGGACTGGCTGTATCAGCAGAGTAATGTAATTGTTGAGCTGACCGAGATATGAAAAACTTTCTATCGTCAATTTCGCATTATTGCAATAACAGATTGCTTCTTCCATGAATGGTAATATTATCATCAAACTTTTGGAAGAACTATAAATGTCCGAGGTGCCTTTGATTTCGACAGAAAAACAGGCTGAATTGTTACAACGCTCGGACATTTCAAAAATTTTTTTGAGAAATGGCGAAAAAAGCGGGGCAGCGCACGCCGCCCCGCCGATCCCATACGGTTATTCCATCGCCCGCATTTGTTCAATCAGAGATTGTTTTTTCTGTCTGCGGACTGTCCATACAGACAAAATCAGCTCCATTCCGAACAATACCAGAATGAACAGACCCATTTCCAAAACCGGGAATTTGTAAGGCACTACTTTTCCGGCAAAAGCTCCTACACTAAATTTGCTGCAAGCAAAGATGGAAGCCGGAAGCCCAACGATCAGCGTCGCCAATGTTACAAAGAATGCATAGCACAGCCCCTCGCAGATATTCATTTTACATAGCTGCTTTTGGGTCAGTCCGATGGAACGCAAAACACTGTTTTCCTGTTTTCTGGACATTTGATTAGAGAGGGTCGTGTTAATTAGGTTGATAACGCCAAAGAGTAATACCAGCCATGAAAGTACCTCCATACTGCCAAATACAAAAGAATTTATATTTTTTTCATACTCAATTACAGTGTTAATATCATCTAATGCAATATCCGTATGAGCGGATATAATATTTTTTAATTCATCCCTCACATGATCCGCTTTTTGGGGATCACTTACAATGCTCCATGAATAATCGAAAGAGGTGATTTCCGGGTGCAGTTCATGGAACAATGCTTCCGGTGCAAATTCCAATACACCGTCAAAGTGATGTGTTCCATGTCCATTATCCAGATTATTGTTAAACACCCCGGATATAGTAACCGGAATGGTTGATTTCCCGGAGATAAGTTCAGCTGTTTCTCCGACACCTATATGTTCACGGTTACTTGTTGCCGAATCAATTAGGATGCTGTGTGTATCCGTCGGCATAGTGCCCTCTATCAATGAAGCTTCAACCTTAGAATAATTTTGATCAGTCAGTATATCACACATACCACCATATTCAATTCCGTTGACGTTATAATTTATATGAAGGCTTTGCCTTTTTGCAATCACATCGGTTACACCGTCAATAGACAAAATTTCCTGTTTGAGTTCCTCATTCAGTGGATTTCCTGCTGCCATGACTTCTTGTTCTGACAACTTTGAATCCAGATAAACCTTATAGTCACCATCCGGGAACTCTTGTCTTGCAAGCGCCTCTGGGGAGCGCAGCAAAACAATGGAGGATACCACAAGCAGGATAATTCCACCCAAACTCAATGAGGCTACAATAGCAACGGTCTTTTTTCGGTCACGCTTAAAAT
>OMAO01000278.1_pt1 | contig 31267 bp, 25 predicted proteins | sample 1644641 | NCBI WGS metagenome assembly OMAO01 (sample SAMEA103958120, study PRJEB25191) | human gut metagenome | biome: human-associated habitat [ENVO:00009003]; feature: intestine environment [ENVO:2100002]; material: feces | place: Germany | collected 2013/2015
TGAACTTGATATACATCGTGGCATGGAAGCCCTGCTTGTCGGTCACGTTCTCCAGTTTGATGGCTTTGCCTGCCGCGTAATCGGCTTTCTGCTGGTCGGTGAAGTTCACACCGCTCCATTTGCTGATGGGGCGGATGCTGCCGTCGGCGTTCGTCCACGTGTTGCGGCGTTGCTCTTTCTGTGGGGCTGCGGAATTTTCCATGCCCTGAGCCTGTCCCTGCGTGGGATTGTTCTTGGCTTCCTGCGTCTGGGCGGTACGGGGCGACCTGCCGGTTCCCGGTACGAACTCCACGCCTCTCTGCTCGACGTTCACTTGAAGAGTGGTGACGAACTTCCTGCCGTCGTTGCGTTCGATGAGTTTGTCGCGCACGGGCAGCCCGGCACGCAACATATCCTGTTCCTGCTTGGTGATTTCCGTCTTGCCGATGCGCTCCGGTATGCGCACCTTGTTTGCAGGAATGTCCGTGATTTCATTAGTTTTGCGGTCTATGCTGATGAACGAGGGGATGATTTCACCCGTTTCCCTGTCCACGATATCCACGACCCTGCCGAGATTGCCCGTTTCGCGCAGGTTCTTACGGTCTTCGTCCGAAAACTTGTGTTCCTTGTACTCGTCGAGTTTCTGCTCCTTACGGATGAAGTGCGGCACGAGGCTGACATTGCCTTCACCGTCTTTCTTGAAGGAAAGGCGGGCGTCCAGCTCGAAAGCCTCGCCGCCGAAATTGGGTGATACCTTCACCAAGTCGGACTTGCCGTAGTTGAGCATCTTCTGGAGGTCGCCGGATTTTTGGAGGTCGTCACGCTTCACGCCCCATTTCTCATCCAGCTCCTGCCAGTTGATCTTGCTCTCATCGATGGGCTGGTAGCCCCGTCTGCCCTGCGTCTGTTGTTGCGGGCTTTCCTGATTCTGTTCCTGTTCCATGTTTTCCTGTTTTTGGGTTTCTTTCGGTGGTTCTTCCTGTTTCTGTTCCGTCTGTTCCGTCTTTCCGGCAGTCTGTTCCTCCTTCACCTGCTTTTCGTAGCCGGAGGTGTCCACCTTATGGGGTGCGAGCATCTCCTTGTTGGCTTCGGGGTCTTTCAGCAAGTCCTTCATCACCTCCAGCAGATGGTCGGCTTGGTATGCCGCGACACGGTAGAAACCGAAGCGGCTGGGTTCCTTGCACTGTCGGTAGAAGTTCTTGAAAAAGTTGTCCAGCACATCGCCGTGGCGGTCGAATTGCAGGAAACTCTGCGCGTTCTCCGCTTTCGCGGGGGTACGCTTGGGAGAGCCGTCGGCATCCAGCCCGGCTACCACGCTGATCTCGCCCGTCTTCTCGTCACGGACTATCAGCACGTCCTTTTCGCTTTTTTTCTTTGCCATCTGAAAAATGTTTTAATGGGTTATTTTTGAAAGAAATTATGGATACGAGCCTTGTAGAAGGCTATATCTTCTTTTTTGAAGTCCTTTACGTGTCCGGAAAGGAATGTCAGCACATCCTCCTCGCTGTAATAGGTCTTTTTGCCGAGCGTCTTGTACGGCAACGCGCCGATGCTGCGGTAGCGTTGCAGGGTACGCTTGCTGATCTGGAGCAGCATACAGAGGTCTTGGTTGTCGAACATCCTGATACGTTCTATCGGATTCGGAGCTTTACCGGACGGCTGTAAGGAAAGCAGCAGTTCGTCCTGACGGTCGAGCCGTTCCATCAGTTTCTGCATCCAGCTCTCGAAATTGTTTCGGGTAAGCAGTTCCATACGTCACGTCCTCCTTCCTTTGGGTTTGCCGCCGCCCGTGCGCAGCGTATGGTTGCGTTTCAGTTCCGTTGGTGTCGCCGCGTCTTCCATGACGGTGCAGTCTGCAAGCAGGCGGTCGATTTCCGACTGGCGGTAGCGGCACTTGCCGCGCAGCACCACATAGCCGATGCGATGTTCGCTGCGCATACGCTGGAGGGTGCGGGTACTCACGTTCAGCAGGTGCGCCGCCTCACGGGTAGTCAGCAGCCTGTCCGCGGATTTTTCCTTCCTTTCGCCGGAAACGGCACGCACGTGTGCAGCTATCTCGGCTATCTGTTCCGTTAATGCGGTGAATGCGGAACTTTCCATCGTTATTACTTTCATATTCAGTCCTTTCTTTTGGTTTCTGCGGCAAAATTCGGCAATAAACAAAAGGGGCTTTAACAGCTCACTACGTGTCTCACGTAAGATTTTTATCGGAAATGGCTCCGTAACCCGGACAGACGGCGCAACATACAGCCTTTCAGCGGGAAACGATATGCGTTCATGAGGATGGCGTTACCTTTGCGGCAAACTCTAAAAATATTTTGAATATGGAAATTGTATCTATCGAGAAAAAGACCTTCGAGATGATGCTGGCGTCCTTCAACGCCCTCTCGGAGAAGGTTGCCGCCCTGAGGCGCAAGAGCGACGGCGGGCGGCTGGAAAGGTGGCTCACGGGTGAGGAAGTCTGCGGGCAGTTGAGAATCAGCCCGCGCACGTTGCAGACGTTGCGCGACAGGCGGCTTATCGGCTACTCGCAGATAAACCGCAGGTTCTATTACAAGCCGGAAGAGGTCAGGAGGCTGATTCCGCTTATCGGTACGCTCTATCCCGGCGGCAGATAATCTTATTATTCACCCACTGAATCCGAAGTTATGATGAACGAGAACAACAATGTTTTTACACTGGAGGACGAGCCGCTTGCCACCGTGGTGCAGAATATGCGTAAAGGCTCTAAATGGCTCTCCGCATTTTTGGAAAGTTACCGTCCGCCGCTGGACGGGGAACGTTACCTGACGGACAAGGAGGTGGCGGAACTGCTCCGTGTGAGCCGCCGTACCTTACAGGAATACCGCAACAACAGGGTGTTGCCTTTTATTCTTTTAGGCGGGAAAGTGCTTTACCCCGAATCGGGATTGCGTGAACTGTTGGAGGCGAATTACCGCAAGCCGATGGAATAAAGACGGCATGAAAACTAAAAAGGAAACGGACAGCCCGGCAAGAGTTGTCCGTTTCCTTTTGTTTCGTCTATATGTATGTTCAGCAATACCCGGCTTTCCCGTTCTGTATGAACATCACGTATGCCTGCCGCTTTTCTTTCGAGAGAGCTTTGTTCACAAGCCACGTGCGAAACACGTGCGTGCAGTAGGTGTTCAGTCGGAAGGCGACGGGGATGATGATCTCAAGCGAGTAAACATCCGCGTACAGACCGTTTTCAAGCTGAATGTAGCGGCATACCTCGTAGTCGTTCAGCACGTCCGTCTTGCGGACGGCTCTGATGGCGGCGTTCACTGCCGGAACACCCGCGTGGAACAGCCCGGCGATTTCTCCGGCGGTCATCCATACTTCGTTACCGGTTACACTGACCGCCTTGTCCTCTATGATGATTATGTCACGTTTCATGGCTTCTGTTTTTTAGATTGTGCAACCTGCAAATTCCTCGACACTGTTCAACCTTGCCGCAAGGTTCTCCATATCTTGGTTGAGCTTCTCTTTGGTGATTTTCGCGTATATCTGCGTTGTTTTTATACTCTTGTGTCCCAGCATGGAACTGACCGTTTCAATGGGTACGCCGTTGGAGAGGAACACCGTCGTGGCTGCCGTATGACGGCTTTGATGCCATGTGATATGCTTGGTGATGCCGCAACGCTTGGCGACGGCACGGATTCCGGCAAGGCACGTGTTATAGTGGGGTACGGGGAATATCCTGCCGTTTTCGCACAGCCCACGATACTTGTCGATGATCTGTTTTGCGATGTCGAGCAGCCGGATGTTGGACACCACGCCCGTCTTCTGGCGGTTGATGTTTATCCACTCGTGTTCGTCAAAGTAGGTGCGGATATTCTCTTCCGTCAGGTTGCGCATATCGGCAAACGACAAGCCCGTGAAGGCGCAGAACAGGTATAAATCACGATACAGTTCTTGCTTCGCATTCTTCAGCTTACCTTCCATCAGCAGGCGGATTTCATCTTTCGTCAGAAAGCTGCGGGTCGTTTCTTCTTTCTTGATTTCGTACTCCCTGAAGGGGTCGCGCGTGAGCCACTCGTTGTTGATGGCGATGAACACCATCGTCCGAAGCGGGCAGACATACAGCCACACGGTGTTGGTGCAGCAATGTTTGTCCGTGCGCAGGAACACTTCAAAATCGGAAATGAAAGCGGGTGTAAGCTCTTTCAGGGCAATGTCCTTCACATGGTAGCGGATGGTGAGAAACTCTTGCAGGTGCTTGTAAACGATCTTGTACTTGTCAAACGTGCCTTTGGCTTTCATGCCTGCCTCCACCTGCTTGGCATAGTCCTCGTTGTGTTGCCGGAACACCTGCAACAGCGTGTGGTAGCGGTGTTCCAGTCCGAGAAAGGCGTTTTTCACCTTTTCCGCAGTGACGAAGTTGTCACGCTCCATGATTTCCTGATAGTGCTTGTTGATGCGTACGCGCATCTTGTCGAGCATACGGTTCGTTTCGAGTGCAGCCGTGCTTCTGCCCGTGACACGTCCTCCTTTGGTGTCCCACAGCTTGGGATCGACGGTCAGTTTGCAGCTGAACTGTGTCTGGCTTCCGTCCACCGTGATACGTCCCATGACGGGTACTGTCCCGTCCTTTTTCACTACCTGACGTTTGAGGTAGTAGATTACTGAAAATGTACTCTTCATCGTCCTTAATTTTTTTAGGTTCAAAATTAGTCGGTGAAGAATCCTTCGTCGGTACGCAAAACACGGAGGAACGGCGCAATCTTTTTCCGTAACCGGATTTGTTTCGTGAGTTGTTAGTAACTCACTATATCACAATGCCTTGTTTTGCCATTCGTACTCATTTTGTTACCTATATGGTGTGGTTACGAACAAGTAACGTAGCGACGTCTTGACTTGGCTTCGGCAAGGATTATGGTGGCGTTGGAGATAATCGGCAGCTTAAATGAAACCTCTGTAAATCAATTCTATTACCTCATTCTTCCGTATTCCACTTTTTTGTAGTAACTTTGGAATATAATCTTTATCCCTTTATAATAAGGGCTTTGGGTAGATGACACTATTTTGAGGTAACGATTTGCCAACCGTTCTTGTTGCTGTATTCTGCTTTGATATGCTTTCTTGGCAACTCATTTATGATACAAAAGTAATCAATCTTATTAGTTTTTCTATCTTTCACATGGGATTTTTTTGATAAAAACAGGTGATTATAAACTCATACATCTGTTTTTTTTGTTCTTAAAACATCTATGTTAGTTTCCAATGCAAATCTGCCCCCCCAAACTTTATATGTTATATCCTTTATTCCTCTTGTTTCTTGCTTCCAATATTTAGAGTCCTGAGATTTTTGTTTAATATACTCTGTATATACTTTATCCGAAACCAATATCGGATTATACTTATATGATTCTGTCTTTTTCTCAAACGAAGATATGTTATGGATGTTAATGTTTAACCCATTAGTTGAATAATATAACGCATTTGCAAGTTGTTCCGCTGTTAGTTTTCTACTATCTTTAAACCATCTATTGCGTGGTTTGTAAAGAAGGGGTGGTATTCCTAATGGATCATAATGATAGAACTCCCCTGTTACATTATAAAATTCATCTTCTACCGTTTTCCCTGCAAAGTCAGTAAGACGTGAAGCAAGATTAGCGGGTTTACCAACCCAAACTAATCCTTTATTTTCAGCGTTTTCATCTCCTTTACGTTCAATGCCGACTTTTATCACTCGCATTTCTCCATAATCGATACCTATTCCACAATGAAAATCAACATTAGAGAATATCCTATTAATCATTTGAGATATATGGTTAATTGTAATGGCGCAATTCACCGCATTGATAATACAATTACTAATAGGAAACACAACCATCACTCTGTCTCCTATAATATTTCTAACATATCCATTATGTTCTCTTGCAGCATTCAGTACCCCTTTTGTGAATGCAGTATAAATTCGCCCCATTGTTTCTGTATAATGTTTACGGGTCAACTCTACTGAATTCCGAATATCAACAAATAAGACACAAGTTTCGATACACTTCCCTTTTTTAGCATCTCCACTTTCATATGTTAAATCGCAATCAGATAAGGAAGGTACTTTCGAAGATGTATTATACGTAAAACCTTTTGTATGAACATCATCTATCATATTCCTCACATCTGATATAAAATCTTTTAATCCCATACATTATAGAGTTATAAGTTGAATAAATGAAATCAAAACGAGCAAAAATAGGAAGGAACAAAAACACCTCACTGATTTTTTATGGTATTTGAACTTGTTATTACAAATGGACGAATTGATATATACTTGCGAATACAAATCGTTTAACATTGATTCTTCGGACTGATTTGCAATATCATTTTTGAATACATTAAAACTTCTGTTAGATATAGTGGTGAAATGCAACAGTGATTTTTCAGTCAATCCGGGCTGCTTAAATAAATTAGTGTCTATTGTTCCTTTTATAACTTGAAGCGAGTAAAAAATAGAGAGGAAAATAAGGATAAACATTGCTGCCAGTATAAATAGTTGAACGGTGTTGATTATTGAAAATACACCATTTCCTGTTTCATAATAATTGTATATTGGAAATATTAGTTGTTGGTGTATAAAACTAATGTAATCAGAGGTACACAAAATAGTAAGTACAACCCCTTCAATAGCCAATAAAATACTAGATTTCTGGTCGCAATTATTAATCCAACCATTTACTCTATCCAATCTCAAGGTTAATTCATCTTTTGTTATTCCCATAATTTCCAATTTTAGAGCAAAGGTACTACAAAAAACAACAACTACTGTAAGTGAATGGAATAAAGTGAAACAAAACGGACGAGCTAACTAATTAACCCGTCCGTTGATTGTTAATTTCTTATCTGCTCGAATAGTGTGAACTATGAGAGCGATGAGAACTGTGTGAACTATGCGAGCTATGGCTGCTATGAGAACTGTGGCTGGCGAGTAGCTTAAACTCGGCAGAGGACTGTTCCAACACCAATGATTGTTCCTGCTGCTGTTCGATTTGAGTGTCGCTGTTGGTTACCTTAGCGACAATCTTCTCACTAACAGAGGAGCAATAGCTTGCACCTGCAAGGATTGCAGAGACCGCAAAGAACAAGAGTTTCTTCATTGATACCTCCTTTTTTAAATTAAACATTCAGTTACCTAACACGATATATCGGATGATATATGTTCTATTTTCTTGATGTACGTACTATGAGCCTGTCTATTTGACTCAAAGAATCCCGCACATTGCCCTTTCAACACACAGCCATCGCATTCAGGGATATATATGTCTTTCCAATCCGAAATAGATTGCTGAGCATAGCAACGAATATCTTCGGGTAATACACATAATTGCGCATTGTAGATATAAGGCTTCATGCCTCTGTCTGCAAGCAAGAGTACCGCTTCTCGTAATTCTTCATTGTAATCGTAAGGGTCTATCCATAGTTCTTCAAAATTTTCTTTCGCCAAGCCAGTTGTTTCCATTTGCATAAAAGCTACTTGGACGACAAAAGGAAAGTTATGATAGATGAAATCTGCAAACTGAGGTAATCGCTTGTAGGTCTGTTTATGGACGACTATGCGAAGTCCAATACGCTGATGAAATAGCGCAAGGTTGTATAATCCTTGTACCGTTTTATAAAATGTCTTAGCTCCTACTATACGATTGTGCTCTTCTGCAATATCCGAGAACAATGGTATGTCTATTTGTAAATCCTGATACCGACATTTTGCCAATTTCATGGCATATTCCTTATCTGCGAATTTAACTCCATTAGAAAGAATACTAATAGCTGTTTTTGGTAATTCTTTTTTAATCTGATTTATCAACGTAAAGAGATTATCACCAATGAGCGTAGGTTCTCCTCCTGTTATACCAATCTCTTGTGTATTATTATCCATTAACGAGATAAGCCTCAGATTGAACGGCGTTTTATCTTTCTCTTGTAAGATAGGAGGTTGTGGGCACATGATGCAACGATGGTTACAACGCTCAGTTACCATCAACGCATTGTGGTGGGAGTTAATTTCATATACAAATACGATTTCTCCCTGTTTATTAACAACGACTATATCTCCTTCGTGAAAATCGCTAATGTTATCCACTATACAGTAAGGTTTTACTTTGCTTGCGAAAGTTGCACACGCTGTGATAGTAGCTAAATAACCGAATGCGGGTTTATTCGTATCATTACAAACCAATATATTGTTGGAACGCCCAAACCAATTACCTTTACCAAAGGTAATGCGCCCTACTATGTCGTCTTCTATGTTATATGAAGTTCCTTGAATTTGTTTCATAACGCAATCAATTTAACCAAGACCAAAATATTCTGTTTATCTCTGGGTCATGTTTTTGTAATAACTCAAACAGATAGTGTATGATAGCTTTTGTTTTCTTACACATCTCGTTTGTCGGTCTAAAGCCTATCATATCGCCTTGCTCAGACATATTACGAACGGGGTCTGCACCGCAGTAGGGTTGGAATACACATTCAGCGCAAACAGGTAAACATTCATTGCAAGCGGAGGCAATGATATGATGAAGCAATTCGCCATTGAACATTTCTTGATAGCTGTTCTCGTTTACATTACCCAATCGGAAATAGTAATTTTTGAAACGTGCCATCATACGGGCTTCATCCGAAACATATACATTACCGTCATAATCATAGATTGCTCCTGCAATACCCACTCCGGCAGGTGATTGCAAATCAACAAAACCTGTAGCAAACGGAGTCTGCATACGTTTCAGTAACAAAGCAGCAAAACCTTCCACAAAGAAAGTTCCTTGTTTGTTCAATTCAATGATATAATCCAAGCCTTCTTTATAGTTAGCGATGAACTCCTCCACAGGATAAGCAATTCTTTCTTTATATTGCTTGGCAAAACCATAAGGATTAAGCGAGCGTAAGAAGATGTTGTTAAATCCCAAACGTATATATTCATCGATAATATCCTTGAAACGCCCCAAACTATGTTTAGAAGTGGTCATCAGAGCCGAAACACAATCGCTGTCACCCCATATCTGTCGTATCATAGAAAGGTTCTTTTCAAAGATGGCGTGATGGTCTAATTCTCGATTTTGCAGTGGACGATTCATGTCGTGCAAATCTTTGGGTCCATCCAAGGAAGTAGAAATCATACATTTGTGTTTTTTCAGATATTTCACCATATCTTCGTTGAGTAACGTAAGATTGGTGCAAATGACGAAATCCAGTTCCCGTTTCTTAAACAGGTTTTGCCACTCGGCTTCTTCGATGATATATTTTACCATTTCAAAATCCGTAGAAGGGTCGCCTCCTTGAAATTCTATCTTAATGAAAGGCGATGGCGACTGGAATATGGTTTTTACCACATTCTTTGCCGTCTTTTTCGTCATATCTGCAGAATGGTCGTCTATGTTCTTACGGGCAACTTGACAATAGATGCAACTGGAATTGCAACGCAGTGTAGGCACAATCATATGCAGCGAGGTGAAATCACGCAGAATGCTTTTCTTGGTGCGGAACTTAGTGGCAAGCATCTGTACTACATCTTCTATCTTATCCGTTGTAGCAATCTGTTTAGAGGCAAGGTCGTAGAACAACTCACTATGTTCATCCAATTCACCGTCAACAAAGTGTTGGAAATCCTCGTTTGATAAGAAGATGTATTCTCCTACTTCATTTGTAAGGAGATATTTATTATCATCGAATCGTTCAAAGCGGAAAGGCAGTAATTGATAAGCCATGATTCGTTTATTTAGATGTTACAGGTTTGAATGCTTCTTGAACTATCATATCACGAATATGTCCGAACTGCTCATTTGTATTATGCCGAATCTGTTGGTCTATCAATTCGTTACAGAACTGTTTGGGTACAACTTCTGTTATTTTATTATTATCTTTCGACTCAAATATAACATTCACAAACATCTGATTATCAACATCCGTTTGTTGATGAATATAGAACAGGTGGGAAAACTTGTAGATAGCCGCTGTCAAAACCTCTTTGGCATACAGGTTTATATCTACCGAAACTTGAAACTTGTCCTCTGCAAGTGCTACGACTGGAAACTTCATTACTGCCATAACTTTATCAAGTCTTCCAGCTCCTAAAGACCTTACTTTATTAAACCGCAGAAGCGTGGAACTGCAAATGCTACCATGTCTAAGTTGGAGGTCGTAGGAAAAACCTTTAGTACGGATATGGTAATAGCAGCCCACGCTATAGCGTGAGAACCACTATGCCTTCTCTCGTACTAAGTCCGAAATTTCCTACGTTTCCAACTTACAAGATAAGCATAACGCTTCTTTCTTTTCTCGTATGTCTTGGAAAGAGTTACCTCAATCCAAATACAAAAGTATAAAATATCCGTGATATAACGCTCATAAAACGCCAAATATCACGGATTCTGCCTTGATTTATAGTTTAAGTCGGCTTTGTTTTGGATTTTGCCGAACATTGCCCCCCTGCTTTAGCTTCTCAAACTGCTCCTTGAGCCATTCCCCGATAGGTCGCAAGTCTATTGTAAGGATAAGCCTACCATTGTTAGAGAACACTTTGGCTGTAACCTCTTTTGCCATAAATTTCCGTTTGTGTTCTTCTGAATATAGTTCACCGCTATATTCAATGGGCTTGCCCATCATCAGTACCGCCGTCTGTTCTTGATTGAAACCTACGGCGAGGCATAACCTTTCGAGATTGAGCATACCCTTGATTTGTGGAAACCATTTCAATACCTTGTTCAACAAAGTGGTAAGCCTTGATACCTCTTTCTTGTGTTCGGTATCTTTCGCCTGTAATTCCTTGATGTGCTTTTGCTGTATATCCAACATTTGGTGGCTATATTCGGTCTGCATGGCCAGTATCTTGGCTTGCAGCGTTTCGATAGTTTCCTCGTGGGTGGCTACCGTCTGATGCAATACGGAGTTTTCCCTCTCCAAAGTCTTGACCTTGTTACTTCCGAAAAGAGAACCGACACTTTCGGCTATGTTGGTGGCGGCTGTTGTGGCAGCCCCTTTCAGTTTCTCGGTCTGTACCTCTTTCTTGGCTCGCCTGAGTTCTTCCTGTGCCGTTTCTTTGCGGTCTTGAAGTTGCCCTATGTCTGTTCGTAACTGCTCCGTCTGCTGCATCAAATCACGGTAATACTGCCGTGTGGTGATATGCTTCGCTTCCGAACCGTCAATGCCACGCTGCAACCCATAACCGCTCATAGCTTGGGCGTAAGTGTCCTGATAGGATTTGAGCTTGGCTCGTGTCATAATATCATCAGCACACAATCGGGCTGTGTCTGTCGGCTTCTTGCGGTATCGCTTCTTTACCTGTTCCTCTTTCTTCTTGCGCTTGCGCTCTCCCTTGACTATCGGTACAAGGGTGGCGTGTATATGCGGTGTCTGCTCGTCCATGTGCAGGACTGCCGACACGATATTCTCTCTACCGAAGGTATCTGCAAGGTATTTCAGATTGTCGCTGCACCATTCATCAAGCCTGCCCTCATTGGTGATACGTTCCATATCCTCGTGTGTTCCTGTGAGCAGGACACGGATAGCCCTCACTTGGTTGTTACCGATTTTACGTGTCAGTCCTGCGGTGTCCAATCGGTGCTGTATGGCTTGTGTCCTGCTTTCCACACCATCAGGAAACCTTATCAGTTCCCGATTGAGGTGCGTCCTGCTCTCATCAGCATTCTTCGGTTTGATGGTGCGCTCGATATGCGCTGACATGGCGGTATCCGTTCCGCTTGTCTTTTCCATGTGTAATACTGCATAACCCATGTATAATCCTTTCTTTTTAACTTGTGAAACAATGGTTGATGGTTTACTTCCATACGGCTTCTGCCGTTGGCTGGGGAGTGTCCAGAGAGGTGCAACCTCTTTGGCTTATTGGGGGATTTTCAGCGTTGCTTGCAATGCGGCTCGGAAAATTCCCTAATAAGCTACGGCATTTTCCGTTGGCAAATATCCGTGTCGCTACAAGCATTCGCTTTCTACATCTTCAGCCCTCGCTTTTTCGGTGGCTGTATCATCCGCCTTGCGGATTGGACTCGCTTCTCCTGTTTTATCGGTTCTGCCGATTGGAACAAGGTCTTATCGCATAGGTAGTCATTCAAATCCTTGTACTCACGATAGTATAGCGACTTGTCAAGTAGCCGTTCTCCGAACTTCGCTTTCAAGGTCTCGCAAGCGTTCCGTCCTGCCGTGTCGTTGTCAAGGTAACTGCCAAACTGTGTATAGTTTGCCAATAGGCTTTCCACCTTTGCGAGATTGGAAACGGAGTTCAATATGATATAATCCTGCGTTGTCAATCGTGGATATTGTGGATTGTTCTTCACTCTGATGGTAAGGAACGAGAGATAATCCATGAATCCCTCAAACAGATAACACATATTTCTCGGTTCGCCCTGCTGTCGGATATGGCTGATGTCCTTCGGGGCGATGCAGCCCTTGAAGAACGGATTGCGTACCTCGTATCCTCCTGCCACATTCGGGAACCCGATGGCGAAATAAGGCTTGCCGTTATGGATGAAGTGCAATTCCTTACATTCCGCTTTCGCCAATGCGATGTTTATTCCACGCTCCTGCAAGTAACGGAGCAATGCAGGGTGCGTGAGTTCGCCCACTTCCAAATGTTGGAAACTCGGTTCGGATGCCTGCTGACGAAAAGAGAAAGACACGGGACGGATGTGCGGTGCTTGTTCCGCTATCTTGCCAAGCAGGTAAGGCACATAGTCCGAACCGTAAAGCTCCTGCGCCAAAGCGATGATGTTGCCGCCCTTGCCTGTTCCGAAGTCGTACCATTGGTTGAGTTCGGTGTTCACCTTGAACGATGCTTCCGTTTCCTCCCTGAACGGTGATTTGTACCAAAGGCTTTTGCCCTGCTGCTTGACGGGGATATAGCCCAAACTTTGCAGATAGTATGCGATGCGTATCTTCTTTGCTTCCTGTGTAGTCATAATTTTCCTATGGTTTTAATGGTAAATGAAAATCGTTGATTCGTTGAATGGTATATGTAATATGCTTATATCCATGCAAATAGATTCTCAACATCCGCTCAACAAACCACTCGCCCAAAGAGAAGCCGACAATAGGTTGTGGCTTTATGCTCAACTTCTCTTTTGGCCTGTTGAGATTTTGTTGAGAATGTATATTGCTTATTATCAGTAGAATTATATTCTTATTCAACAATTCAACAAAAAGACAATGGAATTACAGAGTTTCAAGTTGCTGCCTTGTGACGGTGTAGAAACGTCCCACTCTCCTTATCGGCTCATACCGACATTCCCGATTGTAGTTCAGTTGGTAGGTGGTATATGTCAGCCCGTTCGGTGCAGACGTGAGCTTCCAACACTCCTGCAATACCTTCCTTACTTGGTACTTCTCCGCTTTGACATACGAGTTTGCCAGCAGCGTGAGAATGTCATTGCAGCAAAAAGAGAGAGTGTCGATACCTGTGCTTGCCATGATGTCAAGTACAAGTTCGCACATCTCTATCTCCAATCGGTTGCGGTTGCTGCGGATAATCTTCCGCAAGGCTTCGGTATGCAGCAACGACGGTGCAAACCACATACGGCTCTCTTTTTCGGTGGAGAGCGGCCTGTGCTGCAAATGGTAGAGGAAGGCAGGTATCTCCGCTTTCAGCTTTTGCAGGAAGTCGGTATCATCGGACTGCAAGCGGTCTATCTTGCGCACCCAATAACGTGTTTCCCCTGCATCTATGATGACGGGCAGATACTCGTTGTTGGAACACAGCACGAACTTGGCGAAGAACACTATTTCGTCACGGTCTTTGCCTTTGGCTTCCACCTTATAGGACAACGTGGTACTGAGGTTCTTTAATCGCTCGCTATCCTCCCTGCGGCTTAATAACACTTCATCCACCACGATAAGGAGCTTCCCTGCCCAGTCGGAATTGAACTGGCTGCGGAAGTCCTCGTTGGTGTTGAATGTTACATTGTTCTGAAACAAGGCTTTCAGAAAGTTCAGGAACGTGCTTTTGCCTGTATTGCGTTCTTCCGATACCAACAACAGGATAGGCAGTTTTTGGATGGGTTGCAGATATAGCAGCTGTAGGTAGTCCATTCCCAACTCGTATTGCTCCCCGAAGATGTGCTTCACCAACGAACGGATAAAGGGAAAATCGCCCTCCATCGGTTTGTGGTCTATCGGTTCATAGAGGTTAAGGAACTTGTCCACTATCGGACGGTAATTCACATGGTCGGGAACCGTGCAGAAGCCGTCATACTTGGGGACGGTAGCGAGATAGTGTTTGCCATAGTCCTGCCGTAATGTTTCGTTGTTCCACACGATGCGTTTCTTCACGTAGCCGCCGTCCAGTCGGGGCTGGTTCACTAACTTGTAGAGGGTCGTACCAACTCGGATAAACTCCTCTTTGCTGATGTCTGATTTACTCATTGTTCATACGCTTAAATGGTTGATAAATAATCGTATGCAAAATTAGAGAGGGTTGCTTGAAACCTTGATACGCAAATCACGGCAGAATGGCGCAAAAAACACACGGAATGAAAAACTTGCAGTATATCGGAGAACTTGACAACAAGAAATCCCGAAGAAATACCACTTTAATGACAGTTTCTTCGGGATTGTCGCATTCGTATGAATGAATGGCTATGCGCCTATTCAAACACTCGTGTAAATGAATTGTCGGCAATGGGAATACGCATCGGTTTCATTACTTCATGTCGTCATATCTATATATTTTATGCTTGATACTTAGGCATTTTAATTCTATTACCCAGCGAAAAGAAGATGCTTGTTTGCTCTTTTCGCAAGTACAGCCTTTCAATTACGGCTTTGCGTACCTGTTTCGCTCTGTATGAGTTAATACGGAAAGCGAGGGCAACAACCATTTCAAAACTGTAAACATCCATGCTGCATTTGTTCGACAGGCGGATATACCGTTGTGCATGATGCTCTTTCAGTATTCCGCTTTTATAGACTGCTTTGATTGCAGTACGGACGGATGGAGCGATAACACCGAACAGGCTGACAAGTTCCGCTTCGCTCATCCATACCGTTTCACTCGGTATAGTTATCGTACCGTGTTCTGTGATTTTGATGATATTCCTTTTCATTGTCCTGCCATTGATACATTGTTAAACGATTGGTTCAGCCTGTTGCCGAGCATGGTAAGGTCGTTATCCAATTTCTGTGTTGTGATTTTGGCGTAGATTTGGGTCGTGACTATGTTCGTGTGTCCCAAAACACGGCTTACGCTTTCAATCGGCATACCCATACTCAAAGCAAGGGTCGCGAACCCATGTCTTGAGCAATGGAACGAGATGTCTTTTGTTATCCCGCACTCTTTCATCACCTTTTTCAGAGGTTTGCAGATAGACCAGTAGTTGAGGTTGGGGAACACGAGGTTATCCTCCTGCAAGGGGCGGTAATGCTCTATTATCTGCAAGGGAATATCCAGCAGTTTCACTTGGAACGGTACTTTCGTCTTGTGCCGTTTCGATAATATCCACTTCTCACCGTTCACTTCCACGATGTTGTCATTGGTCAGTTCCTTGATGTCCACGAAAGAGAGGGCGGTGAAACTGGCGAAAACGAAAATATCACGGATATAGGACAGTTTGGCATCCCCGAACTCGTGCGTCATTAACGCTTTCAGTTCGTCTTCCGTCAGGTATTCACGCTCCTTTACATTCGGGCTGATGTGGAATTGGGCAAACGGGTTTCTCGGTATCAGTCCGTTGAAGTGCGCACGCATAACTACACCTTTCAGCCACATACACTTTTCCCATATCGTCCCGTTGCGCAGTCCTGCTTCCGTTGAGAGGTAGGCGGCAAACTCCTTGATGAAGTCGGGCGTAATCTCCAGCATGGACATATCAGTCCGTCTGTAGAAAGACTTGATGAACGCTGCCACATGGTTTCTTGCCACTACCCGTGAACGGTAGGTTGCCATTACTCTGTCCTTGCCGACACGCTTCTTGAAAACCTCGTTCTCACGGTCGAACGCTTTTAGCAGTGTCTCGTACTCGCTGCCGATACCCTGATAGGCATTGCGCACCATTTCCGCAGTCACGAACGCTTCACGGTCGGATATGCGCTGATAGTGTTTGATGATTTGCGCCTTGATGTTGTCCAAAGCTAAATTGATGTCCCGTGCCTCCTTGCTCTTGCCTTTGGCTCGGTTGCCCTTGATGTCCCAAAGCGTCTTCGGGACACTCTGCTTGCAACTGAACTGCGCCACAGTCCCGTTGATTGTCACTCGTCCCATGATGGGGACAATACCGTTTTTCTCCTTGCTGCCGTTCACGTAGAACAGCACTTTGAATGTACTTCTTGCCATACTCGTTTTTTTGTTTGCAAAGTTATTACTCAACGAGTTAGACCTTGATAAGCAAATCGGCGCAGAACGGCGCAATCATTGCAGGGAGCGTTAAAAATGCATCCCGCTACGGGTAACGATTTGAAAACCTTTCTGCTTCATAGAACTGCTTTCCTTTGCGTTTCCCGTTTTTTGCGGTTGGCTTCATTTGGCACTGTAAACGCTTTAATGATAGCCATTTCAGTGACATTTCAACCTCTTTTCTCGGTTATTCCAAAGATTTTCAGTAACTTTGTCATTACCAATCTACCACTTCGGCATAGGGTCTTTGGGGAGTCATCATCTCCGATTCGGGCGCATCGACGGAAACAAGCACACCGGGAGTAAACGGTATGGCACCATACAACTCAATCATCAAAGAGTAATAGTAGGCTATCAGGAAACGGACTTCGTACTTCATCTGGTTGACATAAGATTCCTTCAGGTCTTTTTCCGGAAGTACTTTTGCCTCTTGCAAGAAGATAAGGCCGGAACGTATGCGCTTGTGTAATTCTACCCAATAATAGGGGTCCCATGTTGAGATAGGACTCCAGTTTCCGGTGGTGTAGGCATACACATTGCTCCATCCATACGGCGACCAATCTTGGGGAATAGTGATATCATCGCCCATAATGTTATAACCTTGTGCCTTGAAATACCCCCACATGGGGCTGGGAATGGATGAATAAACACCTGCCAACCAGTCCTCAGTCCTTATCTTGTCCGTGAAAATCATCTCCATGGTAAGCTGGTCGTCGGGAGCCTTGTCCAAGAAATCGTTGCAACTCGTTGTCAATGCCAGGGTGCACGACAATAAGACAGCTTTTGCTATAGATTTATATTTTTTCATTTTCTTCGTATCTTAATTAATTGTTGAAATTGATGCTAAAACCCACTGATACAGATTTCATCTGTGGGTATCTCAATCCATCGGTAGTTTCCAGTTCGGGGTCCCAAAGCTTGAAGTTGGAGAACGTCAGCAGATTGGTTCCTCTTGCAAACAAACGGCAGCCGCGGATGCCAATTTTGGTAGTCCAACGTTGCGGAAGGGTATATCCAAGTTCCAGATTCTTCAAGCGCAGGAAACTCATGTCACGCAACCACCATGTGGAAGCTTGTTCATTGTTTGCCACAGCCTTGTCTCCCATACGGGGCCAGAATACATCTTGCCTCGGATTTTCAGGTGTCCAACGGTCGTCAATGTTCGAATAGATGTTACCAGCACCTAAGGAAGAACCCGGCAACCAGGTCTCTCCGCCCAAGAGTTGGTAGGTTTTACCTGTTCCTTGGAAGAATACTCCCAAATCGAACGACTTATAGCTTACTGTAGCTCCAAAACCATAGACAATCTCGGGAATACGTGTACCACCAATGGCTGTTTTATCTACTGCGGTCACTTCACCATCCCCGTTCAAATCTTTGTATTTAATGTCACCGGGACGTAGGTTACTCATATCACTGAACTTCTGTGCCGGAATTCCTTCCTTAAGCATACCGTTTTCATCGAAATCATCTTCCGTAAAGAGCCTTTCCGCTATCAAGCCAAACAATTGCCCTATAGGCTTACCGGTTTGCGAACGGTATGTACCCAAGATGGCGGCAGGTTCGTCTATTTCCACAACCTTATTGTGTGCGTAGGTATAGTTTGCCATAGCGGAAATGGCCCAATCGCTATTGAACTTGTGGTTGACATTCAAAGACACATCAAATCCCTGATTATCGACCTTGCCATAATTGGCCCAAACAGGGCGGTTGAATCCGGCAGAACCAGGCACATTCTTACGCTGCATGAAGATGTCATCGCGCTTTTCCTTGAACACATCCACTACGAGGTTCACGCTACCATTCCATAGACCTAAGTCGATACCGGCATTCATCTTGGTCACGGTTTCCCATGTCAAGTTGTTCACACCGATTTCGCCTTCCGAACGTCCAAGGCGATAGATTTCCGCATCTGTACCCCATCTGTACGAACCGGTATTGACAATGGTAGAAATATAGGCGAAACGTCTGTTACCACCAATGTTACTGTTACCGGCCTTACCCCAAGTAGCTCTCAGCTTCAAGTTGGAGATGACATCGGAAACCGGCTCCATGAATTTCTCGGAAGATACAATCCATCCCAACGCCACGGCGGGGAAGAAGCCGAAGCGCTTGCCTTTGGCAAAGTTCTCGGAGCCGTTGTAACCGAAGTTCAGCTCGGCAACATAGCGGCTGTCGTAAGTATAAGAGAATCTTCCGGCTATGCCTTGGGTACGATAGGGAAGCGCATCACCATTGTCATACTCCTTCTGGTTGTAGAGGAACATGGCGTTCACATCGTGCACTTTGCCGAAAATGCGGTTGTACGAGAACATTCCTTCCAGATAGATGGACTGGTCGCCCCATTCAGCTCCTTTTGCATAGCCCAGGAACTCTTGTCCGGTGGTCTGCACATCAGTGATGATGTTGCCCTCTGCATCGCGTGCGGTGGCGGGATTGTAGTAATAGGGGTTCTTGGAACGTGTTACGGAAGTTGCCGAGAACTTGTCGAAAGAGAAGGTTCCTTTGAACTTCAATCCCGGTGTAACGAACTTCAAATCTTGTTCCAACGATACTAAGGATTCAATCTTATTATGATTTAGTTTTTCGTATCCACGCTGCGTGGCCCACGCCCAAGGGTTCTCCTTGTACATCACACGTGGAATGCGCCCATCGGCATAGATAGCCGGATGCACGTAGGGAGGTACACGCATGGCTTGATAGAAAATGCCCTGGTTGGTTTCCGTGTCTCCCGGAGGAGCGTTACGAGTTTGCAGGAATACGCCCACATTGGCGCGGAACAAGGTAGTGGGAGTCACATTCACATCTACATTGGAACGTACCGTATATCGGCTCACCTTCAGGGAAGAGTCCCACTCCTGGTTCTTGTCGCGTTCAATGATACCGTTCTCATTGTAATATCCTGCCACCAACGCATAACGAAGAATGTCCGTACCACCGTTGACACTAACGTTCGCCTTTGTGTTGTCTGCATGGTCTTTGGAGATAACATCCCACCAATTCACATCGGGATAGAGTTCCGGGTCGGTCTGGTTCTTGTAGTTCAGCAGGGTGGCTTCGCTTACAAACGGGTTTCTACCCTGCTCGGCATACATTTCGTTAATCAGTTCCAGATACTTCACACTGCCGATGTAGTCGGGTATCTTGATGGGTTGCGTAAAGGAGTGTTCGAAGCGGACGTTCACCTGCGGCTTTCCAATCTTGCCACGCTTGGTCTCAATCATCACTACACCATTGGCACCGCGCACACCGTAGACGGCACTGGCGGCAGCATCCTTCAACACGGAAAAGGAGGCGATTTCTTCAGGGTCGATGTCGTGGAGCGAACGCTCGACGCCGTCCACCAATACCAGCGGATTGGTATTGCCAGTAAAGCTACTGATACCACGAATCCAGAAGTCGGAGTTATTGAACCAAGGGTCACCGCTACGCTGAACCGCAATCACACCGGGAACCATACCCGCCAAGTTGTTACTAAGCGAACGGCTGGGAGCCGCGGCAAGTTTGGCCGGCTCTATATTGGTAATGGAGCCGACCACAGAAGCTTTCTTCTGCGTTCCGAAGCCCACTACCACCACTTCGTCAAGGGCTGCCACATCTTCTTCCAAAGCTACATCAAGCACTCCTTTGGAGCCTACCGCTACCACTTTATCCTTAAAGCCAATATAAGAGAATTTTAATGACGGCTTATTACCTTTCAACGTAATCGTATACGTACCGTTGATGTCCGTCACCACACCATTAGAAGGGTCTGCCGCCTCCGTCACATTCACACCGATGAGTAACTCACCTTGTGCATCCATCACACGTCCGGTCACCTTCTTAGGCGACTGGGCAAATGCCGAGATACTGATGCACAACAGTAGCATCAGCATCCAGCCCGCAAATTGCTTTTTGGGAATATTCTTCATTTCGTACCTTTATTAATGATTTATTGAATTTGCTGCTCCGTAGAACTATTTTTCCATAGTCGTGCCAATATAGTGGCACAGTTTTGCCAATATAGAGACACAGTTTTGCCAATATAATGGCAAAACCCCGGATATAAATATCAGCCTATGAACGTATAAAAAAAGAGCGTTACAAAAGTTTACTCGTTGCCCCACAGAGTGGCTTTGTTACCCTTGGACTTACGCCAGGCATCCCGCCAACGATGTATATCAACATGGTTGATGAAAGGTTTCGGAGCACGCTGTGCCTTTGTAGGAGCTTCGGGAAGAGCCACAGCCGAATCTTGGTACCAATAAGCCACGGTAGACAAATCCAACGTCAAGTTGTTGTTGGAGCCATGTTCGATGGTTCCCTTCAGGCTCTTTTCAAAGAAAATGGGATCTTCAATGAAGAATCGGTAAACGTGGGTACGACCCAGCCAGCCTATATCATTGTTCACACGGGGATAACCGAAGTAAGGATGCGAGAAGGCTTCTTTAGGACACCAGGCCGTATTGAAGAAGTCTTCCGTACCTGTACCTATCAGCGAGGGAACCTTTTCTCCATCAATGAACCACATGTCGTCACCTTCGCCATACCACATGGGAGTGGGACAATGCACATAGTAATTGATACCTACAAAGTGTCCCTTGCCTTGGGTTTCCATGAACACATAGTTGCGTTCGCCGGTGGTGTTCGGCTTCTGGGCACCGGTAACTCCCCACTCCGTCTCGCCTTCGGGAAGTGCTTCAGTCAGGTTGTGGTTATACCAGGCATGAAAGCGGCCCATGTCCTTGGGAAGCTTCGCCATCTCCAGATAATCCACGTAGAAGTAGAAAGCATCTATGTTGCGGTCGCTCTGGTTCTCAATTTCAATGCGTGCGCCCTTCTCGAAAGGCATAGCGAAATAGCACGACAGACCGGTACCGTTTTCAGGACCGGCCGAAAGAGGCAAGGATGCGTAGTTGTATCTCTCATCCCAGCCTTGTCCGAAGAAAGGGCCGATGGGAGACTCTACCGAAGGATAATCGTTGCCGTCCCAATACATGCGAATGATAATGTCGTTTCTGCTCAAAGTGGGAGGTGGAGGCGCAATCGTCACCCAAATGTGGTTGATGACTCCCGTTCCCTTGATGTCTGCAATGATGCGTTTCTCACCTGGTTTGAAGGGCTCCAAGTGATCTCTGTTACCTCCGGTAGGATCTGTACTGGAGATTCTTTTGTTTTTTACACCCGACTTCAACTTTGCCAAGTCAAACATTTCGTTCGTCATGTTCGACTGTGCAAAAACAGTAGGAAAGTACAATCCCAGAACAAGGGAGAGTAACAAACTGAATTTTGTAATTCTTCTCATAAATTTTTGTTTACATTGATTAATTAGATGATTAATATTCCAATAAATATGGTTTCTCATTGAATGTTTTCCACAGCAATTCTCCAAACAATGTATTGGCCCATGCAAACCAGCTCCTTGTGAATTTCTTGGGGTCATCCTTGTGGAATGACTCGTGCATGAACCCGGTACCGGCATGCGTTTTCTGGAGCATCTGGATACATTGCTGTAACTCTTTATCGTCTTGAGCAGTCAGGGCTTTCATTATCAGGCTCATCGGCCATATCATGTCCGTACCAATATGATGTCCTCCTATCCCTTCAAAATAAGAACCTTTAAAGAAATAAGGATTGTATTCCGACCACACGAATCTTCTGGTATTGGCATAAATTGCATCATCACTATCAACACCACCCAGATAGGGTAACGCCAGCAGATTAGGGACGTTGGCATCATCACTAAGATAAGCCGATCCAAAGCCATCTATTTCAAAAGCATAGATTTTACCGAACTTCGGATGATTCACCACGGCATAAGTCTGCAAAGCATTATAAACTTCTTTACTCAACGCCAACAGTTCATCAGCCAGTACATTGTCTTTGGTTATCTTTTGAACCATTTCGGAAGCCTGCCTCAAACTGGCCACCGCAAAGAAATTGGACGGGACGAGAAAAGGAAAGATAGTGGCATCATCACTAGGCCTGAAAGTAGAGCAAATCAATCCGACCGGATTTACTTTATAGCCCACTCCACCCATAGGAACAGCATCTATAGCCCATTCCGAAGTTCTGCGAAAGCTATAAGACCCGTTACCATCTTTTCTCTGCTGTTCCTTGCAGACCCTTAAAACGGTTTCTATCGCCTTCTTCCATTGCGCATCGAAAGGAGAAGCATCATTTGTCTTTTTCCAGTATCCATATGCCAGGCGAATGGGATAGCAAAGCGAATCCAACTCGTATTTACGCTCATGAATACCCGGTTTCATCTCCGTATGGTCGCTGTTCCATCTTGTATACTTCGTATCATCATCATAAAAGGCATTGGCATACGGATCCTTCAATATAAAGGAGGTCTGCTTATTGATAACGCCAATTATCAGTCTTTGCAGGTTCTTATCTTCAGACATGAAATCCAAATACGGATATACTTGGGCAGAACTATCCCTTAACCACATGGCATCAATATCACCGGTAATCACATATGTATCCGGTCGGCCATCCTTTTCTGAATAAAAAACGGTTGTGTCCAACGTATTCGGAAAACAATTCCCAAACAGCCAGCCCAGTTCTTCATTCTTGACCTTCTGTTTAAAAGTAGCAATGGCCTTTTCAATGGCAGGACTTTTGAAGTTCCTTTCCGATATAGGCTTCCTTACTGTTGGAAACGACGAAAAAGAGGCAGCTGTCGAAGCTACGCCTGAATTCGCAAACATCAAGTTTTTATTCAGCGCATATCCTGCCCCCAAAAGGCCCACTCTCTTTATAAAATTTCTTCTGTTCATGTTATAAATCCATTGACTAAAAATATTATCCTGGAACAATCTTCTTATCCTAACAAACTAACAACTGATTGAAATACAATTTCAACTGATAAACATCACCCTTATAACCTTCTGATATGTAATAGCGCTCCTCCATCCTTTGCCAGATTCAGTTCAATGATATCCTTCCTTGTAACTTTCCGTACCTGTCTGTCCAGATGGTTTGGATTCCGGTCCACATCCTCTGCATCGGTATAGATCGTTGCTTGGTAGTCTCCCTCACTAAGGAAGTCCAATTCCAATTTCAGATTCCTTTCCGCACCGTTGTTTAGCGAGCCTACCCACCAGTCCGAACCGCTCCTGCGGGCCACCGTGACATGCTCATTCATCTTTGCCAGCGGAACTCTTATCTCATCCCACGTTCCCGGCACGGTACGGAGCACCTCGAACCCCGGTTGACCTTCATAAGCCTTTGGCGTATCGCACAAAGAGGTGAGATGGTTTTCCAAAACCACATACATGGCCAACATATGGCAGCGTGTGCTCATTACATGAGGATTTACATACTGTATCTTGAACTCCGAGCGCGGCAGTGCCCTGAACCCTCCCAGGTGATAGTCCGTCGCTCCCGCCAGCATCCTGGTGAAGGGTATCGCAATGTCATGGTCCGCATTCACCAGCGTGTCCCATTTGCATACTTCATAGTTGAGTGTCCCCTCCCGTGTGAATTCATTCGGATACGTCCTTACCAGTCCGGAAGGCTTGCTCGACCCATGGAACTGTATGAAGAGCCTGTGTCTTGCCGCACATTCCAGTATCTCTTCTTGGATGCGTATCATCTCTTGGTCATTACGGTCCATGAAGTCCACCATGAGTCCTTTTACTCCCCATCCCTCATAGAGCGCAAAGGCTTCTTCGAGTTTGTCGTACAACGGTCTCCAGTGTACCCACAGATGTATGCCAACCCCCTTGCTCCTTGCATATTCCACAATTCTCGGCATGTTCAGGCACGGTATCGGTTTTGTAACGTCCGCATTGGGTCCCGCCCATCCGAAATTGAAGTTGTCATCATAGTACCAAGGAGTCTCCGCATATCCGTAGATTCCATGTGCATCCAAGCCATTGCGTGCTGCAAAATCGATGTAGTACTTGTTTGTATCGAAGTTGTTTCCCGGAGAGAACGTGCTGTCCGGCACGACATTCCCGTTCCACCATGTGAACGTGGTCCTGCAAGGCTTAATCCATGAAGTGTCTTCAATCCTGCAGGGCTCGTTCAGGCTTGTTAGTATATTCGTCTCCAGCAATCCTCCCACCCGGTCTGCAACGGAGATTACGCGCCACGGGGTACGGTGCGGGAAACTGTCTGTCTCGACCTTTATCTTCTCCTGCCCCAGTTTTGGCGAGAGCTTTCCCACCAGTCCACCCTTCTCCTTCACCAGGTACATTCCCGCATAGTCCCTTATGGCCGCTTCAGTTATAACCACTGCCACCCCGTTGTCGAACTCGAATGTCGCCGGCATCTCTATCAGCCTTTTCCTTGCCACCTTGTCATATCTTACATGACTGTATACCCCTTCGTGTGTATTCACATACCCGGGCAGGTACATGAGCAACGCCATCGGGTTTCCTTGCAAGTTGAACTGTGTCCTTTCATCATACATCACGTATGAATCCCATGCTTTCTGTTCCGGAAATTCATATCTGAATGCTATCCCGTCATCGAATGCCCTTACAACCAGGTTTATCAGACGGCCGGAATCTGACCGTTCCTGCATGGGAACGGTCATTTCATTGCAACGGCTACGTACACTACTTGTCTTGCCGACAATGAGCTTGTATGTCTCATCAATCTTTTTACGCTGCACCTTTCCTGCTTTAAGATTCCTTCCGAACTCTCCGCTATCAAAGCTGAAACCAAGCAAAGAATTTGCTATAAGAGACTGCTTCCTATAGTCGATGTCATATGAAACACTCTCCGGCGTTACTTTCAGAGAAAATCTAAGTTTTCCGTCAGGAGACGATACAGACATTCTCTGCTGTGCAGAAACAGCTATAAAACAAAATAGTGCAACACACAAAACAAGAAGTTTCTTCTTCTCTGTCATCTTAATCTGTCTTTGATTGTACATCCCTATCCTAATTGACCTCAATCCACAATCTTGCCTGAAACATTATAGCGTTTCACATCAATGTTGCCATAAACCACGTTCAACACAGGCTTTCCTGCTTTCCATTCAATAGTTCCGAAACCGGTATCAGTACTGATGAAACTTTTGAAATCACCAATCTTAGAATTGATGTACATGGTTTTGTCAACAGCATCATACCGCACTCCTGTAAGCCCCTGCAACATTCCATAGCTTGCCATGGCACGTGCATACCAATGCCCGCACTCTATCTCATTGAATGGGTTTCTTACTCTTCCATCATATCTCTCACGGCATTCACGGACAATATCCAAGCCCTTTTCCACCTCACCTTTCATCATCAAATGACTGGCAACCTGATATTCGATACCGGTCCAGACTTCATTGCTGTATACAAAAGGCAGTGACAGCATACCACCCTTCGGCCATGTGCAAAGCAATAATCCGCCATCCTTACCACAAGCATACACCGGTCTTTGAGGATTGAAATGGTCTACCAAGTCATGTTTCAGATTGTATTTGTGTACGGCCACCAGATGGCTCCTGACCTTTTCATTGTCCAGCACTTCATCCAGTCCGCATACGGAAGCCATCCACATCCCTAAAATTCCATCGGACAGACAACCGGTACCGTATTGGTATTTTGGCCCTTCTTCCTTCAGCAATTTCAGGGCCTCATCGGAATAACTTCCCCCGAAAGACATTACATCAACCGGATTGGGAGCCTGAAGCCCTTCCCACTGAATCTTCTGTATGAAATATTCTCCATCGAAGAGTGCAGTTTCCATATATTTCTTGCCCTTTGACAGCAGGGCCGTATATTCCTTAACGGGTTGCTTCAGCTCCTTGCCCATCTCTATAAACGCAGTCAAAGCTCCCAAATAGAAACTTGTACACATGCCGTCCGGTCCCCAGAACTCGATGTCATAAGTATTGTGGTGCGGCTCTTCAAGATAGCCCTTATGCAAGGGGTCCCATGTACGGATGCAATAGTCAAGACTCTTTTTCACTGCCGGGAAAAGGTCTTTCATCCACTGTGTATCCCCGCTGATACGCCATTCACGGTAAACTTTCATAATCCCGCCCAACTGTCCGTCGGCAGCAGCATGGAAGTTGTGAGGCGGTGCCGAAATAGGCAAGTTGACTCTAAAATTCTGGTGTCCTTCCGTATTCTGGCTTACCCTGAATTCCGTTTCACGCAAGGTTCTTTCCAAAGACGGGAACAAATGGGGCAAAGCCTGTGCATAGTTCCACACATGCGTACAACTTCCGTGACAAGAGCCAAAAGAATCCTGACATCCTTCCCAAGCCCAAAATCTTCCATCCCATTGACGTAATACCGTAGGAGATTTCAATATAGTTAAATTAGTAGCAACAGCCTCCAGTACTTCTGCCGGCAAAGAGGAACTATAGAATGCATCACTGAACAGCCGGCTGTTCTTTTCCAGCATCGCCTGGTTTGCATCCCAATAGCCGATAACCTCATTCAAACTCTTGAAGCGCTCCGAGTACCAAGGTCTGTAGGTAGCTTCGACATCTCCTTCATCTGCCAGGAATTGTTTTTCTTCTTCAGAAGAATCCACAACCTGCCAGTCTCCCCAACTGTTACTTTCAAAATCGGCAAGTAAGGTGGATGTAGAAGACAAGTTGTAAATATCTTCATTCCTATTGTCTGTCAACACAAACTGGTCGGCCAGAATATGTCCCCACGGGTAAACATCCAAATCAATGACTTTCACAAAAGCCTTCTTTCCTTGATAAGGTTTCAAATCCCATACGGTTTCACTCAGAGTCTCCGTCTGATTTCCGACCGCCGTCTCTACAATCTTTCCGTCTACTACAAGATTTACAGAAGTACGGTCAGCCTGACTGCCTCCACCTACCAGAAACTTCAGATATCTTTTCCCAATATTGAACTCAGGAGACTGAATAATACCCGTCAGTCCATCTCCACCCTTATCGAACGAGTTCAGCAACTGCTTGCCGACAAAGCCGCTCACAGGTTGCTGACCGGAAGCCGTTCCCTTGCAGGGCATCCCCGTAAATGCCTGTCCTACCTTTCTGGCACCACCGATAGAAAGGTTTGAATCGGGCAGATACCAGCAGAAGTTTACCTTGACTGTTTTTGTCTCTCCCGGCTGCAACGTCAGCGGAACATAAACAGACGCTCCCGGAGCAACACCCTTAACCGGCTGCTTATCAGCGATCCGCCCATAGCGAATATTATCCCAAACCACAGTCTGCGGATCGAACCAGGCACCACGGAACCAACAATGGTCTACAACAGCAGCAGCATTGTCCACATAAATAGCTAGCCCACTGTTGTTCTGATCGGATTCTAAAACAAACCCGTTCTTTACTCCTCGGATAGTACCCTGACCATCAATGAAATTTTTGGTATTATAAGAAAACACGGTTTCGATAGCCTTATCGGAAGTGTTTGTAAACTGATATTCCAGTACTCCAACCGGTAAGCTGGAATTGTCCGCATCCGTCGGAATAAAAGGACTCCAACCCGTAATCTTTGCCACCAAAGGCATATCCTTGTCTCTTAAATCAATAGTCGCAAAAGGAAAACGTGTCTGGAAAACCGCCTCCTCAAAGCGGGGAAGGCCATATGTCTTGTCTCCCCTACCTAAACCACTCTGTGCAGGACCAAATAACTTCCAAGTCGGAACCTGCCCTTCCAATACCTTTGCTCCGTTCTCAACCCCCTTTACATAAATCGCAGCAAAGGTATACGGCTCATTCATCACATCAGGATGGTGCCTGAGAGACACATGCGAAATGGCACCGGTTCCCTCCAAACAGAACATTCCGGCGCCGATTCCCCCTATAGGAAATGCAATCTTATCCAGATATTCCTTTTGATACTTACCGTTAAACTCCCGCCCTTCACTGTTCTGGGACATTGCTTTACCCGGAAACAGTATAGCCACATTAAATAGGGCCAATAAAGTTAAAGTTGATCTTACCATAGCTGAATTATTAATGTTAACGAATCATTATTCTATTTTTCCAAATTTATCAAGGAGGCGGTTGTACGCTTCAGCCGCTGCTCCATTTCCCCAATCATAGATTGTAAACTCACCCATACCTTCACCTGCCGGATTTGTACGGCCGCCATGCCCGTAATTTTCCATCATGAATCCATAATCCTCTGAAGCAAAGAACGGATGAACTTTTTCCCATTGCTGTTTGGTTTGAGGATTTTCAGTACAATACATCATTACAAAAGATGCCTTAAGTGCAGCATATCCCCGTTCTATATACTCTGGCTTATCAAGAAGTTTTCCATATTGAATGATGAGTTCGGAAAAAAGACTTTCGCGTGAATCATTCCATTCACCATCGGCATTCAACACACCAAAACCACCCAATACATTTACATACATGTATGGCGGCTGCCACGATGCTTGGGTCATCAGCAATTCATCAAGTGTACGCTGTCCATAATCAAGATATTCTTTATTTGAGGTAAGACGATAGCACTCCAGTAAGGCTTCAGCTGTCCAGAACATTGAAAAATTATTCTGTTTATGCATATTGTTCCGCAAAACTTTTTTACCTACCAAGTTATCCGAACCGTAACGAGAACAAGACCAATAGGTTTCAAAGTCTTCCCACTTCCCAACCGGGATAATTTCATGGATAACTGCATTCATGGCTTTAAATGCTGCCCGTTTATACTCTTCCTTATGTGTAAGCTCATACAGTTTAAGTAAAAAAGTAACTGATAAAGATGTTTCAGGAGAAGCATTCAAATGGTTCATCGGCTGCATTGTCTTTAAGTCAAGCCAGCCAGGGAAAAAACCATTTTCATACTGTATTCCAAGTAAAGCCATCGCATAATCTTCTGCATAAGCCAAAAGACGGGCATCTTTTTCTAATTCATCATACCACCGAAGCATCAACAATGCTGTCCAACTCATATCAAGAATATGATACGGAGATTCTTTCGGATTCCAGGTATAAGGATTTCTGTTGGAATTTCCCCAATAATAGGTATTCCACCCCTTGCTCCGATTATACTTTTTACCATCAATCTCTACTTCATGCATTTCCGTACCGATAAGTCCATAGAAAAAACCATTCCTCTGCGGAAATGACAGAGCCAGTTCTTTTGTCAAATTTGCTTTTGCAAGAAGCTCCCTATTACCGGTTCTTCTTGCATATCGATATAATCCACTTGCAGAACGCAATGAACTGAACCATGCCTGATTCCAGATAGAACGAAATTCACGTTCATTAATCTCTCCCGGATAATTAGGACTTTGAGTAACATTCACAATGAATACGGGAGCACCCACTTTTTTCCCATCTAACTCAAATTGCTGCCACACATTTTCTGACCATGAATTAAAAGCCCAATTATAAGTATGTTTCACATACGTTTCTAGGTTTTCCTTCACCGGATTACCTTTCTCATATGCAGCATGCCCCCATCGACTCCACATAAATTCTAACGGCTTCTTAAAAGGATTCCGCAATACTTCCTTGCTATCAGAATACATCAAATAAAAGCCTATTTCAATATCTCCTTTTGGGTAAGTAGTTTCTTGATCACGCTCAAACAGAACGTGTTCGAATACATGGTTATTACACATTCCGAGAATAAGTGTATTAGAGGATGCGTCCATATCCATATACCATCGTACAGGAGTCCCCTTCTGCATAATATCCAAATCGGGAATAAGAATAAGAGTTTGATGATCGTCTGCTACAATAAGGGCAGGAGAACGGAATACATGTTGATCGATGACATTTCTATCAGTAGGAGTAAGATGTGGCGCCCAATGGAACGAAGGTAAAAAATCCGGCTTTACGGCTATACGCCAATCACCTTGTTGAACAGAGTTTTTAAGCGAAAAAGAAAGGTTTATGTACAAAGTGTTGTTATCTATCACTTTCACATGGCTTTTTCCTCTCTCAATTCCTAATAAATCATACTGTATAGCATCAATAGCTTTACTAAAATTTTTCGGAAAAACACCCTTATTCAACTCAATTCTCTCTTGTGCATCCCAATGCTCTTGAGCACAGATGCCTATGTTGGACATTATCATCCAAACAAAAGTTATAATTAATGTGCGTGTGTTCATGATATTATATTTATCAATATAATTAAAACTCTCCCATATCAGCCAATTCAGCCTTCATTAAAAAAACATTATAAGGCATCCACATTGACATCGTAAAATATAAATTATCACCAGTTACCGACAACGGATGAATGTAAGAACCATACAATTGGGCATACTCTCTACCATTAGCAAGCTCATAGGGTTCACTCCATGGGCCAGTTATGTCTTCTGCCGTACGCATAGTTATATTATATCTATCTGCATTGAAATAAGCAATTATCCATTTCTTATGTGTCTCGTTATATATAAAAGAAAGTTCACCAACCTTATCTTCTATTAATACTGTTGCCTCATTTTCATTGCCTTTTATCCATTGATTAGTAAAAGCATTCCAATATTCATAAGCTGTCTTATTCTCAATATCTGTTTCATGAAATCGTGCTAATTTAGCATTGCTATCCCTCCCCGTTTGAGTACCTATCATATAAACATATCCATCTTTCTTAAAGTACCCTACCTGGCCAAAAAAACTATAAGATGAGAAGGTTATATCTTTACATTTAGCCCATGTCAAACCATTATCAACCGACTTATATATTCCCGAATAATTTGTAATCCATCCCGTCCAATTTCTCATATTAAAATAATGCACATAATCTATTCCATTAGCACGAATAGCAGCTGTTGGGATAGAAGTCCAATCACCATTACCTGACGAATCTTTTCCCCCATATACTATCTCGCGGGCATACCCTTTATCATCAGTAGCCATATTGCTGAATGACAATCCATCTTCTAAATCATTATCCTCCGAGAAAGCCAGCACATTACTACGCCAACTCCCTCCGTTAGGTCCAGGATTAGCCAGATTAGGCTTAAAGTCATACCCAAAAGTATCACCAAAGAAAATTCCATATTTTCCGGGCTGCATCTCCCAAATAATGCCAAGATCTGTTCCTCCTACATTCCATTTTG
>OMAO01000286.1_pt1 | contig 30622 bp, 26 predicted proteins | sample 1644641 | NCBI WGS metagenome assembly OMAO01 (sample SAMEA103958120, study PRJEB25191) | human gut metagenome | biome: human-associated habitat [ENVO:00009003]; feature: intestine environment [ENVO:2100002]; material: feces | place: Germany | collected 2013/2015
AAGCACAAACAGAAAAAATAGTAAAATTTATATTATTTATAATAATGATTTGTTTTTTTATCTTTTTATGTATTTTCAGAGCATCATATACGCAAAAAATTAGAGGATATTAAGTCCTCTTTTTTAGTTGATAAACTTTTTCAAACAAGCTCCCCCCTCTTTTTATCTTTTTTCTATACTTTCATATATTTCATATAGGTGCGTCAAAAATACTAACTTTCGTCGCTCCTTTATTTGTAGAATCCATCTTCATCCACGAATGTATAATGGATGTCATATCCTAAAACAAACTTTCCATTTTTGACTTTATCACAAGACAAGATATGCATGTCGCATGACTTCAATTTATTGATTTCCTCAATTGCTGGATTCAAACAATATTTTTCAAAATCTGCAAAATGGAATTTAGCATTTTCTTTACCGTAATTTCTCCAATATTCACCGTCTTTTAATTTAAATATTTTTTGTAAGTCTCTTTTAGCAATCTTCTTATTCTGGACTTGATAGTTTGAATCTTGCCAAGAACATAGATAAATATACAAATTATAGCTAGATAAACGAGTAAAGTCTTTTACATAATCTAAATAAAATTCTGTGAAATGACTTGAGAGTTGATCCAAAAGAGGAATGTACATATCGTTAAAGCGAACTGAAATGTCCTTTTTTGTAGATTTAATCTGTGTTATCAGAAACCCATCATCCCATTCATCCTCAGTATCACCATCAATTTGGATATACGATTTCATCATTACTCTTTTAAACATATCTCTCATTTTAGATCGGTTTGTTGGATCTATTTCTAATTTTTCTGCAATATCTCGTTTTGACATTGTTACCCAACATTCTTTATTTCTTGTTTTTATCCGAGATACAGAACATAGAAACAGTTTTGTTTCTTCCAGTGTCCATTTTGTAGTAGCTCTGGCAATCAGGTTTGAAATAACAACTAGAGCGTCATTAAACATATTATCGCTCAATTCGTACTTATCATTTCTTTCCATTAACTCTCCGTTTGTTTCATGCATTTAAATCACCTCTATCCAATTGTAATGTTCCAATCCTGGTCAATCCGTAATACTGTCATGTTTAGATAGTCTCTTAATTCTTCTTTTTTTATCTCTGTATATGGAAGTCCAGATATATCTGCCATTTCTGTTTTGAAAAATACATGATAGTTGCAGTCGGCAACTAATAATAAGTCTTGAAGTTTCATAAAATATACCTCCCTTATCTGTCTTAATTATACCATTTTTTAATGCGTGCGTAAATTACTTTCTCGCACTAAATTAGTAATTTTCTCGCACTAAATTAGTAATTTTCTCGCACTAAATTAGTAATTGTCTCGCACCATCTAGAAAGATAGAAAGATAGAAAAAAAATAAAAAAAGAGGGGGAGCTTTCGCTCCCTTTTTTTTAAATTTTTTTACCCTGTTTTTATAATTCAATATCCCAATCTCTAAAACTTCTAGATTCCCTAGTTCGTTCAGGTTCTGGTAGTTTTACAAAACTTTCTATAGATTCGTCGATACCTACTTTATTGTCCATTTGTTTTGCAAGTTCTGGATATTCGTTATCCTTGGCCAAAGCTGATCCATATTCCGAAACACCATCTATCAATCGTTCTTGTTTGGCAGTAAGATTTTCAATTCCATATCCATTTTCTTTATCGTATTTCAACATTCCTATGGCTTGAACGATATTTTTTATGCTTACGTAGGCTCTAGTTAATTTGTAATAAAAATCTTGGGTGATACCACCTATTTCCATTTCAAGTTTTCTTATTTTCTTAAACAGAGATGAGTTTTCTTTTTCTAAACTAGTGTTTTTTTCATGCAAGATACCATTTTCTTTTTCTAATTTCTTGTAGCTTTTGACTAAATCAACATACTGATTGCTCAGTTTTCCGTATTTTTTTGTTAATTCCTCACTTAAATCACTTTCGTCCTGTAAATTCTGCATCAGAGTCTCATTTTCACGCATATACGGCTTTTTTCGGGCAATGTCCAGTTTAGACTCTACATTTTTTAATTTGGCGCTTAAATCGCTTTTCTGAGCCTCTAGAGAGGTGATTTGTGTTTGTTGATAATCTATCACTTGCTTGATTTTGTCAAATTCGGCTTTAGAAAGCTTAACAGATTCTGATTTTGTGATTGGATTTGTTTTGATTTCAGGTTCTGGAATGGAAGGCAACTCCATATTTTTGAGTTTTTGTTGAGCCAGTCGGTTTATTTCACGTGCTTCTGCCTGATATTGACGGACATTCAAGTGCTCGTCACGACCTGATCCACGTTCAAATTCAAGTCCGTGACGTTCCAGAATTTCTGCCATGTACTTTTCTTCAGACTGTCGCCAGTCTAGAAAAGCCGTCTTGCCAGTGTATCCCATCTCTTTTAATGCACCACGAAAGCTATTTTTAACGCTTAAGCCTCGTTTATTGTGTGTTGATACAGGAATAAAATCTAAATGAGCATGGTCTATTCCTTTCTCATCGAGATGTACAATTTTCTGAAACACCTTAAAATTAGGATTTCTTTCATCAAAATTTGTAATATATTCGTCCAAACATCTTTGTAAAACTGGATAAATATCTGTATCTTTATCATTCATGTTTCCAAACGCAACTACAAACTCATAGAAAGGCTTTTCTTGTTTGGATCGACTGATATGTTCATAGTAGTTTTTTATCTGGCGTTCTGGGTGATTAACATCTATCTGGCGTTGATTATATTCATTCAAAGCTTTTCCAAAGAGTTGTTCGTACGCATCCTCAATAGGGATGTTTCTACAAATTACGTTTTTTCGGCTTAGTTCTGGATCCCACGATTTTTCAGAAACACGGTCAATAGATCTGTCGTTGTGATTTAAATAGCCACGCCCCTTGGCAATCGATACAGTAGGCATAATTAATTACCATTCCAATCTTCTGTATGATGACATCGAGGGTAGTTCGTACAACCCCAGAATTTGCCACGACGGCCATTTTTAATCTGCATGGCAGCACCGCACTCAGGACACAGTTTTATGTCAGGTTGAGGGTCTGTTAAGGATGTCACCACCTCTTCATCCTTGGTGTCACCACCATTTAATTGAGGTGTCACCACCGACAGAATCCAGTCCTGTCTAGTCATTCCAGAGGTTTTGACGCACTCGTTTATTAGCTCTAATTCGGTATCTGTAACTCGAAAATATACTCGATTTGGTCTTGTTTTATTCATAGTGTCACCACCTACCTTTCGTTGTATGTACACACTACTATTATACCACTAAACCCCTAAAAAGTTTTGTTACTTTTTCCAAAAGTAACGCATTTGCACTTTTGAAGTAGACTCCAATAGATGCATGCGGTCTTGCAGACAGCTTTTTTGTTTATATGGTATATTAATAATGTTGCCTAGGCTCACCAACGCGAAGGAGGTGAGAACGTGGTTGAACTAATCTGTACTTTTTTAGTTTCTGTCGGAGCAAGTGTGGTCGCCTACTACATTTGCAAGTGGCTTGACAAAAATGACTAGGTAATAAAGCACAAACAGAGTGGATTGACTACCCACTCTTTTTTTTTGAAAAAAAAGAAGAACTGAGTGACTGGGTCAGTTCTTCTTACGTGGCTTTTAATCTGTACTTTTGCCTACTTGAATTATATCATGAACTTTTGAAAAGTAAACGTCCAAGACTTAGCGTTGGCTAAGTACGAGGACACGTACTTATTGACTGCCTTTAAATTGTATCATGTATTTTAGTGCATTAGTAGACTGTGTTTTTGAATTTATACTTGTTAAAATTTCTATATAAAGATACATAAAGAATGAAAAAGGAGCTTTGATACCAATGGATATATTAATGTTTTTTACATAGTGATAATGATGGAGAGGAGATGTATATTATGAAGAAATTATTGTCATGTTTATTAGCTTTCTGTTTGCTTTGTGGTCTTGGAATTTATAACATCAACAGTTCAATACTAGTAAAAGCCAACGATACAAATATTGAAATTATACATGAACCTTTTAAAGGTGAAGAATTTAATCATGTCTTTACTCAAGAAGAATTAAAAGGTACTGAATATGAAGGGAAAAACGTTGAAGTACGAGATGGGGTCATGTATGTTGAAGGACGTTCTGTTGTAGCTATGGCTTGTTATCTCTGGGCAACTTCAAGTTATGTATTAGTTGGATGGATGGCAAGTGGTCAATTCCAGGCTACCGTTGATTGGTTTGACAGAGCTAGTTTAGCATTTGATTTAATGGTAGATGCTTGGAATAGATTTGGACCGAGTGCATCTAGTACATATGTCAATGGATCAGCATCTACAGTATATTTAACTAGTGGAAATATTTGTTATCGACAAAGTTCTAATACTTATGCATGTAAATATTCTTTACGTCCGGATGAAGATAGTGATTAGTAATAGAGAAATTGATTTCCCCTCTGCTTTCCAAATCTGCCATATACTTTTGTGCATTAAGTACATAGTAACTTTGCTTCTCTGCAAATAATGTACTGTTAATAATTTTTTTGTAATTATTCTCTGCCCTTGACATATCAGATGAATAAACATATTGATATTTTTCCTGTAAAAGTTTTATTGCTTCTTCAATATATTCCCTGTCTGCTTCGTAGTCATCTGTTTTATCATGTACATACTTACTGTATGTTAAGGATTCAATCATTTCCGTTTGATTAGCATATTCATACATCAACTGATTATAATAAGCATATACTTTTTTATCATTCGTATTATTAATCTTAAAAATGCTCAACCAGATTATTATTCCAAGAAAAATAGCAATAAATACAACGCTTTTCCGTAAAACCCTCAATAATTCCATTTTGCTCCTATTCCGGAGTAATCTGTATCCACTCCTTGTTTCCTGTTCCAATGTCAGCTTTGTCCAACACTGCACTTAAACATACCTGTGCCAGCTTACTCGAACCTTCAGTTTCCATTCTCTTTTTCAGTTCTTCATATTTACTCATTAATTCTGAAGATGCTTTGAACTGTTGAATATCTGTATCTGTTGTTATTACTAACAGATATCTTCTATCTCCTCCCAATATATTTACATCAGCAGTCATCTTAGTACTATCCAGATTAAATTCTAAAGTATCTTTTATCTCGCCATTTGTATCTAATATATAAACAATATTTTTATCATCAGTTGTAATATTCTTTATTCCTTTAGAAAGGTCTGGTTTATCAAATACATAAAAATACTGTCCATCATATCCTGCAAGTTTTGTATAATTTCTGGTTGATTTATTATCCAGTTTAAATACTTCACTTATTTCCTGTGTTTTAAGATTCATTCTATAAAGACACCATGCACTTGAATCTACTCCTGCAAAATACATGTTGCCATCTTTATCATAAAATAATTCTGATGTAACCCAGTGTTTAGAATCTGCCTTTTTAGATAATTCATCATCACTACTTATATCAATAAGTGTTTCTACATTCCCTGTATTAGTATCGAGACAATCCACGATATATTCTTCTGCCTCTAATGATATACTTGTTCTCCAGTTAATATAGAGTTTGTCACCTATTGCGTTAAGTGACGCAAGACTAACCCCTATAAAATCTGTTCCACCATTAAATGCTGCATTATATTCTTTTACTTTTTCTGGTTCAGATGAACTATTAATGTCCACCTTATACATTACACACCCCGAATCACTATATAAAAGATAATACATATATCCATTGACAATATCTGCATATTTAATGTCACCCCATGCTGATGACAAAGACATACCTTCTGTTGATAATGTCTTTTCCGATTTCTTATCTCTTAATGTTTTATCATAAGACACAAGGATATCCTTCTCCTTTGTCTTTTCTATCATGTATATTCTTCCACCATAATACCATATAGTACTACCCAGACATTCTTCATCTGACAAATATGCCTCGCACTCTGCATTATCATGTGTACAATTTACATTTGAACATAAAGCTACACTATTGGCATTAACCATATCGTAGTAAAACATAAATTTATATTCTTCACTGCTAACTGGAGACTTTGCAAGATAATAATACCCTTTTTCCGCAGCCGCAGCATTTTTCTTCATATAAAATTGAGCCTCATCTTTATATTCATAATCAGAATATTTGTAAACATTGTCATCATTCTTAACCGTCTTATTATTACTACATGCTGTTAATACAGCAATTCCTGCAATTAATATTGCTAATACTGCCTTCTTCAATAGAATCTCCCCCTTCTTATATATCATTAATAGCCCTGAATATAACCACTTGTTTTTTATGATTACATTCAGAGCTTTTTAATCTAACTAAACCTATATCTTACAGCTTAAGAATTACTTCTATAAGAAACTCCCCAACTAAGTTCTCCCCATTCATCACATGTTACCCTGAATGTAAGATATCCTGTATAATTATTCCATCTTTCATGTGCTTCAATAAAATATACAAGATAGCCTGAAGAACCCGAGGTATAGAACCACTCGCTTTGATATAACTGTTCTATGTTAACCGTATTACTACCAACCCCAAAACCGTCTCTCATTTCCATATCTTCTATCCAGCCTGTATATCCCTCATCATAATTATACGTAACATCAATTGAGTAATCAACTATAATTGAATGAGTACTATCTAACCATATTTCTGTTGTTGCTGCTGCATTTCCATCAGCAGCAGATGCTATGTCTGGTCTTTGAAAGATTATGTATGTCAGAAATATCACCATCATCATTCCAAATGTTCTTACTCGCTTTTTCACTTTCATAGATATACCTCCATATGCCTAAAAAATACCGTTCCCTTGCTTCTTCCTGTCAACTCCATCCTTCTTTAATGCATCTGGCTCTTTAGGCTGATACATTGTAAAGAATGATGCAGAATTAACAGATGACTTTGCTGTTCTCTCAGCAGCACTTGCTATCACATTTAGTATGCAATTTTTCATAACCACTCCTTTCATTTGTCTTATTGTAACCAATTACCATCTTCTGACTCCACTTTACAACATTTCCAATATTTTTCAATACGATTTACGCGAACGGTCATTTTTTAACGCGAATTGTATTTCACTTTTCCAATGACAGCTCAACTCTACACATAATATAGTCTGGTCGACGCATTTCATACGATATTTCCCCATTATATTTATCAACAACATCTTTAATATTCTTCAAACCATATCCATGCTTTCTGCTGTCTTCCTTAGTTGTCTGAGTATCTGTATTTATTTCCTTAATGCCATTCATTACCGAATTGCCTATATTAAAGCTCAATGTATCTTCTGTCCTGCATATCATCACATATATCTCCGGTTTGTCTGTTTTCAGGCTTGCTTCCATAGCATTATCAATAAGATTTTCTAATATTACATACATATCTATATCAGCTATTGATTCCTGCACATTTCCTAATACAATACATGTTTTCTCAATTTTAAGTTCTTCACACTGTAATATTTTTCTGTTAAGAAGATAATTAAGTACAACATTTGAAGAACATATTACTTCCTTTTCTACAGACTGCTCACCTGTGTACTTCTGCGTAATATTCTTTATTTTTTGCATTTCCCCCTTATCAGCTAAATCTGAAATCAGACTTAATATGTTCTTTTCATCATGCTTATACTTGCTATATCTTTCCTGAAGTTCAATTATCCCCTGAATATCCTTCTCTTTCTGTCTGTATGCCTCTACAAGAAGTTCTTCCTCCATATTATGTTCGTAGACTTTTCGTTCAATAGACATCAGTACCATATTTATAATATTAACCGTAATTATTCCCACCACAGCAATCAGCGTATATAATGCTCTAATGCTTTCACTTTTATTTTCCTGATATACTATCAGACAGCATATAATTACTGAAACAACCGGAACTATACTTAATACCATCATGTATCTGTTATCCATATGCTCATTCATTGTCTTAAACTTAATTATCATATAGAAAAATATGCATAAAATCACCTGCGTAAGTACAAGTGAAATATACCTGCTTGATTCTCCATATTGTCCTACTTTTAAGAAATCTGTTCCTTTTATTACTCCTACAATTCCAGCGCCTAGCATTGCGGCACATACAATTGCCACCATCATCACAACATTATACATAATCTTCTGGGCAACATTCCCACATAAGAATACTGCGCTAAACGCCAATGATACAACTAGATATATAAGCACTCCCACGCTCTCAAAAAATATAATTCTGTTCATAATCTCAAGATACAGAACTGTTACTATAACTCCTGTTATATATGCACATTTTCTATTCTTCCCCTCTTTCACGCCAAGACATTTTATAAGATAAAATGTTATTGCAAATGCCTGAAAAATATTTACAAACACTTCTACCGCCTCGTACATAATTCGTATTCCCTTCTCACATTCTTTCGTCTGCTTCTGCTGATTTTATAAATACTGCCATTTATCATGACAGCTTCATCACCGGATATATTTTTTATATATCTTGGATTGAGCATAACTGAGCGCGATATTTTAATAAACCCATACTCTTCAAGTTTCTCTTCATATGTGTGCAACGAACCACTAAGTATCTTTTCTCCATCTTTTAAAGTAATCTTTAATTCATGGTCATACACTTCAAATACAACTATTTCATCTGCTGCCAGCTCATATTTTCTATCTTTTCCTGTAATCTCTACTCTCTGCGCCCTCTTACGAACATGATAAACTGCATCATACACAAACTTTTCAAGGTCACTTTCAAGGCATTTCTTCTGTACAAATCCTATCGGTCTGCCAACAAAAGCATTATATACATTCTCTGAATATCCAGTAATATATATAATTGCCGGGTCGGACTCCCTAAATGTAAGCTCACGCCCCACCTCATATCCTTTACAGTCACCGAGGTCTATATCAAGCAGAAATATATCTGCACCGTCTTTCTTATAATTATCCAGCAGTTCCTTTCCCGAATGATATCTGACGACCGAATATGTTTCATCTCCCATAGTACATTTATTAAAAATGTCTATTATCCGTTCATCATACTTATCCATAAAATCAATGTCATCATCACATATTGCAATTTTTATCATTATGATTTCTCCGCATACAACATTTTTCTTAATTAAATAGTAACATTTACAATAATATATATCAATATTTCTATAGCATAAAAAAGCTGTGCGCCAGCCCCAAAGACCAGCACACAGCTTCTTATAACTTTTATTCAATTTCCTGCTTAAGCAAGCTTCTCAACAGCAAGTGTAACCTTCTCACCGTTGATATCCCACTCTTTCTCAAATCCTGCAGTCTTTCCAGTGATAATATCCTGTGCAAGAACTACTGTCTTAACCTGAGCGGCATTCTTATTAACAATATCAGCTATCTTGTCATTGCCTGATACATAGAGATTAATCTTATCCATAACCTCGAAACCAGCGTCCTTACGCATAGTCTGAACCTTAGAGATAACCTCTCTTACGAAACCTTCCTCGATAAGCTCTGGAGTTAAGTTAGTATCAAGTACGACAGTGATTCCCTTGTCGCTGCTTGCAACAAATCCTTCCTTCTGAGTCATCTCGATAAGAACATCATCCTTAGAAAGCTCGATTGTCTGACCTTCAACATTTAACTCGAAGCTTCCTGACTCGTTAAGCTTATCCATAGTTGCGTTACCGTCAACCTCTGTAAGAGCTGTTCTGATTGCATTAAGAAGCTTTCCATACTTAGGTCCGAGAGTCTTCATCTGTGGCTTGAATGAGTATGATGTAAATGCTCTGACATCATCTGTGTATTCAACTTCCTTAACATTAAGCTCATCAGCGATAATAGCTGTGTAGAACTCATCAAGCTTCCAGTCTGCCTTAATAAACATCTTGCCGATTGGCTGACGGTTCTTGATATTAGTTGAATTACGGCATGCACGTCCGATAACAACTGCGTCTAATACATCATCCATAGTTTCCTCAAGCTTCTTGTCAATGAACTGCTCATTAACCTTAGGGAAGTCGCATAAATGTATTGAAATAGGCGCATTTTTATCAATGCTGCATACAAGATTTCTATAAATGCTTTCTGTCATGAATGGAACCATTGGTGCAGAAATCTTAGCAAGAGTTACAAGTGTTGTGTAAAGAGTCATATAAGCATTAATCTTATCCTGCTCCATTCCCTTAGCCCAGAATCTTTCACGGCTTCTTCTTACATACCAGTTAGAAAGCTCGTCAGTGAAGTCCTCAAGCGCTCTTGCAGTCTCTGTAATCTTGTAGTTCTCAAGGTTAGTATCAACGAATTTAACCAAAGAATTAAGCTTTGATAATAACCATTTGTCCATAACTGAAAGCTTGTCATATTCAAGCTGATACTTAGTAGCATCAAAATTATCAATATTAGCATACAGTACAAAGAATGCATATGTGTTCCAGAATGTTCCCATGAACTTTCTCTGACCTTCTGAAACCCACTCATCCTTGAATCTGTTAGGAACCCAAGGAGCTGAATTCTCGTAGAAGTACCAACGGATTGCGTCAGCACCATGCTTCTGTAATGCGTCAAATGGGTCAACAGCGTTACCCTTTGATTTACTCATCTTCTGTCCATCTGCATCCTGAACATGTCCGAGAACGATAACATTCTCATATGGAGCTTTGTTAAAGAGCAGTGTTGAGATAGCAAGTAATGAGTAGAACCATCCTCTTGTCTGGTCAACAGCTTCAGATATGAACTTAGCTGGGAACTGCTGCTCGAATAATTCTTTATTCTCAAATGGATAGTGGTGCTGTGCAAATGGCATTGAACCTGAATCAAACCAGCAGTCAATAACTTCCGGAACTCTCTTCATTGTTCCCTGACACTTAGGACACTTACATGTAACTGCATCAACATATGGTCTGTGAAGCTCAATATTATCTGGACAATTGTCTGATTTTTCCTTGAGTTCTTCGATACTTCCGATAGACATCATCTCACCGCAGTCCTCACACTGCCAGATATTAAGAGGTGTACCCCAGTATCTGTTTCGTGAAATTCCCCAGTCCTGAACATTTTCAAGCCATGCTCCGAAACGTCCTGTACCGATTGTCTCTGGAATCCAGTTGATTGTCTTATTATTAGCAATTAAGTTAGCCTTAACTTCTGGGTCTGTCATCTTGATAAACCATGACTCTCTTGCATAGTAGATAAGTGGTGTATCACATCTCCAGCAATGAGGATATTCATGCTCTACCTTAGGTGCTGAGAAGAGGATTCCTCTGCCCTCAAGTTCCTTAAGAACCTCAACATCACAGTTGATAGCGCCTGCTTCCATCTCTTTCTTAGTTGGCTTAGCACGCATTCCTGCAAATGGAGTCTCAGGCTTCATAACACCAGCCTCGTCTACCATCTGAACAAATGGAGCGTCATATTTTCTACCAACTCTTGCATCGTCTTCACCAAATGCAGGTGCAATATGAACGATACCAGTACCATCTTCCATAGTTACATAATTATCGCAGTATACGAAAAATGCTTTCTTGTGCTGCTTATCAGCGGCATCCTTTGCACACTGGTAAAGTGGCTCATATTCCTTATATTCAAGGTCTTTACCCTTGTATTCTTCAATAATCTCATAAGCAGGTGTGCCTTCTTCTCTCTCGATTCCACCAAGAACCTTGTCAAGAAGTGCCTTTGCCATGATGTATGTGAATCCATCTGCTGCCTTAACTCTCGCATAAGTCTCATCTGGATTAACACAAAGAGCAATATTAGAGCAGAGTGTCCAAGGAGTTGTTGTCCATGCAAGGAAATATGCATCCTCTCCAACAATCTTGAATCTTACAACTGCTGTACGCTCTTTAAGAGTCTTATAGCCCTGGGCAACCTCATGTGAAGAAAGAGGTGTACCACAACGAGGACAGTAAGGAACAATCTTGAAGCCCTTATAAAGAAGACCCTTATCCCAGATCTGCTTTAAAGCCCACCATTCAGACTCGATAAAGTTATTGTCATATGTTACATATGGGTTATCCATATCAGCCCAGAAACCAACAGTAGATGAGAAATCCTCCCACATACCCTTGTATTTCCATACAGATTCCTTACAATGCTTGATAAATGGCTCGATACCATATTCTTCAATCTGTTCCTTGCCATCAAGACCTAACATCTTCTCAACCTCAAGCTCAACAGGAAGTCCATGTGTATCCCATCCAGCCTTACGAGGAACCATATAACCCTTCATTGTTCTGTATCTTGGAATCATATCCTTAATAACTCTTGTAAGTACATGTCCAATATGTGGCTTACCATTAGCAGTTGGAGGTCCGTCATAGAATGTGTAAGTTGGACCTTCCTTTCTGTTATCAATACTCTTCTGGAAGATATCATTGTCTTTCCAGAACTTTTCAACTTCTTTTTCTCTGTCTACGAACTTCATGTCCGCAGAAACTTTCTGATAAATCATTGCAGCTTCCTTTCTTGCCTTGTGGCTTATATTTTCTAGTACATTACGGGCATTCGTCATAAATCTGTCATACAAGCAAGCCTGATGGCTGCCTGCAGACTCATTTCTTACGAAAAAAGCCCCTCTGCCGTAATACAACAGAGGGGTAACATACTTATCCTAAAATCTGAATGATTACGACATACTATCATATGCGTCCCTGGCTTTAACCTGACGATGGGATTACCGTCCCCGCTTAGTCTCGTGATGATTTCAGCGAAGATGCTCAGAAGTGATGTTCAGATGGATAGTACTCGCACCGGCTCTCACCATCCCGGCTCGCTCATGCTTTTCACTCCAACCTACTGTCTTCGTCAATGCATTTGATTAGATTTTATATAATAAATGTTTAGTTGTCAAGCTGATTCTTAGCCACAATTCTCATAATCAGATCAACGCTTCCATCAATTCCATAAGTTGAACTGTTAATTGTAAGGTCATAATTATCTGCTTCGCCCCACTTCTTGCCTGTATAGAATGCGTATCTTTTAAGATGTGCCTTATCCTCTTTTGAAACATACTTCGCAGCCTGCTTATAAGTAAGCTTCTCTTTGCTTGTATGGTAAGTTCTCTGTATACGCAGCTTCTTAGGAGCTGTGATAAATATGCTTATATGAGGAATGTGGTTCTTAGTAAGAATATTATCCGCATATCTTCCCATGATAACATATGGTTCCTGCTTTGCTAAATCGATCAGCTTCTTAGATGTATTAAAGAACTGTACATCCGACCTTGAAAGACCATGGTACTTCTTAAAATCTCTCCACCACTGAGCCGGTGTCCTTGCTGTTTTATTCTGGAATAAAGCTCTGTCAGTTTCTTCATGTTCTTCATTACGCTGTAATATCTCGTTCATGATAGATACATCATAATAGCTGATTCTTAACTTATCAGCAAGCTTGAAACCTATATCTGTTCCGGCACAGCCATATGAACGGCCTATGCTTATAATAAGATTGTCGTCCTTTCCAAATCTGTTTGCAAGATTGGACATGTTAAGCTCTGCATGCTCCGGGTCAATAATATCATTTCCCTCTCTCGCTTCCTGCATAGCCATTGCTTCATCAAAAATCTCACCATATTCATGCATTAGTTCTTTATGAAGCTGAGGATTCTTTTTAGTGGTTCTTGCCATATTACTTATAAGTGCAAGCTCACTTCTAAGAACTGAAGAATCCGCACTGGATTTAATCAAATCTCTTAAATCATTAATACATTTTTCCTTGTTTCCCTGATATACACGTCCCAGATTAGAACCTGTAGCTTTATATACTTTCTCGTCCAGTGCGTATATTCTGTTCGCAAGTTCAGTTATTTTATCATTATCTGCCATAATGCGCACCTCCTAATTATATAAAGAATAATAGTGTGTCAATAAGGAATACTGGTACAAGGCAGCACAATGACCACACAATATACCCAAAGAAGCTTGGCATCTTAACACCATTTTCATCTGATATTGACTTAACCATGAAATTAGGTGCATTACCGATATAAGTTATTGCTCCCATAAATACCGCGCCACATGATATTGCTGTAAGCATTTTTGCAGGAACAATTCCAAGAGCTGTTGTAAGTCCTGACACAAATCCCATTGAACCAGCCGTTGTAAGGAATACAAGGTAAGTTGGTGTATTATCAAGGAAACTTGAAAGTGCGCCCGTTACCCAGAACATCTGTGATGGATGTGTAAGTCCAAGCTCTGCGCCTGCGCTCTTTAAAATCATAAGAGCTGGCTGCATAGTAATAAATATACCTATAAAAAGTACAGCAACTTCCTGAATGGCACCCCATGTGAAATGGTTCTTCTTTCTTATCTCTGCATTAGTTGTCTTGAATGATAAAAATGCGGCTAAAAGAATCATAACCACTTCAATAAGTGAAGTAATTGCAAGCTTAACCTCTCCAAATATAGGAATTGAGATTACCTCGCCGGCAGCATTCTGGAAAAATGGTACATCCGGAAGTACTCCGCTTAATATAACTGCTGCAACAATAATTACGATGAATATAATATTATGTAATCCCTCAAATCTTATAAGTGGTTCATTTTCCTTAATCTCCGGCATATAACCTGCTGCTATATCCTTCCTGTATGCTCTCTTATCAAGAAAATAAAGCAATGTAAGAAGAATAATCATGTTAAGGAGCAGTATCGGAAAGAATCTTATACTCCAGAAGAAAGGAACACCTCTTGAGAATCCCATAAGAAGTGGTGGGTCACCGATAGGTGTAAGACTTCCTCCCATATTAGATATAAGGAAAATGAAGAACACCATAATGTGAGCCTTATTTCTTCTCCATGAATTCATCTTAATAACAGGTCTTACGAGGAGCATTGACGCACCTGTAGTTCCAATCCAGCTTGAAAGAAGGGTTCCTATTCCAAGAAGAATAACATTTACTCTTGGTGAACCAACAAGACTTCCCTCAACTGTTATGTTACCTGCTACGCAGAACAGACCAAAAAGCAGTACAATGAATGTAAGATAATCATTTACCAGACATTCAAGTACAGTCTCTGCTGCTGTTCCAGCACCATACTTAACTGCGAACGGAATTATAAAAAGCAGTGACCAGAATATTACAGCAAATGGTCTGTACTTTTCCCACCATTCTCCTTTTACAAGTGGAATTATGGCTATACACAAAAGCAGACATGCAAATGGTATACAAAGCCATAAAGGCACATTCGTCAGCTCGGCTGCCAGTGCAACCATTGGACAAATATTAATACTCATAACTTAAGCCTCCGTAAAAAAACCTGTTCCACACACGGAACAGGTAATCTTAATATTAAATTATCTCTGCACATCGAAAGACGAATTCTTCATAAGTCTCTTAATGTGGTCAACACATGTGATATTAGTATCACCTCTGATAGCATGCTTCATTACTGAAGAAGCAACAGCGAAGTTAACAGTATCTTCAGGTGTCATATTGTCCATAAGGGCATAGATAAGTCCTGATGAAAATGCATCGCCACCACCAACTCGGTCTACTATCTCGAAATTAATTGTCTTGCTCTCATAAGTCTCTCCGTTAGTATAATAGAAAGCCTTTAAAGAGTTGTTGCTTCCTGAGTGTACATATCTTACAGTTCTTGCAATAGCTTTCATATGATACTGCTCGTCTATTGCCTTAAATACTCTGTCCATGTCTTTAAATGATGGGTCCATTGTAAGACCGTCTTTAACATCAGTTCCATCTTCTCTGTATACATGGATAGGTTCGATTCCAATAAGCACATCAACATAAGGAAGGTACTTACTAAGAACATCTCTTGCAGTCTCAAATGACCAGAGCGTACTTCTCCAGTTAGGGTCGAAGCTAACAGTAAGTCCCATCTTCTTAGCTGCCTTAACTGCCATATCCATCATCTTACGGCAGTTGTAAGAAAGAGCTGGAGTGATACCGCTAATATGGAGCCAGTCATAATCCTTAAGAATCTCCTCGAAATCAACATCCTTATAGTCGTATTCTGCAAATGCAGAATCAGCTCTATCATATATTACCTGTGAAGGTCTGACAGAAACACCTTCTTCCAGATAATAAAGTCCCATTCTTCCTTCTGATCTTATAATGTGCTTGGTATGCACATCATTAGACTTAAGATAATTAATAGTTGACTTTCCAAGGTCTGAGTTAGGTAATACTGTAAAAAATGTTGAATCAACACCAAGGTTTGCAAGGGAAACCGCTACATTTGCCTCTGCTCCGCCATAATTAACTCTGAAATCATGTGTAGTTACAAGTTTTTCATAGTTAGGTGGTGATAGTCTCAACATCAATTCACCAATTGCTATAAATTTCATGTCTTCCTCCAACGTCATAATAGATTAAGGGTATCAAATACCCAGTTTTGCATATTCCAATGACATATTACACCACATTTGTACAAATTGCAAACTTGCATATTACTTTTTAATAAGATATAATTATTTTATTAATAAGTAAGGTTAAGGTACGTGTTTATGGATATATTTGAGTCTCTGAATTCTGTGCTTGTAGACTTGTTCAATGATATCTTGAACATTGAAGAAAGGGCTCTTATCACAGAAGAATTTAAAGATATTTCTGTTACAGACATGCATATTATAGAGGCAATCGGAATTGAAGAACCTCGTACTATGTCCACAATTTCCAAGTCACTTGGAGTAACAATGGGAACTCTTACAGTTGGAATCAATGGACTTGTCAAGAAAGGCTATGTGATAAGAAAGCGCGGTGAGAAAGACCGCCGTATAGTCTATGCTTCTCTTACAGACAAAGGAATTGCCGCATACAGACATCATGAGAATTTTCACAAGGATATGATTGGACATATCACGAAGGATTTAACAAAAGAAGAAGCCGAGGTTCTCACGAAAACATTTATACGGCTGGAAGATTTCTTCCACCAGATTCCATAATAACTGAAAGAATTAATAAAGGAGGGGTATTATGCCAGACAACAAGAATTTACTCAATTTTGATGATTTAGCTGATGTATTTGCACAGCTTAACGATATTGAAGACGCGCCAAAAGAACTTACTGAGGAAGAAAAAGCTTCCCAGCGCAGATATGAAGAGATAATCAAGAAACATAAGAATAATAATTAACCAAATGAATCTAAACGACTGTCCAAAATATTCAAAGGCAGTCGTTTTTATATGTGTTATAACGCAAATCCCCGTTCGTGTAAACACTATTTTCGCGCAAATCCCCATTTACAGCACCTCGGTTTCCGCTCAAATCCCCATTCGTTAGGTATCATATTCCTGCAAAATCCCCATTAGTATAGATTATACCTTGTAATATTCACATTTATTCATATATAACATATTGAAACAGCCACCCGCGGGGAAACCCAAGGGTGGCTGTTCCATCTTTATATGAAAGTGTTTGAAAGAAAAAAGCTTAGTTATTGGCTGTGATACCTGCTGTCTTGTAAACAAATGTTACACTTCCGGCTTTGTCATCTGACTTGCCTAAGAATGAATTGTATTCCTGACCTGCCTTAACTACTGCCTTGATTGTATCAACGGCTGTCTGTGCATCTGAGTCTACAAGCTTTGTGATAGGCTCGATTGCTTCACTGTTAAACTGTGCCATTCCATCCTTTAATGTAATTGCACCTTCGTTTAACTGTGTAACTCCATCTGCAAGTGTTCCTGAACTGTCCTTTAATGTAGCTGTTCCATCTGCAAGCTGTGATACTCCACTCTTTAACGTGGCGTTATTAGCTGTAAGCTGTGATAGTCCGCTCTGAAGGACTGCTGTTCCTTTCTGCTGAAGTTTTCCTGCATTAAGATTTAATGCATATAAGCTTGAGCAGAGAGTTCCTTCTCTGTATGTTAAGAACGAACCAACTGATGTGCTGAGTGTATTAAGACCTGTACTTAATGTACCAAGTCCTGACTTAAGCTGCTTAGAACCTGCACTTAGCTGTCCGGCACCTGTGCTTAACTGGTCAATTCCTGATTTAAGCTGTGTTGCACCAGAATTAGCTGACTTAATTCCAGCATTAAGGTCGCTCATACCATCAAAATATCCGGCATCTTCAAGAGATGATAATGTTGTATTGCAATTTTCATATGCCTGATAAGCCTGTGAAAGTCCGCTTGTCATTGTAACAATCTGTTCATCTGCCTTAGAACTTACTGTCGCTTCATCAAGCTGTCCGCCTGCTGCTGCACTTACAGTAGCAGCAACTACCTGCTTAACAGATGCATAGTTCTTTAATATATAACCTGTTGCCAATGCGTACTGTGTCTTACTTGTTACATCAGGTGTCTGTGATATACCAGACTGTGCCATAGCTGCTGCTATTACTGCCTGCTGCTGTGGTGTTGCAGAATTAGGATTAATTCCCTGACTCATGCATGTTACTGCAAATGCTACTTTATAAAAACTTCCATAAGCTGTGTTATAACTTTCTGTTGCCTTTGTCTTTCCAGCTTCAAGATCAGTCTTTAACTTATTAGTTCCTGCTACCAACTGGTCAGAACCAGCTTCAAGCTTTGTAAGACCACCTGATAATGCATCTGCTCCGGTAACTAACTGTCCTGCACCAGATAAAGCACTGTCAATTCCTGCATCAAGTGTTACAGCACCTGCTGCCAGATCACTTGCCCCTTTAGCTGCAGAAGCAACACTGCTGTCAAGATTGTTATCCTTAAGAGTATTATAAAGAGTTCCGATTCCGTCAGCATATGCCTTCATGTTGTCATTAAGTGAAACTGAACCCTCATATGCACTTGCAGCGCCATCTGCGTATGCATATATACCATCCTTAAGAGAAGAAGCACCTGTATTTAACTGGTCAACACCATCAGTAAGTGCTGGAATTGCATCACTTAACTGCTGTGTTCCATCCTGTAATGTAACTGTTCCGTCTGCAAGCTGTGTTGCTGCATCATCTAATGAAGCAACAGTTTTCTTTAAATCATCTAAAGTAATGTCATCAGCATTCATATCCGAAAGAAGATTAGATGTTGCTACAGACATTGTCATATCGAGTGAGAAATCCTTAACATCTGCTGTTAATTCAAAATACTCAGGAATATCAAGGTCAAGTGACTTATCATTAAACTTAAGATTCATAGTATCCTTAAGTCCTGGCATTGTCATACCGACTGCCACAATATTATCACCGACCTTAGTAAGCTTACCATTAGTAACCTCAACATTTGAGAATACATCTGTTGGAAGCATCATGCCTGTAATCATTGTAAATGGTACGGCAACTGTCTGCTTTTTACCATTAATTGTTACAGTTTTCTTCTGATTATTAGTGTAATCAAAACGTATTGTAACCTTTCCGCTCTTTCCAGCCAGTTCTTCCGGCTTAATTTCCTTGCCATCAAGCTTGTAAGTAACCTTCATTGTTACTGGCGCATTTTCACTTGACTCAGTCTTATTAAGAGTCTCATTGCCGTTAGCGTCTGTAATCTTTTCGTTGACAGTGATGTGATTCTTGTTACCTGAAGCGTCATTGAATACATAAACAGTTTCCTGTCTTGTGTTAGTTGCAAGTGTGCTCTTGTTAGACACTGCAAGCTCATTAGTTATTGCCTGTGTAATCGTAGCCTCTGTACTGCCTGCTGCCATCTCTGTTACATAAGCTGTATCTGTTCCTGTTGTTGCAGCTGTCTTAGAACCGCAGCCAACAAGACTTGCCGCAGTAAGAACTACACACATTAAAACTGAACTATATCTGAATAAATTCTTCTTTACCATAATAAATCCTCCTAATTTAATTCTGACTGTCCTTCTTAGGCTTAAAACCTAAACTTGTATGAATAATCACCTTATCAAGCAATACAAAAAGTGATGGAAGAACAAATATAACAACAAACATACTGATGATTGCACCTCGTGCCATAAGTGTACAAAGTGAAGCAATCATATCAACACTGGCTATCATACCTACACCAAATGTTGCTGCGAAGAAACCAAGTGCGCTGACAATAATAGATGGAATAGATGTTCCAAGTGCTATTGATATAGCCTCTTTCTTAGAGTTACCAGCAGCTCTTTCTCTCTTATATCTTGTAGTCATAAGAATTGCATAATCGACTGTCGCACCAAGCTGAATAGTTCCGATTACTACCGAAGATATAAATGGTATCGTTGTTCCTGTATAATATGGAATACCCATATTAACAAATATAGCAAATTCAATAGCAGCAACCAGAATAACCGGAAGAGATATTGACTTTAAAACGAAGAAAATAATAAAGAATATCGCAACAATTGAAACTGCACTAACTGTCTTAAAATCCTTATCAGTAATAGTGATAAGATCCTTAGTACAAGGAGCTTCTCCAATTACCATAGATTTAGCATCATACTTCTTTGCAATTGCATCAACCTTATTAATCTGGTCATTGATTTCATCAGAAGCAATTGTGTAATTAGTTGATACCATCATAATCTGGTATTCATCACCTTTAAGCTCTGAAACAAGCGAATCAGGAAGCATTTCCGTAGGGATTTCTCCACCGAGTGCTGAGTCAATACTTAATGCAAATGAAATTCCGTCCAGATCATTTACCTCATTCATCATTGCATTAGAATCCTCTGCTGAAAGATTACTGTCTGCAAGAATCATATATATAGAATTAGTTCCGTCAAAGTTGTCGGCAAGCAGCTTGTTAGCCTGCGAACAGTTAAGCTTCTCTGGAAGTGTATCAGATAAATCATAGTAAACCTTAGTATTGTTATATCCATAGATTGCCGGACCAAGAAGCAGAACGAATATTATAAGGAATATCCATGAATGATTAACTATCCATCTTGCCGGCTTATCAAAATTCGGCATAATCTCTCTATGCATTGTCTTCTCAAGAGCCTTGTCAAATGTAAGAATAAGGGAAGGAAGTATTGTAACACAACCAATAACACCCAATACAACACCCTTTGCCATAACAACACCAAGGTCAAGACCAAGTGTAAAGCTCATAAAGCAGAGTGCGATGAATCCTGCAACAGTTGTTATGGAAGAACCAACAACTGATGTAAGTGTATTCCCAATAGCAACCGCCATAGCTTCTTGATGATCATCTGGAGTTTCTTCCTTAGCTTCCTTGTAACTGTGCCATAAGAATATAGAATAATCCAGAGTTACACCAAGCTGAAGTACCGCTGCCAGTGCTTTCGTTATGTATGAAACCTCACCTAAGAAATAATTAGAACCAAGGTTATACACAATTGCCATACCTATACTTAACATAAAGAATACTGGTACAAGGAATGAATCCATAAATATAGCAAGTACGATACATACCAGAACAACCGCTACAAGTACATAAAAAGGAGTCTCCTTTTCTGCCATTGTCTTAGTATCTGTAACTACAGCAGACATACCGGCAATATAACACTGATTATCCGTAACATCTCTTACTTCCTGAATAGCCTTCATTGTATCGTCACTTGATGTTGTATCATCAAAGAATATTGCAAACAATGTAGCTCCTGAATCCTCATTTTCAAAATAAGAACGGAACTTATCAGGAAGAATTTCTGAAGGAACATCATCTCCTACTATTCCACTATAAGAGATAACTGACGCTACATGGTCAACCCCCTCAACCTTCTTTACCAACTTAGAAACATTTGACTTATTCATTCCGTCAACGACGACCATTGCATAAGCGCCCTTTCCGAAATCATCAAGCAAAATGTCCTGTCCCTGCATAGTGTCGATATCACTTGGCAGATAATACAGGATATCGTAATTAACCCTGGTATTAAAGTAACCAAGAACTGATGGAATCAACAGCAGGAAGCTAAGAACCAGAATTGGAATTCTTAACTTAACAACAACTTTTCCAAACTTTTTCATATAAATAACCACGCCTTTCTGTAAGATGCAAATGCCAACAACCCTTAGTCATATAAGTATTCATGTCTTTAACAAATATGACCGATAGTCATTTTCAATTTCAGTTGACATTATAGCACCTCAAAACACATAGTCAATAGAAAATTGACCAAAAGTCATTTTTTAATATTTATTTTATAATTGGATTGGTGTATAATGTATTTATAAATGAGTTGGCATGGTAATCAATTTCAGGCACGCTTGCGCTGCTTGTCGCTCACAGCGGACACTAAACTCGTTGCAGTTCCTGCAACTTGTTAAGTGCCGGTGGCTCCAAAGCACCTGAAATCAATTACCATACCAACTCATAATACACACTATAACCAACTAATAATTAACACTAATAAAGGTGAGTGATTGATATGGGAAAGCTTGAAGCTAACAAACAACAGAAACTTACTTCTCTGCTGAATACTGCATTTAATCTCTTTACTACCCAGGGGGTTACGAAGACTTCTATTGCGGAAATTTCTCAGAAAGCGGGTATTGCTAAGGGTACATTTTATCTGTACTTTAAGGACAAGTATGATATAAGAAACCGTCTTATATCACATGAATCAAGTAAATTATTTAAGAATGCCGTCGCTGATTTAGAAGAATTTTCTAAAGAAAAGAACGAACAGTTAGGTTTCGAAGAAAAAATAATATTTATAATTAATCATATTGTAGATGAACTGAATTCTAATCAGACTCTTCTCACATTTATATCAAAAAACCTTAGCTGGGGAATCTTCAAGGAAGCTCTCACAACTAAGGTTGCATCTGATGATATTAACTTTAAAGATGTATATTATGAAATGATTAACGCTGAGGATATCTCACTTGAAGAGCCTGAAATAATGCTCTTCCTTATTGTTGAGCTTGTAAGTTCAACTTGCTACAGCGCAATTCTTTATAAAGAACCTGCTGACATAGATACAATTAAGCCTTATCTTTTCAAGACAGTACGTGCAATCATCAAAGAGCACACTATCCGGTAGCTGCTTACGCTTTCCCTTCAAGCTCCTGGTATATATCCCTTTTTGACACACCCCTGTCCTTTGCCGCAGCTTTCATGGCTTCTTTCTTATCCATGCCCTGCGACATATACATCTGCACATGTTCTGCCACACTCATGTTTTCCCACTGCTTTCTTGCTTCGACCTTTAACTGCTCACGGCTCTTTCCGGCAATCACAAGCACATATTCGCCTCTTGGCTCATTATTTTCATAATATTCACATGCAGATTCAAGCGTGAATTCCATAGAATTCTCATATCTCTTGGTAAGTTCCTTACATATAGTAATCTGTCTGTCACCGCCAAGCGTATCTTGTAGTTCCGCAAGTGTCTTAGTAAGTCTGTGCGGTGCTTCATATATAATCATAGTCCTTGTTTCACATGCTAACTCTGCAAGAACTTCTTTTCTCTCATTCTTATCCGCTGGTAAAAATGCTTCAAATGCAAATCTTCTTGTCTCGCGTCCTGACATTGTAAGCGCTGTTATGCATGCTGCCGGTCCCGGAAGTGAAGTAACCCTGATACCTGCTGCCCTGCATTGCTTTACAAGCTCCTCACCTGGATCCGATATTCCCGGAGTTCCCGCATCAGTTATTACAGCCACATCCATTCCACCTAATATTTTATCAACAAGAACCTTTGCCTTATCATACTTATTAAATTCATGATAGCTTGTCATAGGTGTCTTTATTTCAAAATGATTAAGCAGCTTAATACTGTTTCTTGTATCCTCTGCTGCAATCAAGTCTGCCTCTGAAAGCACACGCAAAACCCTGTAAGTAATATCCTCAAGATTACCAATAGGCGTTGCACACAGATACAGCATACCCGGTCCGTCTTTCTTTACATTTCTTTCATTATCCATAATAAACCTCTATCTATTCATACATTTTTAGAAGCACATCAGTGTAGGTACCGTCCGTCTTGTATACAATAAGCGGTTCTTCAACAATAAGCTGGGAATTACCTCCCTTAACCGCTTCTATAAGCACCATATTGGCAGCCTTATTCACATAAGGATACACCAGCCTCATTCTCTTCGGCTCAAGATGGTACTTTCTCATTGTGTCAAATATATCAACAAGTCTGTTCGGTCTGTGAACCATATACATTTTCCCTTTAGATTTAAGACAACGGCTTGCTTCCCTTATAACATCATCAAGACTACACAGAAGCTCATGTCTTGCAATTGCCTTGGCACTATCCGGATTAACAATACCGTGATTTTCATTCATATATGGCGGATTGCTCGTCACAACATTAAAAGAAGCTTCCCCAAATATAGTGGAAGCTTCCTTAATATCACCCTTAACAACACTGATTCTGTTCTCAAGATGATTAAGCTCCACATTTCTTCTGGCAAGCTGTGCGCTTCCCTCCTGAATCTCAAGAGCACTATATGTGCTACCTGGATTCTTAGACTGCATAAGCACCGGAATAATACCATTACCTGTACCCATGTCCAGCACCCTGTCTTTCTTCCCTGCCGTGGCATAAGTAGACAACAGCACTGCGTCCATTCCAAAACAGAAAATATCTGTATTCTGTATAAGCTTTAGTCCATCTCTCATCAAATCATCAATTCGTTCATTAATCATCACTAATATGGGCTTTTCCTTCTTTTCTTTCTAATTCCTCAAGTGCCTTAAGTTCCTTATCATCATCAATTCTGACCTTATCAAATCTTCTTTTTCTCTTAAAACGAAGTTCCTCAACCGGATATTCCTTAAGTTCCTTTTCGTCATTATCATGAGTTACTAATACCTTAACTCTCTGCCTTAAAACATTGACACTTGAAACCTCACCAACCAGTTTATCTGGTGTAGTAACAGAATCTCCCACATTAGGCAGATGACTGTTTAATTCCTCATATGTATCCTGCTCATTCTTTAAACAACACATAAGTCGTCCACACACACCTGAAATCTTAGTTGGATTAAGTGACAGATTCTGCTCCTTAGCCATCTTAATAGATACCGGATTGAATTCTGGTAAAAATGTGGCACAACATAAAGGTCTTCCGCAGGAACCAATTCCACCAAGAATCTTAGTCTCATCCCTTACTCCAATCTGTCTTAATTCAATTCTTGTCTTGAATACTGCAGCAAGATCCTTAACAAGCTCTCTGAAATCAATTCTTCCATCAGCAGTAAAATAGAACAGCACCTTATTATTGTCAAATGTATACTCAGCCTTAATAAGCTTCATATCAAGATTATGCTTTGCAATCTTCTCAAGACATATCTTAAATGCTTCTTTTTCCTTTTCTCTGTTTTTTAATTCTCTTTCATCATCTTCTGGTGTTGCAATCCTTATGATTGCCTTTAAAGGCTGGATAACCGCTGTATCTTCTACTTCTCTTTCACCTAGAACAACCTGTCCATATTCAACTCCTCTGGCAGTCTCAACAATAACATGCTGTCCTGTTTCGACTGAATATTTCCCAGGTGCAAAAAAATATATCTTTCCAACCTGTCTGAATCTAACTCCAACAACTTTAGTCATCTATACTCTCCATTCTATGAATTTTCCTTAATCGCCATAATAAGCAATTCTATAACCAGATCAAAATTAACATTTGCCTGAAGTCTGACCTTAACCCTGTCAATAGAATTAATAATATCCTGTAATCCTTCATATGACATAGTCTGTGCCTGACTCTTTATCAGTGTCATCTGGTCATTAAATATGAGCAGATTAGTATCATTCGTACTCTTAAACATAAGTACATCCCTGTACCACATAAGCATAAGGTCAAGGTAATCATCAATAGTCAGCTTATAATTGGTAACTCTTTTCACCGATGTCATAATATCAGTCGAATCCATATCCTTAGCATTCTTAATAACATCCATTACATCACGTCTTAACTCTGCAAACTCAGTAGATTCAACCATAGTCATTGCCCTGCCGATTCGTCCAGCTGCAAATCTTGCTGCAAATTTACACTCGTAATCACCGATATTATCATAGTGGTCTTTAAGATATTTAATTACTACATCATCCTTAAGTGGCTTAAGATCAAGCACAACGCATCTTGACAGAATAGTCTGTAAGAAAACATCCGGATTATTAGCAAGCAGAATAACAATTCCATAAGCCGGCGGCTCTTCAATTGTCTTAAGCATTGCATTCTGTGCTGCAACAGTAAGCTTGTCTGCTTCATCAATAATGTATATCTTGTAAGGACTGCTGTAAGGCTTAATCTGCATATCCGATACAAGCTGGTCTCTTATATCATCAACACCAATACTTCCCGGCTTCTCATGTCCAACCCAGATAATATCCGGCTGGTTCCTGCCTGCTGCCTGCACACAGGAATGGCACACCCCGCAAGGCTCAACACCGCCCGCCTCACACTGCAGTGTCTGTGCAAATGTGCTGGCAATAAGCTTCTTTCCTGAACCAAGTCCTCCGCTGATTACATAAGCATGAGATACCTTTCCCATAGATATTGCACTCTGCAAATGTTCTTTAATAGTCTCATATCCATATATGTCTGAAAAATTACCCATACTTATTCCTCTTTTCGTTACTTATCTGTAATATTATAACACATAATGCTCCTATGTTGAAATATCTAATAACAATCCCCTGATATCATCAATAGCTCCGACTATTGCAAGATGATCCTTTTCATCTTTTACCAGTTCTCTGGCAAGATTATCAAGATTCTCATCTACCATCTTAACAATTCCATACACCCTGTGTCTTCCTCTCCTGTCAAGAAAGTTCTCTCTTGAAAACTTGTGTGAACGGTTTACAACTTCATTTAGAAATCCCTTAACAAGCTCTCTGTACTTCTTCATATCTCTTATATCCATATGCTTTGCAATCTTTTCACCCTGCTCGGTAATTTCCTGCATCATATTTCCCAGTTTTTCCTGAAGATCTTTCTCCTCAATATTGCTAATCAGTGTAAACTTAAAACTATCATCTGATTTTTCCTGTGCTTTAACCGGAGTGGTCTGATTAGCCGGTGCTATATCTTTAACCTTAATATCCATACATACCTCCTAATATGGCACTCTTAACTTCACTAATGCAATCCTCTAACTCTCCATTATTGCTAAACCTTCTTGTAATACCAGCCTTAGCAATATTCTCTTCTGAAAAATCCTCACTGTCTGCAAGAAATCTTCTGCACATTTCCTCATAGTGTGGATTATCCTGTTTCTGTTCTCTGTGGATAGCCCTTGTGAGTCTCAATCCATCTTCTACTTCAATGTATATCGGCATAATATGCTGTTTTCCATAGAATTCACAGAATTTATCATACGCTTCAAGCGTTCCTATAACCAGATACCTGTTACCACTGTTAAGGTCAATCTGTCCGTCATCAGCTGTAAAATACTTCCACACACCATACACAGTATTATATTCTCTCAGTTCAACAATCCTGCCGCTCTCCTGCATCTTAACAGCTGTCTCATCATTTACAAAAAAATACTCAACCCCATCGGTCTCCCCGGCTCTCATTGGTCTTGTTGTATACAATATAACAGTATTAAGCTTCAGACTTTCATCTTCAATTAGGTTTTTATATATCTTATCCTTGCCGGACGCGCTTTTTCCCATAATAAATGCTATCTCAGGCATCTTATCTTTCCTTCCTTAAGACCGGGTACTTCCAGCCCGGCATTTATCGCACTCTTAATAATTCTGCATACATCACCGGTAATCCGCTCGCCTACATTAACAACAGGCATTCCCGGTGGGTATATAAGAACCGATGACATACTTATTCTACCACATATATCAGGTGAATTAACAGATAAATCTTCATATCCATTTTCATCCATTAAATCAATTGCATCTGCCGGACACATACATACTTCCGGCTTGTTGTTAATCGCATACCCTAAGCTTTCCCCTACATCATTTTCACTGTCTTTGCTTTCAACTTTCCAGCTTTCATCAATCTCCTTCAATGCACTAAGAAATCTGTCATAATACTCCTGTTTATCAGCAACTGAAGTCATTGCAATAACATATTTAAATGATGCCATCTCAAGCTGCACCTTATATTCATCCAATAACCTGTCATATAGGTACTTTCCATCATCACATATAAGAATAATCTTAGAAATATCATCACTATCCATCAATCTTATATTATTAAGTTTTGCAATATTTTCTCTTAAATTCTTAAGTCTGTTTATATATTCCTTAAAAATATAATCTCCCTGCCCTTCAATAATTCCCATACACCTGTCAATACTCGCCATAAGAATATATGAGGGGCTGGTTGTCTGATATATATTCCAAAATCTTTCCACTTTATCATAATCTACATAATTTCCAGAAATATGTAGAAGTGCAGTCTGTGTAAGTGCCGGTAATGTTTTATGAATACTGTTAATTACAATGTCAGCCCCAGCTTTTACTGCCGACTCTGGAAATTCCTCACTGAATTCAAAATGTGCCCCATGCGCTTCATCAACTATAAGTGGTATTCCTTTTTCATGCAGATAACTGGCAATCTCCCTTACCTCTGACACAACACCTTCATAAGTCGGAGAAGTTATAATAACCGCCTGTGCATCCCTGTTATTTTCAACACATTTTCTAATCTGTTCTAATGATAGTCCTCTGTATATTCCTGTATCATTATCAACCTCCGGTATAACATATACTGGCTCTAACTGTGCCATAATCAATGCATTGTACACTGACACATGACAGTTTCTTGCAACGATAATCTTTCCTTTTCTTTTCGTCGCACCACATATAGCTGATAATATTCCTGCTGTACTTCCATTTACAAGCATCAGTGTTTTATCTGCTCCATACAATTTTGCTGCCCTGTCAGACGCATTTTTAATAATACCATCCGCATTATGCATATTATCAAATCCGTCAATCTCGGTAATATCAAGTTCTGAAGTACTTGCATATTCAGTATTGCGCTTTCCTCCCGGCATATGCATCGGCACATAACCAGCTTTTGAATACTCTTCAAGTTTTTCCAGAATATCTATATTTCCCATCAATACAACTCCATTATCTCTTATTCTGTAACCATAAGCTTTACTGTTACTTCATCATGGCTTCCAATTGCATCTGTAACTTCATACTTAATATCATAAGTACCTGTCTGGTCAAATGTATATCTTCCAACAGTCACAATCTTTGCAGTAATATCATTACCACAAGTATCAGTTGCAGTAACCCCTGTCATTACATCTATACTCTGACCAATCTTTGTCTGAATGTCCTTTGCCCCTTCTATCTTAGCACTATAAGCATTCCACGGATTATTCTCGTCAGGGTCTGTAGGATCCCAGCCGGCATATGCACTGTCCTCTGAAATCTTTATAGAATCCGGCTTACCAAGTGGTCCAGGATTAACTGCATCATCATATATAGTTACACCTGTTCCCGATGGACAGTTATCATATATCCACTTTACATCCCTAACGCACATTCTAACGCATCCAAGAGAAGCATAATCACCAAGCTTATTGTACTGTCCATCCTCCAGATCACCCTTATTCATTGAATAATATGGAACAGAATGGAACAGATAACCTCCACTTATTCTGAATGCATAACGTCCATAAGTACCATCAACCATATATCCCCATTCGTACTTATCTGATGTTACATAATTCTCACCCACAATAGTTTCGTCGCCTGCTTTTCCACATGATGTTGCAAATGCTTTGACTGGTATAGTGTATTCTCCATTCTCATCAATCCCATACACTGTAGCACAGTTAGCAGCTCTGTTTACTTTAATAAAATATGGAAGATAAACTCCTTCTGGTGCAATGTATTCTTGTTCTTTTGATTCAGGCTCTTTATTATCAATCCACACAACTTCCCTTGCCGCTGTTGTCTCTTCTGTTGAAACAACTGTCTGTTCATCATTACTCCCATGATTATCATCCTGTTTTTCCTTATTATAATGAGACAACATAATTCCAGCAGTTACTGCTCCTGCAATAGCAATCACAACAACAGCAATAAATATAACAAGTGTCAGATTTCTCCTGAACCATGACTTTCTTCTTTTTAAATATTTATAATTAATGTTTCCTTTTGACATAATATCCTCCTTTGTCCATTACAAAAAAATAATATGTGTTTATAAATGTTTTTAACGCAAAAAAAGCTGTTTCATCACGAAACAGCTTTAAGTGCCTAGAACCGGAATCGAACCAGTGACACGAGGATTTTCAGTCCTCTGCTCTACCGACTGAGCTATCTAGGCAGAAATCTAAGATTTCTTATCTTTTATTATCACTGTGCCGCCTTTACACGACAAGCACAGTGATAATTATACAATAATATTTTTTTTCAGTCAATCCCCAAAATTTATTTTTTATGCTTCTTTTTATCCTGCAGGGATTCCTGTTCCTTTACATAAGCTTCATACAAATCGGGGCGGTACTTCTTTGTCCGCTCAACAGACTTTTCAAGACGCCATGCGTCTACATTGCCGTGGTGTCCCGATAAAAGAATGTCGGGTACTCGCATTCCTTCAAATTCCACCGGACGGGTATACTGCGGATATTCAAGCAGTCCGTTTTCAAAGCTTTCGGTTTCTGCCGATTCTTTGTTATTTAAAACACCCGGCACCAGTCTGGACACCGCATCAATCACAACCATTGCCGGCAGTTCTCCGCCGGTCAGCACATAATCTCCAATGGACACATAATCGGTCACGATCTTTTCCAGCGCACGCTCATCAATGCCCTCATAATGCCCGCACAGAATACACAAATCTTCTTCCTGTGCAAATTCCTCTGCCATGGACTGGTTGAATGTCTTTCCCTGCGGAGACAGATAGATGACTCTGGTACGCTTCTGCT
>OMAO01000295.1_pt1 | contig 30267 bp, 30 predicted proteins | sample 1644641 | NCBI WGS metagenome assembly OMAO01 (sample SAMEA103958120, study PRJEB25191) | human gut metagenome | biome: human-associated habitat [ENVO:00009003]; feature: intestine environment [ENVO:2100002]; material: feces | place: Germany | collected 2013/2015
TCGTCCTCCTGCACCGCCAGGGACCGGCCCGCCAGCAGCACCGGCGACTGGCCCAGGGCCAGCACCGTGGCGGCGGACAGACCGTCCAGCCCCAGAAGGTCCCCCAGCTCCCACCGCAGCAGTCCCCGGGACAGATGGGGACGGCGGGACACGGACTGCCACAGGGCGGCGGCACTGTCCGCCCCGGCTCCGGCCAGCACCGTGCCCAGGGCTGCCGCCGCCAGCAAAAACGCCAGCCCCCGCCGCAAAATTGCCTGTTTCAAAGCGTTCACCTCTTTGAGACAAGCCTATGCGGCGGGTGCCGGGATTATGTCACGGTTCCATCACCGGGGGAATGTCCACAATCTGCAGGCCCCGGCGCATGGCGTATTCCATGGTGCGGCGGGTGCCGCCGGGCTGGCCGTCGTGGACCGCCAGCAGCAGGGCGGCGTGGTCCACCATATAGCGGTTGCGCCGCTGCATGCACCCGGGACTGTAGGACGACTGCACCAGGGTCTCGTAATCGCAGGCCGCCACCAGGCGGCGATAGCGCTCCTGCTGGGCCCGGGGCCAGCCGTCGGCCTGGGTGGGACAGGGAATTGCCGCCTCCACGCTGACGTCTCCGTGCCGCTGCCGCAGGGCCAGGGCCAGCTCGCAGAAGTACAGGTCGCAGCCCTGGGCCATGCCGCAGATGAAGTGCCGGTATCCCGCCTCATAGGCGGCGTCCAGCGCGTCCCGGAGCCGGACCTTCAGGGCCCGGCACCGGGGATCGTCTTCGTTTTCCCCCCAGGGGAGCTTGGCCGGACGGTGGCCGGAAAAGCAGCAGCTGACAGGCCGTGCGCGCATGGCCTCGTCCTCCCTTCAAAGATACTGCCACCATTATAGAACAGATTTTCTATTTTGTAAAGAGGAATTTCCCTTGCAAGCGGGGTGCAAATCCGGTATACTGGGGAAAAAGGGAGGTGCATCCGATGAAGCTGTATTTCAAGCAGCGGTTTTTCTCGTGGTTCGACAGCTATGACATCTATTATGAGGGCGGCGATGTGGCCTATACCGTGGAGGGGCAGCTCTCCTGGGGCCATTGCCTGCACATTCTGGACCCCCGGGGGCAGCACATTGCCACGGTGAAGCAGCAGGTGCTGTCGTTTCTGCCGAAATTCGACCTGTATGTGGGGGAGCGGTGCATCGGCACCATCCGCAAGGAGTTCACGTTTTTCCACCCGTCCTTCACCATGGATTTCTGCGGCTGGACGGTGGAGGGCAGCTTCATGGAGTGGGACTATACCATCCAGGACGGGCCCCGGACGGTGGCCGCGATCAGCAAGGAGCTGTTTAACTGGACAGACACCTATACCATCGACGTGGCGGACCCGGGGGACGCCCTGTATGCCCTGATGGTGGTGCTGGCCATCGACGCGGAAAAGTGCTCCCGGAACGACTGAAAGAAAAAAATCTCCGGCCGAAGAGGGCCGGAGATTTTTTGGTTCGGGGTTATTTCCGCTCCGTCAGCTTGCTGGTGCACTTCTGCAGGAAGCGGTCGTTGGCGATGATGGCTCGGGTGTGGGTCCCCTCGCCGATGGGGCCCCAGTCGTCGCTGGCTTCCACCCGGAAGGTGATGAGCTTGCCGTTTTCGGACACGCCGGTGACGGTGGCCGTGGCCCGGACGGTCATGCCCACGGGGGTGGGGGCCAGGTGGCTGGAGTGAATGTCCACGCCCACGGTGCTCTTGCCCTCCGGCAGGTCCGGCTGCACGCAGTCCATGGCGGCGTGCTCCATCATGGCCATCATAAACGGGGTGCCGAACACCTCCAGGCCGCCGGAGCCGATGGCCCGGGCGGTCATCTCCGGGGTGACCACCTGCTCAATGGTATAGGATTTGCCGATTTCGATCATATCCGTTTCTCCTTTATACGCCCAGCCGGGTCCACAGCCGGTCATACAGCCGCAGGGTGTCCTTGGGCAGGTTTTCATAGATCTCGCAGCGGTCCAGGGTCTCCGCCGGGGGCGCCATGATTTCGTAGATCTCGGGGTCCAGCTCCTCCTCGTTGACCTCCGCATAGTAGGCCGGGTACTGCTCCAGGGCTTCCCGGTTGGGGGAGGCGTACCAGATATAGTCCATGTTGGCCAGGTTGGAGTCCGTGGAGGCGATGAAGTTGATCCACTCCTCCGCCTCGGACATGTGCTGGGTGTCCTTCAGGACGCACATGGCGTCCACGAACCAGTTGCTGCCCTCCTCCGGGATAACGAAGGCCAGATCCTCGTTGTTCTCCAGCATGGTCAGGTAGTCTCCGGCGTAGTACATGGCGATGGCGGCGTTGCCGCCCTCCATCTTCTGGAACACCTCGTCCATGACGAAGGCCTGATACACGCCGCTGTCCTTGGCGGTTTTCAGCAGGTTGAAGGCCTCCTCCAGTTGGCCGGGGTCCGTGGTATTGATGCTGTAGCCCAGGTCCAGCAGAGCTGCCGCCAGGGCGTCCCGGGAGTTGTTGATCATCAGCACCTGACCGGCGTACTGGGGGTCGAACATGGCGTCCCAGCTGGTAATAGGCTCGGACACCATGGTGGTGTTGTAGATAATGCCCAGGGTGCCCCAGGTGTACGGCACGGTGTACTTGTTCTCCGGGTCGTAGCTGAGGTTCTTGTAGGTGTCGTCAATGAGTTGGAAATTGGGAATGTGGCTGTAGTCCAGCTCCGCCAGCATATCCTCCTGAATCAGGCGGGCGATCATATAGTCCGAGGGGACGATAACGTCGAAATCCGCGCCGCCCATCTTGATCAGGGAGTACAGGGCCTCGTTGCTCTCCGCCGTCTGGTAGTTCACCCGGATGCCGGTCTCCTCCTCAAACCGGGTGATCAGCTCCTCGTCGATATACTCGCCCCAGGAGCATACGTTCACCACCCGCTCCGACTGAACGGAGTGTCCGGTGACCACCAGCACCGCCACTAAGGCGCAGGCCATGGCTCCGGCCGCCACCCGGCGCAGCAGCTTGTTGGGCCGCCGGTGGGGCTTCACCGGTCCGCCGGAGGCGGCGGACACCGCCGCGTGATGCTCCCGCCGGGCGGCGTGGCTGTCACGCAGGTTGATGATGGCCAGCAGCACCAGCACCGTCACAAACAGCAGGGTGGAAATGGCGTTGATCTCCGGACTGACGCGCTTTTTGGTCATGCCGTAGATGGTCATGGCCAGGGTGGAGGCGCTGGTTCCGGCGGTAAAGTAGCTGATGATGAAGTCATCCACGGACATGGTGAAGGCCGTCAGCGCGCCGGACACGATGCCGGGCTTGATCTCCGGGATCACCACCCGCCAGAAGGCCTGCATCCAGGTGCAGCCCAGGTCCTGGGCCGCGTCGATGAGGTTCCGGTCCATCTGCCGCAACTTTGGCCCCACGGACAGGATGACATACGGAATGTTGAAGCAGATGTGGGCGATCAGCAGGGTGCCGAAGCCCATGGTCAGCCGCTCCGGCAACACCACTGCCGACTGCCAGGAGTTCACCCACCCGGCAAAGGCACCCCAGCCGTTGAAGAACACCACGAACAGCAGGCACAGGCTGACGCCGGTGACGATATCCGCGTTCATCATGGGGATGTTGTTGACGGAATTGACGATGGCCCGGCGCCGCCGGCTCATGGCGTACAGCCCGATGGCGGCAAATGTGCCCGCAATGGCCGCCACGATGGTGGACAGCAGCGACACCATCAGGGTGGTGTATACGCTGTTCATGATCAGGCGGTTAGACAGCAGGGACTCGTACCATTTCAGGGAAAAGCCCTTCCACACGCTGGAGCTGGTGCCCGCGTTGAAGGAGAAAACGATGAGAATGATAATGGGTGCATAGAGAAACAGGAACACCAGCGCCATCAGCACCCGATCGCCGACGCTGTTCTGCTTGCGGCCGGTCATAGCATCACCGCCTGTTCCTCGCCCTCACCGAAGCGATTCATCACCAGCATGCACACCAGCACGATGACCATCATCACCAGGGAGATGGCCGCGCCCAGCTGGGGGTTGTAGGCCCCGCCCAGGAACTGCCGCTCGATCAGGTCGCCCAGCAGCAGCTCCGTGCCGCCGCCCAGCATCCGGCTGATGGCGAAGGTGGACACCGACGGCACAAACACCATGGTGATGCCGGAGATGACCCCCGGCAGGCTCAGGGGCAGGATCACCCGGCGGAACACCGTCATGGAATTGGCCCCCAGGTCCCGGGCGGCCTCCAGCAGGGAGCCGTCCAGCTTGATGATCACGGAATAGATGGGCAGGATCATAAAGGGCAGATAGTTATACACCATGCCCAGCACCACGGCCCCCTGGGTATTCATCATGGAGAAATACTCCAGCTCCGTGCCGAAAATGTGGTTATACAGGCTGATGAGGCCGATTTTTTCAAACAGCTGGTTCAGCAGGCCGTGGTTTTCCAGGATAGTCATCCAGGAATAGGTCCGCAGCAGGAAGTTCATCCACATAGGAAGCATGATCAGCACCATGGCCGTCCGCTGGAATGCCGGACCCTCCCGGCTCATGAGATACGATACCGGGTACCCGATGACCAGACAGATCAGCGTGGCGATGATGGCCAGCTTGAAGGACCGCAGAAACACCTGGGTATAGCCGCCCATCTGCACAAAATTGTCCAGGGTGAAGCCCCCCTCTGAGGAGGAGAAGGCATAAATCACCATGATGAGGATGGGGGCCACCACGAAAATGGCCATCCACACCTCATAGGGCACGGCGAACCGGGAGAGCTTATTCTTCATCCCCGCTCTCCTCCTCATCCGTCTCCAGGGAGGCGTCCGCCAGCTCCTCATACTCCTCGGAATAGGAGCTGTAGTCGCCGAACTGACCGGAATATTCGCTCTTTTTCATGATGTGGAAGCCGTCGGGGTCGATCTTCACACCGATGCGGGCCCCAACCGGGGAGTGGTCCGTGGTCTGGATCAGCCACTTGAAGCCCCGGAAGTCCACGATGATGTCGTACTGCATCCCCTTGAAGGTGACGTTGGTGACGGTGCCCGCCAGCTGGCCCTGCTCCACGGGGACAATGTCGATGTCCTCGGGGCGGATGACCACGTCCACCGGCTCGTTGGGCTGGAACCCGCCGTCCACACAGGGGAACTCCTTGCCGTACATTTTGACCACGTTGTCGCGGACCATGGTGCCGTTTAAGATGTTGCTCTCGCCGATAAAGTCCGCCACAAAGGCGTTTTTCGGCTCGTTATAGATGTCCTCGGGGGTGCCGATCTGCTGGATGCGGCCCTTGTCCATCACCACCACGGTGTCGGACATGGTCAGGGCCTCCTCCTGGTCGTGGGTCACATAGATGAAGGTAATGCCCATCTGCTGCTGGATACGCTTCAGCTCGTTCTGCATATCCTTCCGCAGGCGCAGGTCCAGCGCGCCCAGGGGCTCATCCAGCAGCAGGACCTTGGGCCGGTTCACCAGCGCCCGGGCGATGGCCACCCGCTGCTGCTGGCCGCCGGACAGCTGGGTGATCTTCCGGTGCTCGAAGCCCTTCAGGCTCACCACGCCCAGCATTTCCGTCACGCGTTCCTCAATTTCCTCGGCAGGCACTTTGGCGATCCGCAAGCCAAAGGCGATATTCTCAAACACGTCCAGATGCGGGAACAGCGCGTATTTCTGGAACACCGTGTTGATCTGCCGCTTATGCGGCGGGACATCATTAATCCTCACACCGTCAAAGGTGACGTCTCCCGACGTGGGTGTCGTGAAACCGCCAATAATCCTCAGCGTTGTGGTCTTGCCACAGCCGCTGGGGCCCAGAAGTGTGAGGAATTCGGAATCGTTGATATACAGATTGATGTGATCGAGAACCAGCTCGTCGTCAAACGCCATGCAGAGGTCCCGCAGGCGAATCAACTCTTTGGACATTTATCCTCCCCCGTTCGTAAAATATTTTTGACTTACCTCTTTTCTCTGTTCAAAGGGAGGCCTTTGCGGACAGGCCCGATATCTCTCGTTGAAATTTGGCAGATACAATATATAAAAAATGAAGACAAATGTCAATCCTTATTTTGAACGGAAATTTTATTTTTTCCGGCGTTTCCCCTCCGCTGCCTCTTGACTGGCGGCCTGATCTCTGCTATAATAAGCAACGCTTGTTGCGCAACATAAGTTGTCTGTTAAAAAGGAGGTACGCCTATGCCGCCGAAAGTCCGATTCACCCGGGAGGAGATCATCCGGGCGGCCCTGGACATCACCCGGGAGTCCGGCCCCGAGGCCCTGACGGCCCGGAGTCTGGCCGCACGGCTGGACTGCTCCGCCAAGCCCATTTTCGGCCTGTTCCGGAGCATGGACGAGGTGCAGCAGGAGGTGCTGAAGGCCGGATACCAGTTCTATGGCGAGGCCATCGCCCGGGCCATGGAAAGCGGGGAGTATCCCCCCTACAAGGCCTCCGGCATGGCCTATATCGACTTTGCCCGCCGGGAAAAGCACCTGTTCCGCCTGCTGTTCATGCGGGACCGCAGCCAGGAGGAGGTCACCCGGCAGCTGGGGGACGACGCCGAGCCGCTGCTGGACCTGATCCAGCGGGCCGCCGGCATCAGCCGGGAGAGCGCCCGAATGTTCCACCTGGAGATGTGGATCTATGTCCATGGCATCGCCTCCATGGCGGCCACGTCCTTTCTGGACTGGGACACGGAGCTGATCAGCGCGTCGCTGACCGACATATACATGGGCGTGTTGGCCCGATTCAAGGAAAAGGAGGCGCAGAAATGAACGCCATCGAAATACAGGGCCTGACCAAGCGCTACGGGCCCATCACCGCCGTGGACGGCCTGGACCTGACGGTCCGGCAGGGGGAGCTGTTCGCCCTGCTGGGGGTCAACGGCGCCGGAAAGACCACCACCATCAAAATGCTGTCCTGCCTGACCCGGCCCGACGGCGGTGACGCCCGGCTGCTGGGCCGCAGCGTGGTCACCGATACCGCCGCCGTCAAGAACTGCATCGGCGTGTCCCCTCAGGAGACCGCCGTGGCCCCCAACCTCACCGCCCGGGAGAATCTCCTGCTGATGTGCGGCGTTCACGGTCTGCCCCGGCAGGAGTCCCTGGCCCGGGTGGAGGAGCTGGCCCGGACTCTGGGTCTGGAGCCGGTGCTGGCCCGCCGCGCCGGGAAGCTGTCCGGCGGCTGGCAGCGCCGCCTGAGCATCGCCATGGCCCTGGTTGCCCGGCCTGAAATTCTGTTTCTGGATGAGCCCACCCTGGGGCTGGACGTGCTGGCCCGGGCGGAGCTGTGGGACGTGATCCGGGCGCTGAAGGGGCGGATCACCGTGATCCTCACCACCCACTATATGGAGGAGGCCGAGGCCCTGTCCGACCGGGTGGGGGTCATGAAGGACGGCCGTCTTCTGGCCCTGGGCACTCCGGAGGAGCTGAAGGCCCGGACCGGCTGCGAAAAATTCGAGGACGCGTTCATCGCCATTGTAAAGGGGGCGGGGAAATGAAGCTGCAGGCACTTTGCCGCCGCACCACATGGGAGATCGTGCGGGACCCGCTGAACCTGGCCTTCGGCCTGGGCTTCCCCCTGGTGCTGCTGCTTCTGCTCAGCGCCATCCAGGCCAACGTCCCGGTGGATCTGTTCGCCATCGACCGGCTGACCCCGGGCATCTCCGTGTTCGGCCTGGCCTTCATCGCCCTGTTTTCCGCCACCTTAGTGGCCCGGGACCGGGAGAGCGCCCTGCTGCAGCGGCTGTATACCGCGCCCCTGACCGCCGGGGATTTCATCTTCGGCTATGTGCTGCCCCTGGCGCCTATGGCGGCGGTGCAGGCGGCCGTCTGCTACCTGGCGGCGATCCCCCTGGGGCTGACGGTGTCGGTGCGGATGATCTGGGCGGTGCTGCTGGACCTGCCTGCGGCGCTGCTGTTCATCGGCCTGGGCCTGCTGTGCGGCAGCGTGATGAACGTCAAGCAGGTGGGCGGCATCTGCGGCGCGCTGCTGACCAACCTGACGGCCTGGCTGTCGGGTACCTGGTTCGACCTGGAGCTGGTGGGCGGGGCCTTCCAACGCATCGCCTATGCGCTGCCCTTCGTCCACGCCGTGGAGCTGGACCGGGCGGCTCTGTCCGGCGATTGGGCCAGCGTCATGCCCCACCTGTGGTGGGTGCTGGCCTACGCCGCAGCGGCTCTGGCCGCCGCCGTGCTGCTGTTCCTGCGGCAGATGAAGCGGCAATAACGACACAAAAAGGGAGTCCGGCCTGCGCCGGGCTCCCTTTTTATTATGCTCATCCGGCCTTGGGCGGGCGCTCCTCGGCCACCAGGTCCAGGGCCTCCTGCATTTCCTGGGCCGTCTCGCCCTCGACCTCCTGCTCCCGTATCCGGGCCGGGGACAGGGCCCTTTCGGCGGCCTCCTCCCGCACCACGGCGATATACGCCCCGGCGATCAGCGGCAGGGCGCACCAGGAGCCGAAGTATCCGAAGGCCTTCACGGCGAAAAACGACGCCGTGGCCCCCAGGTGGAAGCACAGCAGGGTGGCGGCATAGAACCCCGCCTTGCCCAGATACGCCCGCTCCCCCTCACACAGGAAGTGGGCCAGGGCCAGGGCGGTCTGCTTGGTGTTGTTGGTGGAAAAGATGGTGGAGCTGTTGAAGCCCCTGGCCCCGGCAAAGGTGCTCCACTGGACGCTCATGGCGAAGAAAATGGGATACAGCGCCGCGATCACCGGCATATTCTCCGGGAAAAAGCCCACGGCCACCGCCGCCAGGGCGTCCACCGCCGGGCACAGCCGCCGCATATCCACATGGAACAGGTGCGGGAGCAGCACCGTGGACATGGTGCCCGCGAAATAGATCACCAGGCAAAGCAGGTGCAGCAGGGCGCTGCCGCCCTTTCCGTGGAGGGCGTCCATGACCATCTCCAGCAGGTTCATGGTCTGGGCGCTGGCCAGCACGCCGCATCGGGCCAGGATGGCGTAGCCGCCAAAAAAGCCGCCCACGGCGGCAAAGGACAGGTGCCGGTAAAAGTCCGCCCGGGGACTGTGTTTCTGATGCATGACAGAATCCTTCCGTTTCCGCGGCCATGCCGCCTCTCCAGTATAGCACGGGTTTTTCTTTTCGCAAGAGGAAAAACCGACGATTTTCCCGGGGCTTCCGTCTTTACATAGGGGGATTTGCATGGTATAGTGGGAAAAAACGCAGGGGGAGAGCTTATGGCACATATCATCGAAATCACCGATTTTTCCGCCCCGGAGCTGGATATCTACGCACGGCTGACGGAAAACCAGCTGGTGAACCGGGCGGACCCGGAGAACGCCCTGTTTGTGGCGGAGAGTCCCCTGGTCATCGGCCGGGCTCTGGACGCCGGGTGCACGCCGGTGTCCTTCCTGATGGAGCGCAAGCACATCGAGGGAAAGGGCGCGGAGGTGCTGGCCCGCTGTCCGGCGGATATTCCGGTGTATGCGGCGGACCTGCCGGTGCTGACCCAGCTGACGGGCTTCCACCTGACCCGGGGGATGCTGTGCGCCATGCGGCGGCCCCGGCTCCCCTCCGCGGCGGAGGTCTGCGCCAATGCCCGGCGCATCGCCGTGCTGGAAAACATCATGAATCCCACCAACATCGGGGCTATTTTCCGGTCCGCCGCCGCCCTGAACGTGGACGCGGTGCTGCTGACCGCCGCCGGCAGCGACCCCCTGTACCGCCGGGCGGCCCGGGTCAGCATGGGCAACGTTTTCCTGGTACCCTGGACGTATCTGCCGGAGGGGGAGAGCTGGCCGGAGCTGCTGCATGAGCTGGGCTTCAAAACCGTGGCCCTGGCCCTGCGGGACGACTCCCTGGCCCTGAACGACCCCCGCCTGCTGGCGGAGCCGAAGCTGGCCATGGTGCTGGGCACCGAGGGGGACGGCCTGGCCTCCTCCACCATCGCCGCCTGCGACTACACCGTGAAAATTCCTATGTCCCACGGGGTGGATTCCCTGAACGTGGCCGCCGCCAGCGCCGTGGCCTTTTACCAGCTGGCCCTGCTGAACGGATGAGTCACTGGCACATGTCCCGGTTTTCACCCGGTTTTTTGCGGAAAACCCCCGGAAATTCCCGGGATTTTCCGCAAAAAACTCTTGCGCTGGGGGCGTATCTGTGGTACACTACTGCGTAGTAAGGAAGTGTTGACGGAGAGTGGACAGTTTGTCCGCTCTTTTTCTTGGGCAAATTTGCCCCCTTAAAAATTCCGGAAAAGACAGGAGGTCCGGCATGAAAAAGGTAACGGAGCTGGTGGCGGAGCTGGCCGCGCCCGCCGTGGCGGAGCAGGGCTGCACCCTGTGGGACGTGGAATACGTCCGGGAGGCCGGTCAGTGGTATCTGCGGCTGTATCTGGACAAGGACGGCGGCGTGGACATTCTGGACTGCGAGGCCGTCAGCCGCAAGGTCAGCGACCTTTTGGACGAAGCGGACCCCATCGAGGGCAGCTACACCTTCGAGGTGTCCTCCGCCGGGGCCGAGCGCCCCTTGAAGCGCCCGTCGGATTTTCAGCGGTTCCTGGGCCATCCGGTGCTGGTGAAGACCTACAAGCCCAAGGACGGGCGCAAGGAGTTTGCCGGGACCCTGGCAGGGTACGACAATGGGGCCGTGCTGCTGGATATGGGCGGGGCGGAGCCTCTGCGGTTTGAAAAGCCGGAGCTGGCCCTGGTCCGTCTGCGTGTGGAATTCTGACGAAACAGTATAGAATAGGAGAAATACCATGAAATGCGAAGAAATCTTTGCCGCGCTGGAAATGCTGGAAAAGGAACGCGGCATTCCCCAGGACTTCATGATGGGCAAGATCATCCAGGCCCTGACCGCCGCCTATAAGAAGGACCACGAGGGCGTGGAGAACGTCATCGTGGACGTCAACGAAGAGAAGAAGGATCTGCGGATGTACGTCCAGAAGGAGATCGTGGAGACGGTGGAGAACCCCGGCTCCCAGATCTCTCTGGAGGACGCCCGGGCCATGTCCGCCAAGTATCAGCTGGGCGGCGTGGTGAACATCCCCGTGAAGAACGTGGAGTTCGGCCGCATCGCCGCCGGAAACGGCAAGCAGGTCATCATCCAGGGCCTGCGGGAGGCCGAGCACGGCATGATCTATGACGAGTGGGGCTCCAAGGAGCACGAGATCCTCACCGGCACCGTCCACCGCATCGACCCCCGGGGCACCGTGCATCTGCGCATCGGCTCCGGCAACGAGGCCACCGAGGGCCTTATGGGCTCCAACGAGCAGGTCCCCGGCGAGGAGCTTACCGAGGGGCAGCTGGTGAAGGTTTACCTGGTGGAGGTCCGCCGCACCACCCGGGGTCCCCAGGTGATGGTGTCCCGGACCCATCCGGGCCTTGTGAAGCGCCTGTTTGAGCTGGAGGTGCCCGAGATCTACGACGGCACCGTGGAGATCCGCTCCATCGCCCGGGAGGCAGGCAGCCGCACCAAGATGGCTGTGTGGTCCTCCGACGAGAATGTGGACCCCATCGGCGCCTGCGTGGGCCCCAAGGGCCAGCGGGTGGCCGCCGTGGTCAACGAGCTGCGGGGCGAGAAGATCGACATCATCAAGTATTCCGACGACCCCGCCGAATACATCGCCGCCGCCCTGGCTCCCGCCGACGTGGTGGAGGTGCGCCTGTCCGACGAGGGCAAGCTCTGCCGGGTCATCGTCCCCGACGACCAGCTGAGCCTGGCCATCGGCAAGGAGGGGCAGAACGCCCGCCTGGCCGCCCGTCTCACCGGGTACAAGATCGACATCAAGCCCGCTTCCTATACCGGGGAGTAAGCGATACAGGAAAGGAGGACCATCATGCAGAAGCCGCGGAAGATTCCACAGCGCATGTGCGTGGGCTGCCGGGAAAAACGGGACAAAAAGGACCTGCTGCGGGTGGTCCGCACGCCGGAGGGCCAGCTGGTGCTGGACGCCACCGGCAAGAAGTCCGGCCGGGGCGCCTATGTGTGCCGGGACGCCCAGTGCCTGAAGAAGGCCCGGAAATCCCGGGCGCTGGACCGGATGCTGGAGGTCAGCATCCCCGACGAGGTTTATGAGGCGCTGGAGCGCCAGATGGAAACGGAAGCATGACAGAACACATTTTATCCATGATCGGCCTGGCCAAAAAGGCCGGTCAGGTGGAGATCGGCGAGGAGCCGGTGGGCTCCGCCGCCCGGGCCAAGGACGCCCGGGTCATCCTGGTGGCCCAGGACGCCGCTGCCGGGTCCGTGCGCCGGGCCATGTCCTTCGGCCAGACCGGGGCATGCCTGTGCCTGACGGTGCCCTTTGACAAGGACCAGCTGGGCCGTGCCCTGGGCCGCACCAGCTGCGCCATGGCGGCCATAACGGACATCGGCTTTGCCGAGGCCATCGTCAAAAAGCTGGCGGCGCTGGACCCGGAGCGATACGCCCCGGCGGCCCAGCGGCTGGAGGTAAAGGCCCTTCGCGCGGCCCAGCGCCGGGCGGAGCAGGCCCAGCATGAAAAGAATCTGCGCCGGGGCAAGAAAAAAGCCGCCCCGGTTCAAGCGGCCCCTGCGCCCCAAGCGCCGCAGAAGCCGGAAAAGTCCGCCCGCCGTCCCCGGCGGCCCGGGCAGCGTCCCCAGGGGGAACGGCCCCGCTTCGCGGGCTCCCGCCCGGTGCATAAGGGCAAGGGGTCCCCGAAAAAAAGCAAGTAAGGAATCGAATCACAAAGATGGAGGTGGCTCTATTTGGGTAGCGTAGGTAACAAATACAGAGTGCATGAGGTGGCGAAGGACTTCGGCGTCCCCACCAAGCAGATCGCGGAGATTCTGACCAAGTATGCCGAGACGCCCAAAAACCATATGCAGGTTTTGGGAGATCGGGAGCTGTCTCTGATCTTTGAGAGTCTGACCCAGCACAACCAGGTTTCCGGCATCCAGGCGATTTACGCCGATGCCGCCAAGCCTGCGGAAAAGAAGGCGGAGCCCGCCGCTAAGCAGCAGCCCGCCGGCAAGAAGCCTGAGCCGGAAAAGAAACCCCAGCCGGAGAAGAAGCCCGTCAGCCGCGTGCCCCAGACCAAGGTGGTGGACACCCGCAAGGCCGCGGCCGTGAACATGGACAAGTATGACGAGAAGCTCCAGGATATGGCCGACGCCCGCACCGGCAACAGCCGCCGGGACCAGCGCCAGACCCAGGGCAAGGAGAAGATCCGCAGCAAGTCGGGCCGCCGCAGCGGTCCCCAGAGCAACAAGAGCAAGCAGGAGGAGGCCGACCGGCTGCGCCGCCTGCGGCTGGAGGTCATCAAAAAGACCCCTGTCACCGTGCAGATCCCCGATGAGATCAGCGTGGGCGAGCTGGCCAGCCGCATGAAGAAAACCGGTGCAGAGGTGGTCAAGTGCCTGATGAAGAACGGCGTCATGGCCTCCCTGAGCCAGATCATCGACTTCGACACCGCCGCCATCATCGCCGAGGAGATGGGCTGCAAGGTGGAGAAGGAAGTGGTGGTCACCATCGAGGAAAAGCTCATCGACGACCACAAGGACGAGGAGAAGGACCTGGTGCCCCGTGCCCCCGTGGTGGTGGTCATGGGTCACGTGGACCACGGCAAGACCAGCCTGCTGGACTATATCCGCAACGCCCATGTGGCCAGCGGCGAGGCCGGCGGCATCACCCAGCACATCGGCGCCTATCAGGTGCAGATCAACGGCAAGCCCATCACCTTCCTGGACACCCCCGGCCACGAGGCCTTCACCTCTATGCGCGCCCGGGGCGCCATGGTCACGGATATCGCCATCCTGGTGGTGGCCGCCGAGGACGGCATCATGCCCCAGACCGTGGAGTCCATCAACCACGCTAAGGCCGCCGGTATCCCCATCATTGTGGCCATCAACAAGATGGATAAGCCCGAGGCCAACCCCGAGCGCATCAAGCAGCAGCTCACCGAATACGGCCTGGTGTGCGAGGAGTGGGGCGGCGACACCATTGTCTGCCCCATCTCCGCCAAGACCGGCATGGGCGTGGACAACCTGCTGGAGATGCTGACCCTTACCGCCGAGGTGGGTGAGCTGAAGGCCAACCCCAACCGCGCCGCCCAGGGCACCGTTATCGAGGCCCGGCTGGACAAGGGCCGGGGCCCCGTGGCCACCCTGCTGGTGCAGAACGGCACCCTGAAGCAGGGCGACATCATCATTGCCGGTACTGCCGTGGGCCGCGTCCGGGCCATGGTGGGCGACAAGGGCCAGAAGCTGACATCCGCCGGTCCCTCCGTGCCTGTGGAGATCACCGGCCTGTCCGAGACGCCCTCCGCCGGCGCCACCTTCAACGCCGTGGCCGACGAAAAGCTGGCCCGGGAGCTGGTGGAGCAGCGCAAGGAGGAGGCCCGCGCCAAGGCCAACGCCCCTGTTACCAAGGTCTCCCTGGAGGATCTGTTCAGCCAGATCCAGGCCGGTGAGATGAAGAATCTGAACATCATCGTCAAGGCCGACGTTCAGGGCTCTGTGGAGGCCGTGAAGGCCTCTCTGGAGAAGCTCAGCAACGACGAGGTCCGGGTCCGGGTCATCCACGGCGGCGTGGGCGCCATCAACGAGTCCGACGTGATGCTGGCCTCCACGTCTCAGGCCATCATCGTGGGCTTCAACGTCCGCCCCGACAACGCCGCCCGGGATTCCGCCGCCCGCGCCCATGTGGACATGCGGATGTACCGCGTGATCTATGACGCCATCAACGAGATCGAGTCCGCCATGAAGGGCATGCTGGCCCCCAAGTTCCGGGAGGCTCTGCTGGGCCATGCGGAGGTCCGCCAGACCTACAAGGTCTCCGGTGTGGGCACCGTGGCCGGCTGCTATGTCCAGGACGGCAAGCTCCAGCGCAAGGACTGCCAGGTCCGCCTGGTCCGGGACGGCATCGTCATCCACGAGGGCGTTCTGGCCTCCCTGCAGCGGTTCAAGGACTCCGTCAAGGAAGTGGCCGCAGGCTATGAGTGCGGCCTGTCCATCGAGAAGTTCAACGATATCAAGGAAGGGGATATCATCGAGGCCTTCACCATGGAGGAAATCCCCCAGTAAACACACAACCCAGAGGGCGGGCGCTTCGCCCGCCCTCTTTTCATCTCATCGAAAACGAAAGGAGACCGACTATGGCATCCAACCGCATTCCCCGCATCAATGACGCCATCCAGAAGGAGCTTTCCGCCCTGCTGCGCACCGTCAAGGACCCCCGGGTGTCCGAGGGTATGCTGACCATCACCCATGTGGACACCACCAGCGACCTGCGCTATGCCCGGGTCTATGTCAGCGCCCTGAACTGCCCGGATGAGAAGGGCCTGCTCAAGGGCCTCAAGTCCGCCGCCGGTTATCTGCGCCGCGAGCTGGGCAGCCGCGTCGACCTGCGCTATACCCCGGAGCTGCAGTTCTTCGTGGACGACTCCATCGCCTACGGCGCACACATTCTGGATATGCTGAACCATGTGAAGCCTGCCGATCCCCGGAACGCAGACATCGTTCTGCCCGAGGACCGGGAGGATTGAGGAGGGCTGTGCTATGACCACCGCTGAAGCCGCCCGGCTGCTGCTGGGCTGGGACGAGCTGCTGCTGCTGACCCATGTCCGCCCCGACGGCGACACCGTGGGCTCCGCCGCCGCCCTGTGCCAGGCCCTGCGGGACCGGGGCAAGACGGCGTATCTGCTGCCCAATCCGGAGCTGACCGCCACCTATGCCCCCTACGCCGCCCCCTACGCCGCACCGGAGGGCTTCGTCCCCCACCATGTGGTGTCGGTGGACATTGCGGCCCTGTCCCTGCTGCCGGAAAACGCCCGACCCTATCAGGACCGCATCGACCTGGCCATCGACCACCACCCCTCCCAGGAATTCTTCGCCCGGGAGACCTGTCTGGAGGCCGAATCCGCCGCCTGCGGCGAGATCGTGTACAACATCGTCACCCTGATGACGCCGCTGACGCCGGACATCGCCCTGCCGCTGTATGTGGCCGTCTCCACGGATACCGGTTGCTTCGTCTATTCCAACACCACCGCCCGCACCCACCGCATCGCCGCCGCCCTGATGGACTGCGGCATCGACGTGGCACCGGTGAACAAGGCCCTGTTCCGCACCAAAAGCCGCACCCGTCTGGCTATGGAGGCCTGGATGGCGGAGTGGGCGGAGTATTATGACCACGACCGGGTGGTCGTCATGCAGATCCCTCTGTCCCTGTGCCTGGATTACAAGGCCACGGAGGCGGATGTGGAGGAGCTGTCCAGTCTGGCTGCCCTGGTGGAGGGCACCGACTGCGGCGTGACCCTGCGGGAACTGAAGGACGGCCGGGTGAAAATTTCCCTGCGAACCGGCCCCCGGGTCAATGCCACGGAGGTCTGTGCCCTTCTGGGCGGCGGCGGCCATGCGGCTGCTGCCGGCGCCACGCTGCACGGCACCCTCGGCGAGGTGAAGCAGGCCGTGCTCCAGGCCATCGACATGGTGGCGGGGGAGGATTGACAAAAGGAGCGATCCATGGCAAACGGAATCATCATCATCGACAAGCCCGCCGGGTGGACGTCCATGGACGTCTGCGCCAAGCTGCGGGGGATTTTGAAAACCAAAAAGGTGGGCCACGCCGGGACTCTGGACCCCATGGCCACCGGCGTTCTGCCGGTATTCGTGGGCCAGGCCACCCGGGCCGTGTCCTTCGCCGAGGACGGCCAGAAGGAGTACGTCGCCGGGCTGCGGCTGGGCCGCACCACCGACACCCAGGACACCTCCGGCGAGACCCTGGACACCCATCCGGTGCTCACCGGCCGGGAGGACCTGGAGCACCTGCTGCCCCGGTTCACCGGCTCCATTGAACAGGTGCCCCCCATGTACTCCGCCATCAAGATCGGCGGACAGAAGCTCTATCAGATCGCCCGCCGGGGCGGGGAGGTGGAGCGCCCGGCCCGGCCCGTTACCATCCATGAGCTGGAGCTGCTGGACCAGAGCGGCCCGGCGGACTATACCCTGCGCATCCGGTGCTCCAAGGGCACCTATGTCCGCACCCTGTGCCACGACATCGGCCAGGCCCTGGGCTGCGGCGGCTGCATGAGCAGTCTGCGCCGCACCATGGCCGCCGGGTTCACCCTGGACGACGCCGTGACCCTGGACCGGGTGCAGCAGGAGGGCGAGGCCCTGCTGGCCCCGCTGGACTCCCTGTTCCGCCAGCACCCGGCCTACCGCATCCGGCACCCCCGGGTGGACGCCCTGTGCCGCAACGGCAACCCCTTCACCGTCCGCCAGCCCCTGCCGGAGGGCCTCTACCGGGTCTATGGCCTGGAGGGCGAGTTTCTCTGTCTCAGCCGCCTGGAGGGCGGCGTGATGACCTCCCTTAAAAACTTTTTCGGAGCGTGAGTACCTTGAATCGAACTGTTATCGCCCTGGGCTTTTTCGACGGCGTTCACCGGGGCCACGGAGCCCTGCTGGAAAAAACCGCCGCCCGGGCCCGGGAGCTGGAGGCCGTCCCCGCCGCTTTCACCTTCGACCGCCCGCCCAAGGAGGTGGTCACCGGCCGCCCGGTGGGCCTGATCAACACCCCCGACGACCGCCGGGACCTGATGCAGCGGCTTTACGGCATCCGCCAGGTAATCATCGCCCCCTTTGACCGGGCCATGATGACCATGCCCTGGCAGGATTTTATCGATTGCCTGCTGGTGGGGACCTACGGGGCCGTCCACCTGGTGGCGGGCCACGACTATCACTTCGGCCACCGGAACCAGGGGGACCCCCAGAAGCTCCAGGCCCGCTGCCGGGAGCTGGGCATCGGCTGCGACATCATCCCCCAGGTGACCCGGGACGGCATCACCGTCAGCTCCACCTATATCCGCACCCTTATCGAAAGCGGACAGATGGAGCGGGCCGCCGATTTCCTGGGCCACCGCCACTGCCTGACCCGCACCGTCACCCACGGCTGCCGCTTCGGCCGCACAATCGGCATCCCTACCGTGAACCTGACGCCGCCGGACCATGTGCTGCTGCCGGAGCGGGGCGTGTATGTGACCCGGGTGTTCCTGCCGGACGGCGCCAGCGTCCCCGGTGTCACCAACATCGGCACCCGTCCCACCGTCAGCGACGGCGACGCCGTGTCGGTGGAGACCTTCCTGCTGGATTTCGACGGCGACCTCTACGACAAAACCATCCGGGTGGAGTTCTGCCGCCGCCTGCGGCCGGAGCGCAGATTCGCCTCCCCCCAGGAGCTGAAGGCCGAAATTCAGCACAATATCCAACAAACCCGGGACTATTTTATGGAAAACCCCGAATAACCCCCCCGCCGCCTGCCTCCGCAGGCGGCGTTTTTTCGTTCACAATTTGTTTACAGAAAAGGTCAAAGAAAGTCAAAATTTTCTATTGACATTTTGAAACCCGGTGGTATACTATAGCCAAAGGTCAAAGAAAGGCAAAGTCAGACAGACCGAATCGAAACAGAAAGGAAGTGAGCGGCTTGGGTACATCGGATATGATCGCCCGGTTCATCCAGGCGGAGCTGGAGGAGGCCAACGGGGTCCTGGAGCTGCAGCGCAGCGACCTGGCCCAACGCTTTGGCTGCGTCCCCAGTCAGATCAATTATGTGATGTCCACCCGGTTTTCTCCGGAACACGGCTACATTGTGGAGTCGCGCCGGGGCGGCGGGGGCTACATCCGCATCACCCGGGTGCAGGTGGACCGCCATACGCTCTTGATGCACGTCATCAACTCCGTGGGCGATACGCTGGACCTGGCCAGCGCCCGGGCCATTCTTTCAAACCTGGTCCAGTCCCAGGCGGTGGAGCGGAACGTGGCGCAGACCCTTCTGTGGGCCGTGTCCGACAATTCCCTCCGCTCCGTTCCCAAGGACCGGCGGGACAATCTCCGGGCCAGTATTTTCAAGCAGGTGCTGATCCACCTGGTTTGAGTTTTCAATAAGGAGGCAATCATTATGAAATGTCAGAACTGCGGAAAGAACGAAGCAACGTTTTACTATAAGAGCAACATCAACGGTCGGGTCATGGAGAGCCATCTGTGCCCCGAGTGCGCCCGTCAGCTGGGCCTGGTGCAGGATATGCGCCGCCCCATGATGAGTAGCTTCTGGGACGATGACGATTTCTTCACCCGTCCCTTCCGGATGCTGGAGCCCCTGCTGGGCGGCTTCGGCAGCCGCCTGCTGACGGAGTTCCCGGAACCCGTGGACGTGACCCAGCAGGCCCGCCGCACGGCGGAGGAGCCCCGGGAGGACAACCTGGTTCAGGGCGACGAGCGGGAGAAGCTCAGCCGCCAGCGCCAGCGCAACGCCCTGGAGACCCAGCTGCGCCATGCCGTGGAAACCGAGAACTTCGAGGAAGCCGCCAAGCTCCGGGACCAGCTGCGGTCCCTGCCCCAGGCGTAAGCGTTACGCCGATTAACCGAAAGGAAGTGTAAACTATGATGGAAAATAAATTCACTCCCCGTGCGGAGGAATCCCTGCGGCTGGCCCAGGAGGCCGCCGAGGAAATGGGCCATGGCTATGTGGGCAGCGAGCACCTGCTGCTGGGCCTGATGCGTGAGGAGGAGGGCATTGCCCACCGCGTCCTGGAGGAGGCGGGCCTCACCGATGATATGATCTGCGATGTGCTGCATCGCAGCGTGGGCACCGGCCTTTCCGGCGCGGCTCCCTCCCAGGGGCTGACCCCCCGGGCCAAGAGCGCCGTGGAGCTGGCCGTGTCCGAAGCGTCCCGCACCGGCGCGGGCTATATCGGCACCGAGCATCTGCTGATGGGCCTGCTGCGTGAGGGCAACAACATGGCCATCCGGGTGCTGCGCACCGTGGGCATCGACCCCAAGAAGCTGTACAGCGCCGTGGTGAAGAAGATCAACGAAGCGCCCCGGGCCGCAGCCGCCGCAGGCGGCAATTCCGCCGCTCCCTCCCGGGAGGACGGCAAGAAGGGCGGCGCCCTGGCGGAGTTCACCCGGGATTTGACCGAGGCCGCCCGCAGCGGGAAGCTGGACCCCGTCATCGGCCGGGAAAAGGAGATCGCCCGGGTCATCCAGATCCTGTCCCGCCGCACCAAGAACAACCCCGTGCTGATCGGTGAGCCCGGCGTGGGCAAAACCGCCATCGCCGAGGGCCTGGCCCAGCGCATCGTGGCCGCCGACGTGCCCGAGGACCTGCTGGACAAGCGGGTCCTGTCCCTGGATCTGTCCGGCATGGTGGCCGGTACCAAGTACCGGGGCGAGTTCGAGGAGCGCATCAAGAACACCATCAACGAGGTGAAGAAGGCCGGCAACGTCATCCTGTTCATCGACGAGCTGCACACCATCGTGGGCGCAGGCTCCGCCGAGGGCGCGGTGGACGCCGCCAACATCCTCAAGCCCGCTCTGTCCCGGGGCGAGATCCGGGTCATCGGCGCCACCACCCTCAACGAGTACCGCAAGTACATTGAGAAGGACGCCGCTCTGGAGCGCCGGTTCCAGCCCATCACCGTGGGCGAGCCCTCTCCCGAGGCCACGCTGGAGATCCTGAAGGGCCTGCGGGACAAGTATGAGGCCCACCATCACCTGACCATCACCGACGGGGCCCTGGAGGCCGCCGTGCGGCTGTCCCGCCGGTATATCAACGACCGTTTCCTGCCGGACAAGGCCATCGACCTGATGGACGAGGCCGCCAGCCAGGTGCGTATGGCCGCCGAGTCCGCCTCCCCCGATCTGAAGGATCTGGAGGAGAAGATCGCCGCCCTGCACCGGGAGAAGGAGGAGGCCGTCACCGCCCAGGACTTCGAGAAGGCCGCCCAGCTGCGGGATATCGAGAAGGACTATCAGGAGCAGGTGGAAATTGAGCGCGACAAGTGGCACAAGCAGATGTCCGCCAACCGCGGCACCGTCACCGAGGACGACATCGCCAAGGTGGTGGCCGGCTGGACCGGCATCCCCGTCACCCGCCTGACGGAGGACGAAAGCCAGCGGCTGCTGCAGCTGGAGAAGGTCCTGCATGAGCGGGTGGTGGGCCAGGACGAGGCCGTGGCCGCCGTGGCCAAGGCCATCCGCCGCAGCCGTGTGGGTCTGAAGGATCCCAAGCGGCCCATCGGCTCCTTCCTGTTCCTGGGCCCCACCGGCGTCGGCAAGACCGAGCTGTGCAAGACCCTGGCCGAGGCCATGTTCGGCGATGAGAACGCCATGATCCGCATCGACATGTCCGAGTACATGGAGAAGCACACGGTGTCCCGTCTGGTGGGTTCGCCTCCCGGATACGTGGGTCACGAGGAGGGCGGCCAGCTGACGGAAAAGGTGCGCCGTAAGCCCTATTCCGTGGTGCTGTTCGACGAGATCGAGAAGGCCCACCCCGATGTGTGGAACATCCTGCTGCAAATTCTGGAGGACGGCATTGTCACCGACTCCCAGGGCCGCCGGGTGGACTTCAAGAACACCATCATCGTCATGACCTCCAACGTGGGGGCCAAGAATATTACCGCCGCCGACACGCCTCTGGGCTTTGACGGCAGCGGTGAGGCGGCCAAGCGCACCGAGGAGGAGCGGTTTGCACGCATCAAGGACGCCGTTATGGCGGAGCTGCGCCAGACCTTCCGTCCGGAGTTCCTGAACCGTATCGACGAGATCATCGTGTTCCACCAGCTGACGGAGGAGAACATCCGTAGCATCGCCCGCCGGATGCTGGATACCATCGGCAGCCGCATGGCCGCCCAGGGCATCACCCTCCAGGCGGACGACGACGCCGTGGCTGCCCTGGCCAAGGACGGCTTCGACGCCCGCTACGGCGCCCGTCCCCTGCGCCGCACCCTGCAGAACGAGGTGGAGGACGTGGTGGCCGAACAGATGCTGGATGGTCAGCTGAAGTCCGGCGACACCGCCCACATCCGGCTGAAGGATGACAAGGTGGTCATCGAAAAGTAAAAAAATCTCCCGGCCCGGCGGCAGAAGCCGTCAGGCCGGGAATTTTTTTCGGGCATTGGGGGTTTACACCGTGAAGGGGAACAGGAGCTTCAGCACGCCGAAGATCACCAGGGACGCGGCGGCGGAGATCAGGAAGATGAAGCAGGTCTTTCTGTCCCGCAGGGCCAGCTCCTGATCCTCGTGCTCGTTTTTCCACCGCACATAAAACCAGGCCGCGCACAGCAGACATACGATGGGCGCAAACAGCAACCCGATCATGGCAACGTATTCCATAGCATTTCCTCCCATGCGTTTTCTCCAGTATACCCGATTCCCGGCCCCCCGTCAATCGGCGTTTTCCCGGGGTCCGGCGGCGATTTTTTCAGGTGGTTGCATTTTGAATCAAGTTATGCTACAATGCACCTAATCATACACACCGGGCTTTACCTATTAAATATAGAAGCCCGGGAAAGAGCCGGAAAGGAGCCGGAAGCATGGAGACCATTACCAGCCGCCAGAATCCGCTGATGACCCATATCCGCAAGCTGGCCGGGTCCGCCGCCTATCGCCGCCAGACGGGGCAGTGCCTGTGCGACAGCCCCAAGCTGCTGCGGGAGGCCGCCCAGTGGGGGGCGGAGGTGCAGACCGTGGTGTCGGTGGAGCCGTGGCCGGAGCCGCTGCCGGAAAAGGTCCGGCAGGTGCTGGTGCCGCCGGAGGTCATGGCCTCCATCAGCCCCGCCAAGACCCCCCAGGGGGTGCTGTTTACCTGCCGCGTGCCGGTTCTGCCGGTGCCGGAAACGCTTCCGGGCCGGCGCTATGTAGTGCTGGACGGGGTCCAGGACCCCGGCAACGTGGGAACGGTGCTGCGGACCCTGGACGCCTTTGACGCCGATGGGCTGCTGCTGACCGGCGGGTGCGCGGACCCCTTCGGGCCGAAAACCGTCCGGGCCTCCATGGGGGCGGTGTTCCGCCGCCCGGTGTGGAGCGTGACGCCGGAGGAGCTGGGGGACCTGCTGCGCCGCAGCGGCATCCCCCTGTACGGCGCGGCCCTGCGGCCGGACGCCATGGACGCCCGGCAGGCGGACTATTCCCGCTGCGCCCTGGCCATCGGCTCCGAGGGGCGGGGCCTGAGCCGGGAGGTGCTGGACCTGTGCGACAAAACCGTGCTGATCCCCATGTCCCCCCGCTGCGAGTCGCTGAACGCGGCCATTGCGGCGGCGGTGCTGCTGTGGGAAAGCTGGCGGTGAACGGAAGGAGGGGACTGCCGTGGCGGCGCTGAAATACTGGGTATGGCTGACGGCTCTGCCGGGGCTCAGCAACCGCAGCAGGCTTCTGCTGCTGGAGCGTTATGGCTCCCCGGAGGACGTGTACTATGCCGACGCCGAGGAGCTGGCCCTGACCGAGGGGCTGACGCCGGGACAGGCCCAGCTGCTTTCGGACAAGAGCCTCACCCGGGCGGACCGCATCCTGGCGGACTGCGCCCGGGGCGATATTTTCCTGCTGACCATGCAGGATGCCGCCTATCCCGCCCGGCTGCGGGACATTTTCGACCCGCCGGTGCTGCTGTACGGCAAGGGGTCGCTGCCGCTGTTTGACGAGGAGGCGGCCATTGCCGTGGTGGGCACCCGGTCCTGCACCCCCTATGGCCTGCGGTGCGCCCACCGGATGGGCTATGAGCTGGCCCGGCAGGGTGCGGTGGTGGTGTCCGGCATGGCCAAGGGCATCGACGGCGCCGCCATGCGGGGCGCCTTGCAGGCGGGAGGCTTCACCGCCGCCGTTCTGGGCGGCGGCGTGGACGTGGTATATCCCGCGGAAAACCGCAGATTATATGAAGATATCGCCGCCACCGGGGTGCTGCTGTCGGAATATCCCCCGGGGACGGAGCCCCTGCCGGGGCATTTCCCGGTGCGCAACCGCATCATCAGCGGGCTGAGCCTGGCGTCTTTGGTGGTGGAGGCCCCGGTGCGCTCCGGGGCGCTGATCACCGCCCACGCCGCCCTGGACCAGGGGCGGGATGTGTTCGCCGTGCCCGGTCCCATCGACGCGGCAGCCAGCGTGGGCTGCAACCGGCTGATCCGGGACGGTGCGGGACTGGCCGCGTCGGGATGGGACATTCTGTCGGTGTATCACAGCCGGTTTCCCCACCGGCTGCACCCGGCCCACGTCACTGTGCCGGAACCGGGAGACACCCCCAAGCCGGAGGAGGACAAGCCCTCTCCCCTGCCCGAAACGCGGCCGGAGCCGGCCCAAAAGCCGCAGCTGCCGGTGCTGGACCTGGACCGCAACCGGGAGGGGCTTACCGACGATCAGCTGGCGCTGATTCGGGTGCTGGATACAGAGACGCCTCTGCTGACGGATGAGGCGGCGGAACAGACGGGCCTGCCGGTAAGGCGGGTGCTGTCGGCGCTGACGGTGCTGGAGATCGACGGCTATGCCCAACGCTCCGGCCCCCGCAGCTATGTGCGCACAGTCAGGCTACATTCGGAAAAGGAAGGATCATAAATATGGCAAAAAAGGCTGAAAAATACCTGGTGATCGTGGAGTCCCCGGCCAAGGCCAAGACCATCGGCAAATACCTGGGCCCCGCATATCAGGTGAAGGCCTGTATGGGACATCTGCGGGACCTGCCCAAAAGCAAGCTGGGCGTGGACGTGGAAAACGATTTTGAGCCCAATTACCGGCCCATCAAGGGCAAGGAGGACATCATCCGGGACCTGAAGCAGGCGGCCAAGGAAAGCGACGCCGTGTATCTGGCCACCGACCCGGACCGGGAGGGAGAGGCCATCAGCTGGCATCTGAAGCAGCTGCTGGACCTGCCGGAGGATAAAACCTTCCGGGTCACCTTCAACGAGATCACCCGCAAGGTGGTCACCGAGAGCATCCGCCAGCCCCGGGACATTGACCAGGACCTGGTGGACGCCCAGCAGGCCCGGCGCATTCTGGACCGCATCGTGGGTTATGAGCTGTCCCCGCTGCTGTGGAAAAAGATCCGCCGGGGCCTGTCCGCCGGACGGGTCCAATCCGTGGCCATGCGCCTGGTGGCGGACCGGGAGAAGGAGATCGCCGATTTTGTGCCCCAGGAATACTGGACCCTGGACGCCCTGCTGAAAAACGACCAGGGGGCCCGGTTCAAGGCACACTACTATGGCCGGGACGGCAAGAAATATGAGCCGTCCTCCCAGCAGGAGGTGGACGACATCCGCGCCCAGCTTCAGGACACGCCCTTTGCCGTGTCCAACGTGAAGCGGACGGATAAGCGGCGCTCCCCGTCGCCTCCCTTCACCACCTCCACCATGCAGCAGGAGGCCTCCCGGAAGCTGAACATGACCCCCCGCCGGACCATGGCCATCGCCCAGCAGCTGTATGAGGGCGTGGACATCAGCGGCGAGGGCACCGTGGGTCTGATCACCTATATGCGTACCGACTCCCTGCGGATCTCCGACGAGGCCCAGGCGGCGGCTCGCAGCTTCATTGAGAGCCGCTACGGTGCGGCCTATCGCCCGGAGACCCCCAAGCAGTACAAGGCCAAGGCCGGGGCCCAGGACGCCCACGAGGCCATCCGACCCAGCAGCGTCACCCTGACACCGGAGCAGGTGAAGGGCGACCTGACCGGCGAGCAGTATCGCCTGTACCGGCTGATCTGGAGCCGCTTTCTGGCCAGCCAGATGTCCAACGCCGTGTATGACAGCGTCAGCGTGGACATTGCCGCCGGGGAGCACGCCTTCCGGGCCAGCGCCAGCAGCCTGAAATTTGCCGGCTACACCGCCGTGTATGAGGAGAGCCGGGACGATGACAAGGAGGACAGGGAGCCTGCCCTGCCGGAGTTGCAGCCCGGCGAGGTGGTGACCCTGGAGGGCTTCGAGCCCGGCCAGCACTTCACCCAGCCCCCCGCCCGCTACACCGACGCCACCCTGATCCGCACCATGGAGGAAAACGGCATCGGCCGCCCCTCTACCTATGCGCCCACCGTGTCCACCATTCTGGACCGGGAATATGTGGTGAAGGAGGGCAAGGCCCTGCGGATCACGCCCCTGGGCCAGGTGGTGACGGACCTGATGTGCCAGCGGTTCCCGGACATTGTGGACGTGAAGTTCACCGCCCGGATGGAGGACGAGCTGGACGAGGTGGAAAGCGGCAAGATCCCCTGGAAGCAGCTGCTGCGGCAGTTTTACGGCGGCTTTGAAGGCAACCTCCGCCAGGTGGAGAAGGATATGGAGGGCGTATACCTGAAGGTCCCCGACGAGGTCACCGAGGAGAAGTGCGACGTGTGCGGCCGCAATATGGTGGTCAAATCCGGCCGGTTCGGCCGGTTCCTGGCCTGCCCCGGGTACCCGGAGTGCACCTTCACCAAGCCCCTGGTGGTGGAGATGCCGGGCCGCTGCCCCAAGTGCGGCGGGCGGCTGATGAAGCGCACCGGCGTCAGCAAAAAGACCGGCAAGCAGTATACCTATTACTGCTGCGAGCGGCTCAACGCCGCCGACGAAAGCGCCCGGTGCGATTTCATGACCTGGGACGTGCCGGTGAAGGACGACTGTCCCGTGTGCGGACACACCATGTTCAAAAAGGCGGGCAAGGGCTTCCGCAAGCCCTTCTGCATCAATCCCGAGTGCGCCAACTTCCTGCCGGAGGATAAGCGCGGCTATGTGAAAAAGGCCAAGACGGAGGAGCCAGCGGCAGACGGCGGTCAGGCAGACGGCAGTCAGGCCGCCGAAGCTCCGGCAGAGGAAAAAACACCCGCCAAGAAAGCAGCGGCTAAGAAAGCCGCCGCCAAAAAGGCGGCCAAGACCACCAAAACCACAAAGACTGCAAAAACTACCAAGGCCACAGCGGCCAAGAAAACCATCCGGAAAAAGACGGAGGAAGCATGAACCATGTTACAGTGATCGGCGCAGGGCTGGCCGGCAGCGAGTGCGCCTGGCAGCTGGCCCAGCGGGGCATTCCCGTGACCCTGCGGGAGATGAAGCCGGAAAAAATGACCCCCGCCCACCAGACCGCCGATTTTGCGGAGCTGTGCTGCTCCAATTCCCTGCGGGCGGCGGGGCTGGAGAACGCTGTGGGCCTTCTGAAGGAGGAGCTGCGGCAGCTGGGCAGCCTCATCGTCCGCTGCGCGGACGAGACCGCCGTTCCCGCCGGAGGCGCTCTGGCGGTGGACCGCCACGGCTTTTCCCGGCTGGTGACGGAGCGGGTGAAAAGTCACCCCCTGATCACCGTGGTCCCCGGCGAGGTGACGGACCTGCCGGAGGGGGAGGTGGTGGTGGCCTCCGGGCCGCTGACCTCCGACGCTCTGGCGGACAGGCTTCTCTCCATGCTGGGAGGCGAGGATTCCGCCCTGCACTTTTTCGACGCGGCGGCCCCGCTGGTGAGCTTCGGCAGCGTGGACATGGACAGCGGCTTTTTCGCGTCCCGGTACGACAAGGGGACGCCGGACTATATCAACTGCCCCATGGAGAAGGAGGAGTATCTGGCCTTCTGGCAGGAGCTGACCCACGCCCAGGAGGCGGAGGTCCACGGCTTCGAGGACAGGAACGTCTTTGAGGGCTGTATGCCCGTGGAGGTCATGGCCCGGCGGGGAGAGGACACCCTGCGCTATGGGCCCCTGAAGCCCCGGGGGCTGAAGGATCCCCGCACCGGGCGGGAGCCCTATGCCGTGGTGCAGCTGCGCAAGGACAACGCCGACGGCACCATCTATAACCTGGTGGGGTTCCAGACCCACCTGCGCTTCCCTGAGCAGAAGCGGGTGTTCTCCATGATCCCCGCCCTGCATGATGCGAAATTCCTGCGCTACGGCGTCATGCACCGGAACACCTATCTGGATTCCCCCCGGCTGCTGGACCGGTATTACCGGCTGAAGGCCCGGCCCCGCATCTCCTTTGCCGGACAGATGACCGGCGTGGAGGGGTATGTGGAGTCCTGCGCTTCGGGCTTTCTGGTGGGGGTGGAGACCGCCCGGCGGCTGCTGGGCCAGGCCCCCATGGACTTCCCCCGGGAGACGGCCATCGGCGCTCTGGGGCTGTATGTCAGCAACGAGTCCGTGACCCAGTTCCAGCCCATGAACATCAATTTCGGCATCATGCCGCCTCTGGACCACCGGGTCAAGGGCAAGCGCAACAAAAACGCCGAGCTGTCCCAGCGGTCGCTGGCCATTATCCAACAGATAAAGCAGGAGGTTCTGAACTATGAAGATCATCATTGACGCCATGGGCGGCGACAACGCCCCGCTGGAAATCGTGAAGGGCGCCCTGCTGGGCATGGAGCACTGGGGCGTGGAGGTGCTGCTGACCGGCGACACCGAGGCCATTCTCCGGGCTCTGCGGGACTGCGGCCATGACACCATCCCCCGGGGGATGGAAATCGTCCACACCACGGAGACCGTGGACATGTGCGACGATCCCTCCAAGGTGTTTCGCCACAAGAAGGACACCTCCATGGGCGTGGGCCTGACCCTGCTGCGGGACGGCAAAGCCGACGCTCTGGTTTCCGCCGGGTCCACCGGGGCTTTGCTGGCCGGGGCCACCCTGATCACCAAGCGCATCCGGGGCATCCGCCGGGCGGCGATGGCCCCGGTGATCCCCACCACCGGCGGCAAGGCCGTGCTCATCGACTGCGGGGCCAACGCCGAGTGCACCCCGGAGTATCTGATGCAGTTTGCGTATCTGGGCAGCTTCTATGCCGGCCGGGTGCTGGGACTGGAGCGCCCCCGGGTGGGCCTGCTGAACATCGGCGCGGAGGACAGCAAGGGCACAGACCTGCAAAAGCAGACTCTGGCCCTGCTGCGCAAGGCCGGGGAGGAGGGCCACCTGAACTTCATCGGCAACATCGAGGCCAAGGAGGCCATCAAGGGCGGCTGCGACGTCATCGTCACCGACGGCTTCTCCGGCAACATCCTGCTCAAGACTATGGAGGGCGTGGGCTCCTTTGCCGGTCACGCCCTGGGGGACATTTTCCGGAAGAACCTGCTGACCAAGCTGGCCGCCGCCATGGTGATGCCGGGGCTGCGGGCCTTCAAGGCCCAGCTGGACCCCAACAAGGTGGGGGGCACCGCCTTCATCGGCATCTCCAAGCCCGTCATCAAGGCCCACGGCTCCTCCAACGCCGAGGCCATCGACAACGCCATCGGCCAGGCCAGACAGGTGGCCGAAAGCGGCATCATTGGACAAATTCAGGAAAATGTGCATCTGATGCAGCTCCAGGCGGAATAATTGCGAAAAGGGTATTGACAGACCTGACCAATTGCCGTATTATTTTCCAAGACAAAGCCCGAAAGGAGGGATCATCTCATGACGATGGACGAGATCTTCAAGACCATGCAGGATCTGATCGCTGAGCAGTTTGCCATTGATACCGACGAGATCGGCATGGATAGTTCTTTTGTGGACGATCTGGGCGCCGACTCCGTGGACCTGGTGGAGCTGGTCATGGCCATGGAGGAGGAATTCGACGTGGGCGAGATCGACGAAGAGGACCTCACCGGTCTGAAGACCGTGGGCGACTGCGTGCGCTATCTGTATAATAAGCTGAACTGAATCAATCAAGCAGCTGAAAAAGAAGGCCCCGTTGGTTGCAACGGGGTTTCCTTTTTCCGCTGCGGAAGGGAGAAAAACATCATGCATACCCTGCAAGTACTGGAAAAAAAACTGGGCTATACCTTCCGCTGCAAGGAGCAGCTTCAAGCGGCCCTGTACCACAGCTCCTACGCCAACGAGCACCGGTGCTGCGGCGTCAGCAGCAACGAGCGGCTGGAGTTTCTGGGGGACGCCGTGCTGGGACTGGTAACGGCGGACTATCTGTACCACAAGCACCCGGATTTGCCGGAGGGGGACCTGACCCGGATGCGGGCGGCCCTGGTGTGCGAGGAGAGCCTGTACGAGGTGGCCCAGAGCCTGGGGCTGGGCAACGAGCTGCGGCTGGGCAAGGGCGAGGAGGCCGGGGGAGGCCGGTGCCGCCCCTCCATCCTGGCCGACGCCACGGAGTCCGTGTTCGCGGCGGTGTATCTGGACGGCGGCATGGAGGCCGCCCGGGCGCTGATCCACCGGGTCCTTCTGGACAAGGAGCAGGAGGAGGCCGTGGAGGAGCGCCGCCGGGACTATAAAACGGAGCTGCAGGAGCTGGTCCAGCGCCGCAGCAACCAGACCCTGCACTATGAGATGATCGGCTCCACCGGCCCGGATCACGCCAAGCTGTTCACCTGCGCGGTGCTGCTCAACGGCCAGACGGCCGGAACCGGCACCGGCAAGAGCAAGAAGGAGGCCGAGCAGACCGCCGCCCGGGCAGCGCTGCAGGCCCTGCAGGACCTGCGGTAATCCTGAAACAAAGCGTCCCCCGGTACCGGATAACGGTATCGGGGGACGCTTTCATTGTGCGCAATTACAGGCTGACGCCGCCGTCGGCGGATCGGGCGTCCTTCAGCAGGGGGGCGATGCGGTCCAGCAGGGCGCGGACCTGCTGGGGGCAGCGGCCGATGTAGGCGGACGGGTCGAGGTGCTCGAGGATCTGCTCACGCGTCATGCCGAACATCGGGTCGCCTGCGA
>OMAO01000336.1_pt1 | contig 27831 bp, 28 predicted proteins | sample 1644641 | NCBI WGS metagenome assembly OMAO01 (sample SAMEA103958120, study PRJEB25191) | human gut metagenome | biome: human-associated habitat [ENVO:00009003]; feature: intestine environment [ENVO:2100002]; material: feces | place: Germany | collected 2013/2015
TGTACAGACTTGTCCTGAATGTAAAGGAAAAGGTAAAATAATTAAAGAAAAATGTAGAAGAAACAACTGTGCATACAATGATGGTGCAGGAAACTACAGTGCAAGAGACTACAGAAGAGGGAACCACAGAAGAGGATACAACGCAGGAAGAGAGTGCAGAAGTAGTAGATAGGGAAGTGGTTGAAGAATTTTTTGAAAATGAGATATCAACAGAAAATGAGGAGGCATTTGAACTTCCGCCAAGGCAGCTTACGGACGAGTTTATCCCATATGATGGACAGAAGAGAGAAATAACATGCTATGGGGATAGTATGATGGCCGGAGCAGGAAGTGCAACTGAAGGAAAAGTAAATGGAATTGATATATATGGGTGGACTACACCTGTTACAATAGAAAAACTGACTAATATACCAACACATAATCTTGGAGGGTCAGGAGAAAATTCAAGTCAGATTACTTTTAGGGCTGGTGGAACAAAGGTTTATATAGACAGGGATATTACAATAAGTGAAACTGATTCGGCAATAGCTCAGATTATAGATGAAAATGAAAATGTATTTGAAACAGATAATTATAGTGGATATGGATTTGATTATGATCCTTATCCGGGTGATATGTATATAAATGGTTATTTGTGTGATGTTAAAAATACAGGTGATGGTCAGGTTGAGATTAAACTTACAAAGGGATATGCAGCATATGACAATTCTACTGATAATAGTGTTGTTATATATGAAAGTGAAACAGCTGCATATTCAAGACAGGGAGCAGATATAAAAGCAGAGAGTGATATAGTAACAGAATATGACACAGTGATAAAAGAAACAGAGTCACAAACATCTGGTGAAAAACCAATGGAGAAGCCAACAGAAAAACCAGCAGAAACTTCAGGCGTAGAAAAAGTTACAATTTCTGGCGGAACACAGGCAATGACAAGGGCATCACAGGAAAGAAGTGCGAAAGATATATTAATACTTGAAATGGGAAGTAATGGCGGCTGGGAAAATGATTATCAGCAGCTTATTCTTCAATATGATAATATAATACTTAATTCCGGCTGCAAATATTATATTATAGTGGGAGATACTGATGACCCTGCGGACTCAGCGGATGGCTATCAGGGAGCATATGACTCAGATGGCAATTATGTGGGAATCGGTGATACATCATGGGAAGCAGCGTTAAGACTTGCATATGGAGACCATTTTTTTAATACAAGAACATATATGATTCAGAATGGATTAAGTGACTGCGGACTTGATACAACAACAGATGACCTTGAGAATTTCAAGAAAGGTAATATATCTGAACAATTAAGATATGACTGGACACATTTTAACTGTTATGGATATTATTCAAAGGGAATTGGTGTATACAAGAAAGGTGTAGAACTAGGATACTGGAGTTAGAATTTTACAAGAATTATACATGAATATGATTACACCTTTTACATGATATGGTTATTATAAGTATGCATTGAAGGGGGACAGCCAAAAGACGGGGATGGCTGTGGTTCCCTGACATGTAAGCCTATTAACCATGAATGAAGAAAGGTGGTAATCATATGGAAGTAGCTATAAACAACATAGACAAGGTGAGAAAGTTTGTAGATATTGTATCAAGATTTGACTGCGACATTGATTTAGTGAGCGGACATACAATGGTAGATGCGAAGTCGATACTTGGAATATTTAGTCTTAACATTATGAAGCCAATGACGATGATTATTCATGATGATGAGGATAAGGCGCAGATAATAAGAAACAGCCTTAAAGCATTCGCAGCGTAAGCTGCTTTTTTTATGCCTTGAGTTTTTATTACAATTACTTTACATATGTTTTACATAACCCCGATAGTGGATTTTACATACCAGTGTGACAATAAAATTATTGCCGAAGAAAAGATGTGGTTAAAAGAAAAAATGAGGAATGATATGAAATTCACAGAAATTAAGAAAAAGTTTTTTGACTATTTTCGGGAAAAGGAGAACGGGGCAATGAGCATAAACACTAAAGAAACAACACAGAGAGCATGTTACACAAACAGGGAGCTGTCATGGCTTGCATTTAATGAGAGAGTGTTAAATGAAGCAGCTAATCCTAAAGTTCCACTTGCGGAAAGACTTACATTTGCATCAATATACCAGACTAATCTGGATGAATTCTTTATGGTACGCGTTGGAACGCTTATGATGCAGATGCAGCTTCAGGAAAAGGAAAGAGACAATAAAACCGGAATGACAAGCGAAGAGCAGGTAAAAGCTATTCTTGATAAGGTTAGTGAGCTTGAGAAGAAAAAGGGCAGAGTGTATGAACAGCTTATGGGAGAACTTGAGACAGCCGGGATAAGAATAATTAATTTTAATAAGCTGTCTAATGATGAAGGTGCAATGCTGGAGGAATATTTTGATATGCATATAGCACCATTTCTTTCACCTATGATAATAGGACAGCAGCAGCCATTTCCTTTTCTTGCAAATAAGCAGTTATATGCAATTGTGCTTATGAAGACTAAGAAGGGTAAGAATAAAATAGGAATAGTACCTTGTTCAAACAGTGTATTTAAGAGACTTATAGAAATTCCTACAAGACCAGGAACATTTATGCTTTCTGAAGAATTGATTCTGCATTTTGTATCAAAACTGTATGAGAAGTATGAAATACTGGAAAAATCAGTTATGAGAGTTATTAGAAATGCAGATATAGATGCTGGTTCATTTGATGATGAGGACCTTGATTACAGAAATATGATGGAACATATGGTTAAGCAGAGAAACAGGCTTAATCCGGTATGTGTCCATTTAAACAGAAAAATAAACGACAAAGCAAAGAAAAAGCTAACAGATTATCTTGAAATAGGTGCAAAACACCTGATTGAAGAGAGAACTCCACTGGATATGTCATTTGTATTCCAGCTGCAGAATGTGTTAAAGAATAAGCCTGAGCTTTTTTATAAGAAAAGAGTTCCACAGCCAAGTAAAGAAATCAGTATGAATGAAAAGATAATTCCGCAGATTGAGAAGAAGGATGTTGTTCTTTCATACCCATTTGAGAGTATGAGACCATTCATATCTATGTTAGAGGAAGCAGCCAGTGACCCGACTGTTGTATCAATAAAGATGACTCTTTACAGAGTTGCTGACAGAAGTAAGATAGTTGAGACTCTTATTGAAGCGGCTGAAAATGGTAAAGAAGTTATTGTTCTTGTGGAGCTGAGAGCCAGATTTGATGAGGCTAATAATATTGAAATGTCTAAGAGACTCGAGGAGGCTGGATGCCAGCTTTTATATGGTCTGGGTGAGTATAAGGTGCACTCAAAGTTATGCCTTATAACACGTTCGGTTAATAATACATTTTCATATATAACACAGATAGGAACAGGCAATTATAATGAAAAGACTTCAAGATTATATACAGATATGTCACTTGTTACAGCTAATGAGGAGATAGGTGCGGATGCGGCTGCAGTATTTGCTGCTTTACAGAAGGGAGAAACGGTGGATAGTTCTAACCAGCTTCTTGTTGCACCAAACTGCCTGCAGAACAGAATTCTTTCAATGATAGATGAGCAGATTGATAAGGTAAAGAACGGTGAAGAGGGATATGTTGGAGTTAAGATTAATTCCCTTACAGACAAGCTTATTATTGAGAAATTAATTGAAGCTTCACAGGCAGGTGTTAAAATAGATCTTGAAGTGAGAGGAATATGCTGTATAAAGCCGGGAGTTAAAGGCTATACAGATAATATCCGCGTGGTAAGTGTTGTTGGACGTTTCCTTGAGCATTCAAGAATATATCGTTTTGGAAGAGGAGATGACCAGAAGATATATATTGCATCGGCAGATTTTATGACAAGAAATACGACAAGACGTGTTGAGGTTGCTGCACCTGTGCTTGATAAGTATTGTCAGGAACGCATAATTCATATATTTGATCTTATTATGCAGGATGACGAGAAAGGCAAAGAGCAGAATAGTGATGGGGTATACTGTGACAGACATATTAATAATCCTAAGATTGATTCACAGGAAACTTTATATGAAGAAAGCTATGAAGCGGCAGCCAGTGCAGAATAATTAAGAAAATGGAGGCTAACAGGTATGAAGATAGGTATGCTTACAAGTGGTGGAGACTGCCAGTCTCTTAATGCGGCAATGAGAGGTGTTGCCAAAACTTTGTATAATAATACAAATGATGTTGAAATATACGGATTTCTTGATGGTTACAAAGGAATGATTACTAAGAATTACAAACTGATGAAAGAAGAGGATTTCAGTGGGATTCTGACAGAGGGAGGAACAATTCTTGGAACTTCCAGAACACCTTTCAAATATATCAATGAGCCTGATGAGGAAGGGCGCGATAAGGTTGCAGGCATGATTAAGACTTATAAGGATTTAAAACTCGACTGCCTGGTAATGCTTGGCGGAAACGGTTCACATAAGACTGCGGCTCTTTTATCGCAGAAGGGTTTAAATGTCGTTACTCTTCCTAAGACTATTGATAATGATATAGAAGGAACTGAGATGAGCTTTGGATTTCAGTCAGCTATAGATGTTGCGACAAGAACTATAGATGAGATTCATACAACGGCAGCCTCACACAGCAGAGTGTTTATTGTTGAGATTATGGGACATAAAACAGGCTGGCTGACATTGCATTCAGGAATTGCAGGCGGTGCTGATATCATACTTATACCTGAAATCCCATATAATGTTGATGAGGTGTTGAATACAATCAGAAAGCGTGAAAAGCAGGGTAAGAAATTTACTATAATCGCAATGGCTGAGGGTGCAATATCAGATGAGGATGCAAAGCTGTCAAAGAAAGAGCTGAAAGAAAAGAGAAAGACATATATATTTCCATCGGTAGCATATCAGTTGAGTGATGAGCTGCAGAAAAAAGCCGGTCAGGAGGTAAGAGTAACAATTCCCGGACATGTTCAGCGTGGCGGAATTCCAAGTGCATCTGACAGAACACTGGCAACAAGAATAGGCGTTGAGGCTGCAGGACTTATATTAAGAAAAGATTATGGCAATATGGTATGCATCAAAGATGGAAAGTTCTCTAAGATACCACTTGAAGAGGTTGCAGGTAAAACGAAGATGGTTAACGTAAATAATGAACTTATAAGACAGGCTGACAGCTTAGGCATTAGTCTTGGCAGAAAGGCATAAGTGGTATATAATACAAAGCAAATGCTTCAGGAAAGAAGGGAAATGCTTTGAAGAAATCAGACAGACTAAAGATAGTTATTCTTGGAATAACTGGATTACTTATTCTTATTGGAACCGGAATATTTATATTTATAGGACAGAGTATATGTACCATGGCTGGTGTAGGGCTTTTTGTTATTGTGTGTCTTGGAATGGTTGTTGTTGCAGGAAAGAAAGATGACCAGACAGAAACAATAGAACAGCTTAACCAGACAATATCTGAACAGAGCAGAAGGATAATGAATACTGAGGGGCAGCTTGCAAGATATAAGAGAGAACTTGCAGAGGCGACTGGTAAAAATGAAGCATAATAATTAAATATTAAGGAGATAGTCATGTTACTAGAGATTTTAAAGGCAATTCTTTTCGGTATAGTCGAAGGAATTACAGAATGGCTGCCTATAAGCAGCACAGGGCATATGATTCTGCTTGACCAGGTAGTCAAACTTAATGTATCCGCAGATTTTTATAAGATGTTTCAGGTAGTTATCCAGCTTGGAGCAATAATGGCCGTAGTTATATTATTCTGGAATAAATTGTGGCCTTTTTATATGAAGAAGACTAAGAGTGGTAAGAAAGCAGCCTGGAAAGATGGCGCACTTGCAATGTGGATTAAGATTATCATTGCATGTATTCCTGCAGCGATTGTCGGATTGATTTTTGATGATAAGATAGATGAGTTATTCTATCATCCAATCCCTGTTGCTATTGCACTTATCGTTGTAGGTATAGTTTTTATAGTTGTGGAGAATGCAAAGAAAGGCAGCAGGCCAGCAATCAGAAGTATAGGTGAGATAACTTATAAGGCAGCAATAATAATAGGTCTGTTCCAGCTTATAGCAGCAGTATTTCCAGGTACATCAAGATCAGGTGCAACAATTATCGGAGCACTCATAATCGGAGTATCAAGAAGCGTTGCGGCTGAATTTACATTTTTCCTTGCAGTACCTGTAATGTTCGGAGCAAGTCTTTTAAAGATTGCTAAATATGCTGCTGTGGGAATGGCTATGACAGGAACAGAGTGGATAGTTCTTATTGTAGGCTGCCTTGTTGCGTTCTTTGTATCAGTATTCGTAATCAAGTTCCTTATGGGATACATCAAGAAGCATGATTTCAAGGTGTTCGGTGTGTACAGAATAATTCTTGGTATAGCAGTTATTGCACTCAGCTTTGTATTGTTTTAATTCTAATACACTTCAAGGTATGAATTGTATACATAACCGATTGTACCATTATAATCAATAAGGGTGTAATAAGCGCCAACAGATAATATAGAACCGGTAGTCCCTCCTGGCACAACTGCAAAGGAGTGGCTGCCGTTTTTGTCTTTATGCATATTTACATAGGAAGCACCTGTCACACGGTAACTTTTAAGAGCAGATGTATTGGTTATGCGTCCATTTGCAAATGTATACGATGGCTGGGCGGCTGTTTCAGGCTGTGTGTTTTGGACTTCAGTCTGAACGGTTTCAGGCTCGGAGGTCTGAGTTTCAGTCACGACGGTGGTTTCCTGTTTTGTTACATCCTGAGAAGAAGCAGTTTCTTTAACTGCTGCGGCAGGGGTTGTCTTAGATATAGTTCCTGAATTTATATCTTTAACAGTAACTGGCTGGGTTTCAGAATTGCTGGCAGTGTGAATGCTTTTTTCAAGACCTCCACCGGCAAAACCGATGTTTTCAAAGACTACGATTCCGGCTATAATTATTACAAGATATATACCTAAAAATATTTTAACAATTAGATTATTGATTTTCATTGTGACTAAAGACCTCATATTTTCTATAATAAATTAATATTAGTTCTTTTTATGGGGCAGGTCAATAAAAAAAGTGGTAATCAGGAGGTGTAAAATGAACATAATAGGTCACATTTCAACAGATTTTCCAACAAAATTTGGAATTCCAAGACAGAGTGGATTGATAGAGGAATTAAAAGGTGTCATAACATTTGAACCAGAATACAGACAACCAGAGGCTTTCAGGGGATTGGAGGATTTTTCACATATATGGGTTTTATGGCAGTTTTCCAAGTCGCAGAAGAAAACTATAGCGTCAACGGTAACTCCTCCAAGACTTGGAGGGAAAGTACGAATGGGAGTGTTTGCAACAAGGTCACCGTTCAGACCGAATGATATTGGGATGTCATGTGTGAAATTAGAGCACATAGAATATACGGCAGATAAAGGACCGGTACTATTCGTTTCAGGGGTGGATATGGTTGATGGCACGCCGATATACGATATCAAGCCGTATGTAAAATTCACAGACTCACACCCAGAGGCAAAAGAAGGATTTACGGCAGCCACTTATAACAGAAATCTTAAAGTGATATTTCCATCAGACCTGCTTGCAATAATGCCGGAAAACAAACAGACAGCAGCGGTTAAAATATTAGAGCAGGACCCAAGACCAGCTTATGATACAGACGAGACAAGGGCTTATGGGGTAACATTTTCAGGCTTTGATATCAGATTCAAGGTGCATGGGGATGTGCTGACTGTGTTTGAAGTGGTGGATATTGAGGCGGCTGGTGGATATAAGAAGGTAAAGTGAGCTGGTGTCAATTTCACTTGATAATCCAGCTAAAATGTGCTTTACTTATATGGACTAGGTAAACAATTAATGTTGCAATCAAGATTAAGGAGGAGCTATATGAGAGTTGGAATGGGATATGATGTTCATAAACTGGTTAAAGACCGTAAGCTTATCATGGGCGGAGTTGAGATTCCATATGAATTAGGTCTGCTTGGACACTCTGATGCAGATGTGCTTCTTCATGCCATTATGGATGCATTACTGGGTGCAGCTGCACTTGGAGATATAGGAAAGCATTTCCCGGATACAGATGACAGATACAAGGGAATATCAAGTATCAAGCTTCTGGAAGAGGTTGGAAAGAAGATAGATGAGGCTAATTATATTATAGAAAATATTGATGCTACTATTATTGCACAAAAGCCTAAGATGCGCCCATATATTGATGATATGAGAAAGAATATCGCAGATGCTTTAAAGATTGATGTTGACAGAGTCAATGTTAAGGCTACTACAGAAGAAGGACTTGGATTTACCGGAAGTGGAGAGGGTATTTCTTCACAGGCAATATGCTCACTTAATTCTGTTTCTAATTATATATACGGTGCGGCTGATATGACAAACTGTAGATCTGACTGTGGTGGCTGCATGGGCTGTCAGAACAAATAGAACTGACAATACATTCGCAGCTTTAATTCATATAATATAATTAAGAATAGAAAAGTCAGGATTAACAGATTATGAAATATAGAGATTATGTAAAGCAGGAAATAGCGGTAATAAAGGATAGAGACCCTGCTATTAAGTCGGATAAAGAGGTATATCTTTATCCTAGTTTTAAGGCAATACTTAAATATAGAAAAGCCCATAAGTTATATCTTAAGGGCGAATATTACAAGGCAAGAAAGATTTCACAGAAAACTGCAAGACAGACTGGAATTGAGATACATCCGGGAGCGCAGATTGGCGAAGGACTTTTTATTGACCATGGACATGGAGTTGTTATCGGAGAGACAGCTATTATCGGTAACAATGTAACACTTTATCAGGGCGTTACACTTGGAGGAACAGGCAAGGAACAGGGGAAGAGACATCCTACTCTGGGAGATAATATTATGGTAGGAGCAGGAGCAAAGATTCTTGGCTCAGTTACCATAGGTGATAACTGCAAGATTGGTGCGGGTTCTGTTGTATTAAAGGATGTGCCAGCGAATTCTACAGTGGTTGGTGTTCCAGGAAGAGTTGTTATTCAGGACAGCGTAAGACTGTTTGATGATTTAGACCAGATACATCTTCCAGATCCTGTTATGCAGGATATCGAGAACTTAAAGCAGGAGAATGCAAGACTTAAGAAGAGACTTGCACACCTTGAGAACAGCGTCAATGAAAGCCGTAGCTCGTATGATGATAACTAAAGTGTGATTATGAAAGGAAATCTGACATGAGGATTTATAATACTTTATCCAGAAGAAAAGAAGAGTTTAAGCCATTAGAAGAAGGTAAGGTTAAAATGTATGTCTGCGGACCTACTGTATACAACCTTATTCATATTGGTAACGCAAGACCTATGATTGTATTTGATACAGTAAGAAGATATCTTGAGTACAAGGGATATGATGTTAATTATGTATCTAACTTTACAGATGTAGACGACAAGATTATTAAGAAAGCTAATGAAGAAGGTGTATCTGCTGAGGAGATTTCAACAAGATACATTGCTGAATGTAAGAAGGATATGGAGGGCATGAATATTAAGCCTGCAACAACACATCCTCTTGCAACTCAGGAAATCGGCGGAATGATTGATATGATACAGACTCTTATTGACAAGGGTTATGCTTATGAAGTCAATGGAACCGTATACTACAGAACAAGAAAGTTTGCAGAATACGGAAAGTTATCTAAGAAGAATATTGACGACTTGGAGGCAGGACACAGAGATGAGGCACATAGTCTTAAGGTTACAGGTGAGGATGAGAAGGAAGACCCACTTGATTTCGTTCTCTGGAAGCCTAAGAAAGAAGGAGAGCCATCTTGGCCATCACCTTGGAGCGATGGAAGACCGGGTTGGCATATTGAATGCTCTGTTATGTCTAAGAAGTACCTTGCTGACGAAATCGATATCCATGCAGGTGGAGAGGATTTGATATTCCCTCACCATGAGAATGAGATTGCACAGTCAGAGGCAGCTAATGGAGTACCATTCTCTAAGTACTGGATGCACAATGCATTTCTTAATATTGATAACAAGAAGATGTCTAAGTCTTTAGGCAATTTCTTTACAGTAAGAGATATAAGCAGGGAATATGACCTTGAAGTGTTAAGATTCTTCATGTTAAGCGCACATTACCGCAATCCTGTTAATTTCAGCCATGACCTTATGGAATCAGCAAAGAACGGATTAGACAGAATCTTAACTGCAGTTGATAATTTAAGACATCTGTCAGAGAATGCCAAAGATATTCCAATGACAGAGGATGAGAAGAAGACAATAGCTTCTATAGATGACATTTATAAGAAATTCGAAGATTCAATGGATGATGATTTCAATACAGCAGACGCAATATCAGCTATATTTGAACTTGTAAAGCTTGCTAACTCTAATTCAAGCTCATATAATTCCAAGGAATACATCGATACTCTTATGAAGAAGATTACAACTCTCACAGATATTCTTGGACTTAAGACAGACAAGAAGGAAGAAATGCTTGATGAGGATATCGAGGCACTTATTGCCGAGAGACAGCAGGCAAGAAAAGATAAGAATTTTGCAAGAGCTGATGAAATTCGAGATGAGTTATTAGCAAAGGGAATTGTTCTTAAGGATACAAGAGAGGGCGTAAGATGGAGCAGAGCCTAGATAACGACCTTGTAAAATGCATATATGAAGGCCTGGATATGAAGCATACAGAGCCTTCGCAGTTATCACCTCTTGTTCTTGCATATATCGGGGACAGCATATATGACCTTGTCATTAAGACATGGGTTATAGAACAGGGAAATATGCAGGTTAATAAGCTTAACAAGAAAACGAGCAGTATTGTTAAGGCTGAATCCCAATCTGCCATGATAGGTGTAATAGAGCCAATGCTCAGTGAACATGAGGAAGCTGTGTATAAGAGAGGACGTAATGCAAAGTCATACACATCTGCCAAGAATGCAAGCATTGGAGATTACAGAAGAGCAACGGGTTTTGAGGCTCTTATGGGATATCTGTATCTTAGCGGGCAGTATGAGCGGATGATGGAACTGGTTAAAGCAGGACTGGAAAGCCTTGAGTTAAAGTAGAGCCGGCAAAGCAGAATCCATATCTGTAATGGATAACTGGATTCTGCTTTGTTAATATTAAGGAGAAATATATGAGATACAATGAATTAACATTTCAGGGAAGAAATGCTGTATTAGAGGCATTCCGCTCTGGTAAAACTATTGATAAGCTTTTTATTCTTGACGGCTGTCAGGATGGACCAATAAAGAGTATTGTCAGAGAAGCAAAGAAAACAGATGCAATTATCAATTATGTTGATAAGGAAAGACTCGACAGACTTGCAGGAACAGGACATCATCAGGGAGTTGTTGCCATTGGCGCAGCTTATGAATATGCAGAGGTTGAGGATATACTTGCAGCAGCTAAGGAAAAGGGAGAAGATCCATTTATATTCATTCTTGATGAGATAGAGGATCCTCACAATCTTGGCGCTATTATAAGAACTGCCAACCTTGCAGGTGCACATGGAGTTATTATTCCTAAGAGAAGAGCTGTAGGACTTACAGCAACTGTAGCCAAGACGTCAGCAGGCGCGATTAATTACACACCTGTAGCCAAGGTTACTAATATTTCACAGACAATCGAGGAACTTAAGAAGCAGGGACTCTGGTTTGTATGCGCTGATATGGGCGGGGAGACAATGTATAATCTTAATCTCAAAGGACCTATCGGCCTTGTTATAGGTAATGAGGGCAATGGAGTAAGCCGTCTTGTTAAGGACAAATGTGATTTCATCGCATCAATTCCTATGAAGGGTGATATTGATTCCTTAAATGCCTCAGTTGCAGCAGGTGTTCTTGCATACGAAATAGTCCGTCAGAGACTTAATTAGGGAGTTTTTTATGAAGCATATGGAAGAGTATCCTGATGAAGAGCTTATTGATATGTACAGGGCAGGTAATGAGCAGGCAATTGAGTACATATTTGAGAGATATAAGTATATAGTGCGAAAGAAAGCAAAAGCCATGTTTCTTGCCGGAGGAGACAGTGATGATTTAATCCAGGAGGGAATGATAGGCCTCTATAAAGCTGTCCGTGACTATGATAAGAAAAAGGATGCATCTTTCATGACATTTGCAGGAATGTGCATAAACAGGCAGATTCTTAATGCGGTTACAGCTTCCAACAGAAAGAAGAATACACCACTTAATACATATGTTTCTTTTGATGAGCCGGTCAATCCAGAAGATGATTCTCAGGTAAAGCTGGTTGATGTACTAAAGTCTGATAAGGAACAGAATCCAGAAAGACTTTTTATTGATCAGGAAAATGCTGAAAGTTTAGAAGATAAATTATACAGTGTGTTAAGTGATTTTGAGAAAAAAGTGCTGGAATTATATATGTTTGGCAAAGATTATATAGCTATTGCGCAGATGCTTGATAAGCCGCCAAAATCTATAGATAATGCTATACAAAGGATAAGGAATAAAGTTGACAAAATAACCAACCTATAATATTATGAATAGGTGTGTTAAGCCACATGCTATTGTAGCTCAGGGGTAGAGCACTTCATTGGTAATGAAGAGGTCACGGGTTCAATTCCCGTCAATAGCTTAATTTAATGTTTGTGTTTTTAAAACAGATTGGAGGACGCTATGGTAAAAGCTATTGTAGGTGCTAACTGGGGTGATGAAGGAAAGGGTAAGATTACTGATATGCTTGCCGAAGAATCAGACATCATCGTAAGATTCCAGGGAGGAGCTAATGCGGGACATACTATTATTAATGATTATGGAAAGTTCGCGCTTCATCTTTTACCTTCTGGAGTTTTCTATAACCATACAACAAGTGTCATTGGCAACGGCGTAGCTCTTAATATTCCATATCTTGTTAAGGAATTAAAGAGCCTTACAGACCGTAATGTACCAATGCCTAAGATTCTTGTATCAGACAGGGCACAGATTCTTATGCCTTATCATGTTGCATTTGATACATATGAAGAAGCAAGACTTGCTGGTAAATCATTTGGTTCTACCAAGTCAGGTATTGCTCCATTCTATTCAGATAAGTATGCTAAGATTGGTTTCCAGGTTAATGAATTATTCGGAGACGAGCAGGAACTTAAGGAAAAGATTGCCAATGTATGTACATTAAAGAATGTTATGCTTGAGCATCTCTATCATCAGCCACTTCTTAATGAAGAAGAGATATTCAATACTCTTATGGAATATAAAGAGATGGTTGAGCCATATGTATGTGATACATCAGCATTTTTACATCAGGCACTTAAAGACGGAAAGAAGATTTTACTTGAGGGTCAGTTAGGTTCTCTTAAGGATACTGACCATGGTATATATCCAATGGTAACTTCATCATCAACATTAGCTCCTTATGGTGCTATTGGTGCTGGTATTCCGGCTGCATCAATTACAGATGTTGTTACAGTTGTTAAGGCATATTCTTCAGCAGTTGGTGCCGGAGCATTTGTAAGCGAAATCTTTGGTGATGAGGCAGATGAACTCAGACGCAGAGGTGGAGACGGTGGTGAATTCGGAGCTACTACAGGACGTCCTAGAAGAATGGGATGGTTCGATGCAGTTGCTACACGTTATGGTGTAAGAATGCAGGGAACAACAGAGGTTGCTCTTACAGTTCTTGATGTACTTGGATATCTTGATGAGATTCCAATGTGTGTTGGATATGAGATAGATGGAAAGATTACTAAGGATTTCCCAACTACTCCACAGCTTGAGAAGGCTAAGCCGGTATTAAAGACTATGCCAGGCTGGAAGTCAGATATCAGAGGAATTACTAACTATGAAGAACTTCCTGTTGAGTGCCGTAACTATATTGAGGCTATTGAGCAGGAAATTGAAGCCCCTATCACAATGGTATCTAATGGCCCTGGAAGACATGAGATTATCCACAGAAAGAGTAAATTTTCTAAATAATAACATTTAACATTACCGTATCTGCAGTACAACAGTTTTGCAGATACGGTCTTTTTATAGGTAATTGAAGGTAAATCCCTCTCCTCACCTGAGGGGAATGTGCTTACAATAAGCACATGGATTTTGCTTCGCAAAACAAGGAGGGAAATATGAAGTTTAATAAATATTTTGACCACACTGACTTAAAGCCGGAAGCGACTAAGGATGATATACGTACATTATGTGAAGAAGCAAAAAAGTATAATTTTGCATCAGTATGCGTTAATGGAATATATACAGCATTTGCAAAAGAATGTCTTTCCGGAAGTGATGTTAAGACATGTGTTGTTGTTGGATTTCCGCTGGGAGCTATGAGTACAGACGTAAAGGCTTATGAGACTAAGAAAGCCGTAGAAGATGGTGCGGATGAGATTGATATGGTTATTCCTGTAGGACTTCTTAAAGCAGGTGAATATGATGCTGTGTATGAGGATATTAAGGCAGTAAGGGATGCATGTGCAGGAAAAGTTTTAAAGGTTATATTCGAGAACTGTCTTCTGACTGATGAGGAGAAGATTAAGGCGTGCGAACTGTCTGTTAAGGCAGGAGCTGATTATGTTAAGACTTCAACAGGATTCTCTACAGGAGGTGCAACAATAAGTGATGTTGCACTTATGAAAGCCCATGTGGAAGGAAAGTGTAAGGTTAAAGCGGCAGGCGGAATAAGAGATTACAACACAGCAGCTGCCATGATAGATGCCGGAGCTGACAGGCTTGGAACAAGCGCTACAATTAAGATTATGGAAGGAAGGCAGTAAAATTACTGCTTATTCCTTCCTGAAAGAATCTTGTATACAAGTGTCATTGCATATATTACAACAGGAAATACAATGTCTGTGAAGAGCAGACCTGTAAATACTTTATGACATGCCTCATTGTCTATGAATGCAAGTATTAAAGTAGCGATTATCATTATGCCCCAGAGTATGACTGCAGTTAATGCAGCAAATCGTTTTAATCGTTTCATGAATAAGACCTCCAATGTCAGATACTTAATAATATACATTACATTGGCATGCCGCTCAAGTTATTTATAAAAATGTTGCGTAACAGATAAAAAATGTTATAATTAAATGAGGCATGGAGGCCGATGTAACTATTAGGAAACAGAATCAATAGACAAGGAGGTATGCATATGTCAATTAATGCTTATAATGCCAGTACAATATCAGCATTGTTCGCAGGACTTAATAATTCGTTTAGCGGAACATCATTGTCATATGGCATTGATTTTACAACTTATAATTCAATAAAGAATGGCTCTTATAGCAAACTGATGAGGAAGTATTACAGCAATCAGGCTTCTGAATCAACGGATGGTGCGACTGCCAATAAGAATACCGGTAAGGTACACAGTATTGATATACAGAAGAATAATGCGACGGTAAACAGAGACAACGCAGCATCACTTGTGGATTCAGCATCAGAACTTAAGAAGTACTCTCTGTGGTCTAAAGTTGATAAGACAGATAAAGATGGCAATACAGCTAAAGAATATGATACTGATAAGATTGCAAAGGCAGTATCTTCATTTGTTAAGAATTATAATTCTTTAGTATCATCTACAGCAGATTCTTCAAGCAGATATGTGCTTAACAGTGCATCTAATATGGTGAATTATACAAGGGCTAATGCTGATCTTCTTAAGAAGATTGGTATATCTGTCGGCTCAGATAATAAGCTGACGGTAGACGAGGATAAGTTAAAGGCTTCAGATATGGCTGTGGTTAAGTCGGTATTCAAGGATTCCGGCTCATTTGGACAGACAATATCTGCCAAGGCTTCAACTATATATGGTAATGCAGTATCACAGTTATCAGAATTATCTACTAAGAATTCTTATACATCTAATGGACTGTATTCATACTCATCTGGTTATACATACAACCAGTACACATAATTAATATTTTGAAAGGTAACAATCAGACATGGCATTATTAGAAACATGGAGAAAACTCGCATACGAGACAGAGATGGATCAGAAGAACGCTTCAGAATTCTGGGGTTCATATTTTAATCAGGAGAAGGCTATTTATGAGCAGATTCTCGCAGATTCTGATACAGTAGTTAAAGGAACTGTTAAGGAATTAGCAGAGAAGTTTGGAGTAGAAGTACTTCTTATGACAGGATTCCTTGATGGTATCAATGACAGCTTAAAGACTCCTAATCCAATTGAAACTATGGATGAGAATACAGAAGTTAGTCTCGATTATGACAAGGAAAAACTTTATTACAACATGGTAGGCTGCAAGGCTGACTGGCTTTATGAATTGCCACAGTGGGATAACCTTCTTGATGAGCAGACAAGAAAAGACCTTTACAAGAAGCAGAAGCTTTCTGGAACTGTTGTTAAGGGCAAGAAAATCGGAAGAAATGATCCGTGCCCATGCGGAAGTGGAAAGAAATATAAGCAGTGCTGTGGAAAGAATGCATAGCTTTTAAACACTAAGACCTGCCAGATAATGGCAGGTCATTTTAATGTTAAGTACAGGAATGATAAGAGGTAATTATAATGGATGCATATACAGGCTTTGCATATGTTTATGATGAGTATATGGATAATATTCCATATGAGGAATGGGGGCAGTACATGATTGCTCTCCTTAAGGAAAATGGTGTGTCAGGTGATTCATCAGTGCTTGAATTGGGCTGTGGAACAGGAACTGTTACAAGAATGCTTGCTAAGGAAGGCTATGACTGTGTTGGACTTGATATGTCTGAGGATATGCTGTCTATAGCTTCTGAGAAAACATTTGAAGAGGGTTCGCAGGTTATATATACATGTCAGGATATGAGGGATTTTGAAGTGCCTTATGAAGTAGACGGTATGATAAGTATAGGGGATTCCATGAATTATATTACATCTGTTCCTGACCTTGAAAGTGTATTTGCATGTGTTAGTGAGAACCTTAAAAAAGGCGGTGTATTTATATTTGATTTAAAGACAATACATTTCTTTAGGGATATACTTGCTGAGAATACATATGCTGAGAACAGGGAAGATTCCGCATTTATATGGGACAACTATTATGATGAGGAAGAACGCAATAATGAATATGAGCTTGCTGTGTTTGTTAAGAATGAGGATGGTACATTTGACAGATTTGAAGAACAGCATTATCAGCATGGCTTTACTATAGATGAGGTTACAGGTGCAGTTAATAAGGCTGGACTTACCGTGAAAAATGTGTATAATGCATTTACTAAGGATATGCCTGACGATAAGTCGGAAAGATTATATTTTGTGATTGAGAAATAATAAGGAGATAATTATGGGTGATTATATTGTTAGAGCCACAGCAGCAGGTGGCCAGGTAAGAGCATTTGCCGCTACAACTAAAGGGCTTGTTGAAGAAGCAAAAGAAAGACATAACATGAGTCCTATCGCAACTGTTGCACTTGGAAGACTTCTTACAGGTGGTGCGATGATGGGCGCAATGATGAAGAATGATGCGGATATTCTTACTGTACAGATTAAGGGCAATGGTCCAATCGGGAGTATGACTGTTACAGCTAATCCTAAGGGGGAGGTTAAGGGATTTGTTGGCAATCCACAGGTTATGCTTCCGCTTAAGGATGGAAAGCTTGATATTGCAGATGCGGTAGGAATTGGTGTATTAAGCGTAATTAAGGATATTGGACTTAAAGAGCCATATGTCGGTGATACTATTCTTATTACAAGTGAGATTGCAGATGACCTTACTTATTATTTTGCTAACAGTGAGCAGGTTCCATCTTCTGTAGGACTTGGTGTTCTTATGAATAAGGATAATACTGTTGAGCAGGCTGGAGGATTTATTATCCAGCTTATGCCGGGAGCAACGGATGAATTTATAGATAAGCTTGAGGCAAGAATTAAGGAGATTAAGTCTGTTACAGCCATGCTGGAGGAAGGAATGACTCCTGAACAGATTCTGGAACATATTCTTGGGGATATGGAGCTTGATATTCTTGACACTATTCCAACAAAGTTTTACTGTAACTGTTCTAAGGACAGAGTGAGCAAAGCTGTTATCAGTGTAGGAAAAGAAGAAATCCAGAAGATGATTGATGATGGTGAGCCAATTGAGGTTAACTGTCACTTCTGTAATTCACATTATACATTTACAGTTGATGAACTTAAGAAAATGTACGACTGCTGTACAAGATAAATCTCAGGCATATGGAGGTACACATGAATAATATTATACTTATAGGAATGCCGGGAAGCGGAAAAAGTTCGCTTGGAGTAGTACTTGCCAAGAAGATAGGATTTGGATTCATTGATTCGGATCTTGTTATTCAGGAAAGAGAGGGAATGACTCTTGAAAGAATAATTGAAAAGCACGGAGATGCAGGATTCATACAGATTGAAAATGAAGTGAATTGTTCCATCAGTCCACACCACACGGTTATTGCAACAGGTGGGAGCGCTGTATATGGAAAAGAGGCAATGGAACATTTTAAGGATATTGGTACTGTGGTTTATCTTGAACTTCCACCAGAATCACTTGAGGAGAGACTTGGAAGTCTTAAAGAACGTGGGGTTGTGTCTAATGGAAAGACAACTGTGGAAGAGATATATGCTGACAGGGCCGCACTTTATAAGAAATATGCAGACATTACGCTTAATGAGCAGGGAAAGCAGATAAGAGAAACTGTGGAGATGCTGTATGATATTATAATGAATAAAGACCAGTATAATTAAACAACTGGTTGAACTATGTAAGAATTTAGGGTACAATAATCTTTACCTTTTAAATACGAAAACAAGGAGGATTAACATGGAAAACGAAGCTCTTTCTAAGAACTTTATTGAGCAGATTATAGATAAGGATATTGAGAGTGGCCATTGCAAGAAGGTCATTACAAGATTTCCACCAGAACCTAATGGATATCTTCATATTGGACATGCCAAGTCTATATTATTAAATTATGGACTTGCAAAGGAATATGGCGGACAGTTTAATATGAGATTTGATGATACTAATCCTACTAAGGAAAAGGTTGAATTCGTAGACTCTATTAAGGCAGATGTTGAATGGCTTGGAGCAGAGTGGAACGGAGACGTCCTTTTTGCATCAGATTATTTTCCACAGATGTATGAAGCAGCTGTAAAACTTATCAAGAAGGGAAAAGCTTATGTAGATGATTTATCTGCGGAGGAGATTAGAAAGTACAGAGGAACTCTTACTGAACCAGGTAAGGAAAGTCCTTATAGAAACCGTTCTGTAGAAGAGAATCTTCAGCTTTTTGAGGAGATGAAGGAAGGAAAATATGCAGACGGAACGAAGGTTTTAAGAGCTAAGATTGATATGGCATCTCCTAATATTAATATGAGAGATCCTGTTATTTACAGAGTTGCACATATGACACACCACAGAACAGGAGATCAGTGGTGCATATATCCGATGTATGATTTTGCACATCCTATTGAGGATGCAGTAGAGGGAATTACACATTCTATATGTACACTTGAATTTGAGGATCACAGACCTCTTTATGACTGGGTTGTAATTGAGACCGGTTATAAGACATCTCCAGAGGAGAATCCTAAGCAGATTGAATTTGCAAAGTTATATCTTACTAATGTTGTAACAGGTAAGAGATATATTAAGAAGCTTGTAGAAGATGGAATTGTTGACGGATGGGATGATCCAAGACTTGTATCTATTGCAGCTTTAAGAAGAAGAGGATTTACTCCTGAAGCTATTAAGATGTTCGTTGAGCTTGTTGGTGTTACTAAGGCACAGGGTTCAGTTGAATATCCAATGCTTGAATATTGTATAAGAGAAGATTTAAAGCTTAAGGTTAAGAGAATGATGGCTGTTCTTGATCCTGTTAAGCTTGTCATTGATAATTATCCTGAAGGCCAGGTTGAATATATGGAAGTGGCTAATAATCAGGAAAATCCAGAGATGGGAACAAGAAAAGTTCCATTTACAAAGGAACTTTATATTGAGAGAGAGGATTTCATGGAAGAGCCTCCTAAGAAATATTTCAGACTTTTCCCTGGTAATGAAGTGCGTCTTATGAATGCATATTTTGTTACATGTACTGACTATGTCAAGGATGAGAATGGAAAGGTTATAGAAGTACATTGTACTTATGATCCTGAGACTAGGGGTGGAAATTTCACAGGCCGTAAGGTTAAGGGAACAATACACTGGGTTTCTGCTACAGAAGGCTGTAAAGCTGAAGTCAGATTATACGAGAATATCGTAGATGAAGAAAAGGGCGTTTATAACGAAGAAGATGGTTCTATGAATATCAATCCGAACTCTAAGATTGTTCTTACAGAGTGTTATCTTGAACCAGAGCTTATGAAAGCTGTAAGTGAAGATAAGTTCCAGTTTGTAAGAAATGGCTATTTCTGCGTTGATAATAAAGATTCAGAACAGGGTAAGCCTATATTTAACAGGATAGTTTCACTTAAGAGTTCATTCAAATTACAGAAATAGTGAGGTTATCCTGATGGAAGGTATTGGACAAAAGAAGGAAACAGATTATATTTTTGATAAGACAATCAAATGTGATGTATGTGGGAAGGAATTTAAAACAAAGCAGGTAAGAACCGGAAAAGCAAGATTTATTGGGACAGATGATATATTAAAGCCTCTATATGAAGGAATTGATACATGTAAATATGATATAATAATGTGCCCACATTGTGGCTATGCAGCCAGTTTACGTTTGTTTGGACATCATACTGAAAAACAGAGGCAGGCTGTAAGGGACAATGTGTCTTCAAGATTTACTGCAAAGGAGCCGGAAACAGAAACTTACAGCTATGAGAGAGCTGTGAAACGATGCAAGATGGCGATGCTTACAGAGATGGTGACAGGTGGCAAGATAAGTGAGAGTGCATATCTTTGCTTAAAGCTGGCGTGGATATATCGTGGGGAGATACAAGAGGCAAAGGCTAATGGAGCAGCACAAGAACGTATAAGTATGTATGAGAAATATGAAAAAGAGTATCTGGAAGATGCATACAGAGGTTTTAAACAGGCAAGAGAGACTGAATATCCTCCAATAGCGGGAATGGACGAGAATACGATAACATATCTGCTCACAAGCATTGGAATCCATTGTGGAAAGATAGATGAGGCAAGAAGATATGGTTCTGCTTTGCTTATATCCAGAACAGCCAGCATGAAATTAAAAAATAAAACAAGAGATGTATTGGAGACTATTAAAAAGAATTAGCACTAAAGGGGCGTATAATCATTATGAACAGGGTTAAAGCTTTTGTACAGAAGATATGGACCTATGATCTGGTTCACACAGCAGTTTATTCTATTGTTCTTGAACTAATAGTTGAATGTTTTAACAGAAGAGGAATAATGGGACTTGCATTTCCATTTATGCATCCAATTATTTTTATATACAATACACTTATAATAATGACAAGCATGGCACTTGCATTATTTTTTAGGAGAAGAATGTTTGTGTATAGTGTGGTTTCTGTTTTTTGGATTGGATTGGCACTTACTAATTTTATAATACTTTCTTCAAGAAAAACGCCATTTACGGCGATGGATTTTTATCTTATAAAAGATGCTATAAAGGTTGCGGGATTATATGTGAGTGTTATACAGATTATTCTTATTGCATTGCTGGTTATAGCGGTTATTGCAGGACTTGTTTTTCTGTGGCGGAAAGCCCCAAAACTTGAAGTGACAATTAAGAAAACAAAGTTTGTTGCATATGCAGCAGTACAGATGATACTTGTATTTCTTGCAGCATACGGAATGGGAATTACTCTTCTGTTTACAGGAGCTGTTGAAGGTCACTTTGGTAATCTTGCCCAGGCATATAAGAAATACGGATTCAGTCACTGCTTTGTGAGCAGTGTGCTTGACCGGGGAATTAAGAAATCAGGAGATTATTCTGAAGAATATATGGATTCACTTAAGAATGATCTTGATAATGTTGATGTTGAAGCGAGTGAAAAGACTCCTAATATTATATTTGTCCAACTGGAGTCTTTTTTTGATCCTACACATGTAAAAGGAATAACTTTATCAGAGAATCCGCTGCCTAATTATCAAAAACTTATATCTGAATGTTCTTCAGGATATCTCTCAGTTCCATGCTTTGGAGCAGGAACATGTAATACAGAGTTTGAAGTACAGACAGGAATTAATATTGATGATTTTGGACCAGGTGAATATCCATATAGAACAATTATGAAATCCAAGGTATGTGAGTCTATGGCCTATGACCTTAAGAAACTTGGTTATTCAACTCATGCAATACACAATAATGATGGAACATTCTATGATAGAAATCTGGTGTTTTCACATCTGGGATATGAAACATTTACTTCAATTGAATATATGGATGGATTTGAAGAAACGCCTATGGGATGGGCTAAGGATTATATTCTTACAGGAGAGATTACTAAGGCACTTGATTCAACAGCTGGAACTGACTATGTGTTTACAATATCTGTACAGGGACATGGTGATTATCCATCTACACCAATGGAAGGATACACACCAGAGATTAAAGTGACTAACTTTCCAGTTGCAGAACAGCAGACATCATTTGAATATTATGTAAACCAGATTCATGAGATGGATAAGTTCATAGGTGAGCTTATACAGTCTTTATCAGAGAGAGATGAAGAAACTGTACTTGTGCTTTATGGAGATCATTTACCTACATTTGATTTTACAGATGAAATGCTTACTAACGGAGATAAATTCCAGACACAGTATGTAATCTGGAGTAACTTTGATATGGACAGACAGGAAAAGAATATTCAGGCATATCAGTTGTCTGCGTATGTAATGCAAAGACTTGGTATATCTGAGGGATATATCATGAAATATCATCAGTCAAAGCAGAAACTTCCAGAAGATGAGTATTTGAAGAATCTCAAAATTCTGGAATATGACATTCTGTATGGTAAAAAGGAAATTTATGGTGGAGAAACACCATATGAGGCTACAAATCTTAAGATGGGTATTGATGATATTGAGATAACAGATGTCTATAATTATAACAATACGGTGTTTATTGAGGGCAGCAGTTTTAACGATTACAGTTGTGTTCTGATTAACGGGAAAGAATATACCACGGAAAAGGTGAGTGACCGTCTTTTAAGAGTTAATGGTATTAATGTAAAGAAGGATGATGTAGTTGTTGTTGCACAGAAGGGCGATGATAAAGTTGAACTCAGCCGTACAACTTTTACAGTAAAGCAACAGAGTAAGAAAAACGCACAACAACAGTAAATGTGCTATCTTTAATTGACAGCGGGTACCTGAAATGGTAATATTAGTAAGGTGTTTCAAACATCAAGATTTTTTTTGGAGGTACTTGAAATGAAGGGTACAGTTAAATGGTTCAACAACCAGAAGGGTTACGGCTTTATCAGTGATGAGTCAGGAAAGGATGTATTTGTACATTACTCTGGACTTAACATGGAAGGCTTCAAGTCTTTAGAGGAAGGCGCTCAGGTTGAGTTTGATGTAACAGATGGCGCAAAGGGTCCTCAGGCTACTAACGTAACAAAATTATAATCGGTTGTTTTTCAGTGTGCCTTTTTTATATTATATATAGAAAGATATATTGTAACACAATAGGATTATGGGGGCGGTCACAATTAATATTGGACCGCCTTTTTTTGATAATATAATCTGGAGGTTTTATGGAGAATTTAAATATTAATTATGACAAGACAGTGAGTAATGCAACTGTCAGTATGATATCAGCAGGCGCAATACTTGTTATATCTGTTCTGATAGTTCTTCTTGTGTTGGTAATTAAGAGATGGAAGGGAAGATTTATACCTTTGGCATTAGGTGTTCTTTCGTATGTTGTATTTGGGTTTATGTTTTCACAGCTTTTGATGAGTGTTCTTTCGCTTATACCTAATGTTGATCAGTCATTTACGTATAATACCAATGCATATGTGGTTATATATAATATTCTGCTTGCAGCAGGGTTTGGTATTGCAAGATGGTTTACGGCAAAGATGATGACTGACAGATATAACAGAACAGGGGACGTGCTTATGGCAGGAACGGGTCTTGCAATTGGAGATACCGTTATTACTTATGCATTGTCAATGTTTACATTTTTTGTATATGCACAGGCAATATCAGCTAATGGATTAGAAAAATTCATCTCGGATATGTTTAACAGCGGAATGGCTGAGAGTGATGTAATTACATTATATACTTCAAATGTATCACAGCTGATTGATTCGCCTGCGATTTTGTGGTTTTTAATGGCTGTATCTGCGGTTCTTGATATTGCACTTAATATAATGCTGTTTATGGTTGTATATGGCGTAGTAAAGAAACAGGTTAATTATATGTATGCATATTATGCGATAATTGCACAGTTTGTTTCTAATATAATGTTCCAGTTATATAATGCATTTTCACTTACTAATATTATTGTTTTGTTTATTGTTAAGCTTGTGATTGTGGGAGGAATAGCTTTATTTATCAAGCAATTCATTATGAAGGAGATAAAATACTCAAATGACTGATGTGAAAAAAGGACTAACAGCAGATGAAGTAGAGCAGTTAACAAATGATGGCATGGTCAATGTGTCAGTTGGAAAACAATCCAAGACCATTGGCCAGATTGTTGCGGGCAATGTATTTACATATTTCAACCTGATATTTGCTGTATTTGCTGTTCTTCTGGCTTTTGTGAGGTCATATAATAATATGACATTTCTTCCAGTAATTATTTCTAATATGTTTATTGGAATAATTCAGGAGATAAGAGCTAAGAAGGTTCTTGATAAACTTACGGTGGTTAATGCACCTAAGACATCGGTTATAAGAGATGGACAATTACATACTGTAGCTTCGGAGACTCTGGTTAAGGGAGATTTGTGCGTATTTTCAGCTGGAAACCAGCTGAGTGCAGATGCAATTCTTGTTGATGGGTTTGTTCGTGTCAATGAATCATTAGTTACTGGTGAGTCTGACGAGGTTGTCAAGAATGCCGGGGATATATTACTCTCCGGCAGTTTTATTGTGTCAGGAGAATGTAAGGCTGTGCTTACAAATGTTGGTCTTGACGCATATGCAGCAAAGCTTGCAATAGAAGCAAAGGCAGGACGAAAGAAACACAAAACAGATATGATGCAATCTCTTGATAAGCTTGTTAAGACAATCGGTGTCCTTATAATACCTATAGGAGCAGGACTGTTTTTACAGAGCAGATTTGCAGTCGGGGGCTCAATAAAGAGCAGTATAGATTCAATGGTAGCCTCACTTGTCGGAATGATTCCAGAAGGGCTGTATCTGCTTGCAAGTGTTGCACTGGTTGTCAGCGTTATGAGACTTGGAAAGAAGAATGTTATTGTACATGAGATGAACTGTGTAGAAACACTGGCGAGAGTTAATGTATTGTGTGTTGATAAAACTGGAACAATAACCAGACCAGATATGTCAGTTACTCATGTTGAAATATTGGATTACACAGATGGTTACGGAAAGCATACTGATTACCATGAAACAGAGAGAATTATAAAAAATGTAGTGGCGGCAATCAGCTCTGACAACGCAACAATGGAAGCAATACATTCGTATTATGGAATTGAAGAAGAATGTGAGTGTGACCAGGTATTTCCATTTTCTTCTCAGAATAAATACAGTGGCGCAAGATATGGGAAAGACGTATATCTGTTAGGAGCACCTGAATATCTGCTTCTTGATTCATATCCTGATTATAGGAATATTATTGATAAGTATTCATGCAATGGAGAGAGAATTGTCGTGTTTGGGCTGGCGAATGAGCAGATAACAGGAGAGGCTGTCACAAAGGCGATAACCCCTATGGCTTTTATAATCCTTGAGAATGAGATAAGAGAAACGGCAAAAGAAACATTTGAATATTTTAAAAAGCAGGGGGTCGCAATTAAAGTTATATCTGGAGATAATCCGCTGACTGCATCAAAGGTTGCAATACGGGCAGGGATAGATGATGCCACACATTACATAGATGCGACTACACTTAAAACGGATAAGGATATAGCAGATGCGGTTCAGAAATATACTGTTTTTGGAAGAGTTATTCCGGAGCAGAAGAAAAAGATTATAGAAGCATTTAAGATGGCAGGCAATGTTGTGGCAATGACAGGTGACGGGGTCAATGATGTACTTGCATTAAAATGTGCTGACTGTAGTGTTGCAATGGCATCAGGAAGTGAGGCTGCCAGCAATGCAGCACAGATAGTTCTTCTGGACTCTGATTTTTCAAAGATGCCGGATGTTGTTGGAGAAGGAAGAAGGGTTGTCAATAATATTAAGCGTTCAGCATCGCTGTTTCTTGCAAAGAATATATTCTCAATGCTGCTTACGATATTTACACTTATATCAGTTAATCTGTATCCTTTATATCCGACCCAGTTATCATTCTTAGGAATATTTACAATAGGTGTACCGGCTTTCTTTCTGGCATTACAGCCTAATAAGAGTCTTATAAAGGGTGATTTCCTGCTAAATGTAGTACTAAAGGCGTTGCCTACAGGTCTGACGGATTTTATTGTAGTTACGATTATAACAATATATGGCAATTGCACAGGTGCACCACATGAGCAGACAGCGACTGCAGCAACACTTGTGCTTCTTACGGTGGGCATGGCAGCACTGGTAAGAGTATGTAAGCCATTCGATATAATAAGAGTATGTGTGTGCGTTGCAATGGCATGCGGAATTGTATTTTCAATGATATTTTTACGCTCATTATTTGCAATGGTTGTATTAAAGGGGCTGGCACTTAATCTTACTGTTATGATGATGGTTCTGTCGCTGCCTCTGTACAGATATGTATGCAGGATGACGGCATGGCTGATAGATTTCTTTGAAAACCATAACCGTCATTTCAGACACCTGCTTAAAGGCTGATATATTAAAAATGTATTACTGCTTATTTAGAGCTTTTTCAGAGAATTCAGTTGTTACAAGGCTGCTGTAAGGAACTGGAGATTTAAGCTCACCAGCCTGCGTAAGAATGTCCTGTAAAAGATTAAAACTGTCTTCGGTGAATACAGTAGAGGTTTTCCATGTATCCTGTGATTTATATCTTTCAACAATTGCGGTTATTGTTGCAATATCGGTTTCTTTAAACTGAGGTGCAATGATGGCCGCAATTTCTGCTGATGAATGTGTATTGACATAATCAAGCCCCTTCTGTGTAGCGTTAGTGAATTTCTGGATTACATCAGGATTCTTCTTGATATAGCTTTTCTTTGCACAATATGCTGTGTAAGGAACATAGCCGCTTTCTACACCGAGCGAGGCGATAACGTGGCCTTCACCCTGCTGTTCGAGTAAAGTTGCAGAAGGCTCAAATTCAACTGTGTAATCACCTATTCCCGATGTAAATGCAGCAGATGTTGAACCAAAATCAACATTCTGAAGGATTTCAAGGTCTGTTTCAGGATCAATATTATTCTTTTTCAGAATATATTCAAATAACATCTGGGGCATACCGCCAGCTCTGCCGCCGATAACAGTTTTTCCTTTAAGTTCAGACCATTCAAAATTATCATTGGCTTCTCTTCCGACAAGGAAATTGCCGGCACGCTGTGTAAGTCCAGCAAAGTTGACAGCATAGTCATCAGAGCCTTCGGCATATACATAGATTGATGATTCAGAACCCATGAATCCAATATCTGCATCACCGGATATTAAGGCTGTCATTACTTTGTCAGCACCAAAACCATTAGTTACGGTAAGCTCAAGCCCTTCGTCGGCAAAATATCCATTCTCAATGGCGACATATTGTGGTGCATAGAATATAGAGTGTGTAACTTCGCAGAGAGTGATTTTTTTAACGGAATTGTCTGCATTTTCTTTGTTGCAGGCTGTCATTGGAAATGTTGTGACCAGTATGATAGTCATAATAATAAATAATGATATATATTTG
>OMAO01000337.1_pt1 | contig 27828 bp, 27 predicted proteins | sample 1644641 | NCBI WGS metagenome assembly OMAO01 (sample SAMEA103958120, study PRJEB25191) | human gut metagenome | biome: human-associated habitat [ENVO:00009003]; feature: intestine environment [ENVO:2100002]; material: feces | place: Germany | collected 2013/2015
GCCACACCAGCGGCAGACCGCCCCGGGCCGCCATGCCGCCGCTCCAGAACAGCAGCAGCCACACAGATACGGCAACCAGGACCACCCCCAGCAACAGGCTACTCCGCCAGGCCCGGCGCGCGGCCCGCTCCAGCCGCTCCAGGGAAAGGCCCCGGCTTTCGTGGTCGGAGTACAGCTCCACGGCGGCGGGGTCCGCCGTGTAAAACAGCCAGCACCCGGCGGGGGCCACGTTCAGGGCATATGACCAGCCCGCCCTTCGATACAGCTCCTGCTGCTCCTCCGTGGGAGCCGTCCTGCCCCGGTCATAGGGCTCCAGGCGGAACCTGGTGCCGGGCACGCCGTCGGTGGTAAAGACCGCCCAGCTGCCGATGGACACCGGAAACAGCCCGGCGTTGGCCTGCTCCTCCAGCCAGGCCTCCAGGCCCCGGATGTCACAGAGGGACACCGGAAGTATTTTCCTCACTTTTCTTGCTCGGTCCATGCGCTCTCCTCCTCTCCATCGTCCACGCAGGCCCTCAGCCGCGCCAGCTCCTCCCGAAAGGCGGCCCGGCCCGCGTCCGTAATCTGATAGCTGCGCTTGCGGCCCTGAATCTCCGTCTCCCGGATCAGGCCCTCCTCCTGGAACTTCCCCAGCAGGGTGTACAGGGTCCCGGGGCCCAGCCGCACCCGGCCGTTAGTTTTCCGCTCCACAAACTCCGTGATCTCGATGCCGCACATCTGTCCCCGAAAAAAGGACATCAGCACATAGAACATGGACTCGGTCAGAGTCCCCCGCTCCTTCATGGTGGCGCTCCACCTCCTTCCGGCATTTTCCGGTTAATATCGTGCCGCGATATTGTATGCTTCCATTATAATATCGCCACACGATATTGTCAAGAGGTCCAAAACAAAACAGCGTGCTGCCCGCAGGCAGCACGCTGTTCTGAACGGTTTTTGCTTATTCCTCGTCCTCGTCATCGTCCTGGGCATTGGCCAGGTCGCTGAGATCGAACTCCAACTTCTCGCCGCAGTTGGGGCAGCGGATCTCGCCGCTCTCCAGGGTATCCTCGTTGAAGACGATCTCCTCCTCGCACACGGGGCAGGTGGTCTCGAAATAGGACTCGTCGTCATCATCGTAGTCCTCATCCTCGTCCTCGTCGTCATCCAGCTCGTAGAGGGCCTCCTCCACGTCGGACAGATCGTCGCTGACGGCGTCCAGGCCGTCCTCCACGTCGCACAGCTCGTCTTCCAGGTCCACGAACTTTTCAGCCATGTCATCCAGCACATCAATGATGGCAGTCAGCAGCTTGCCCTCCTTGGTGTCGGTGTCCAGTGCCAGGCCCTCGGCCAGGCCCTTCAGATAAGCTACCTTCTCAGAAATTTCCATGTTCATGCTCCTTTCCTGATATGGATGAAACCGCGTTTTTTTACTTGGCGCGGCCCAGGTACTCGCCGGTGCGGGTGTCGATGGTGATCTTGTCGCCGATGTTGATGAACAGGGGCACCTTCACCTCGGCACCGGTCTCCACGGTGGCAGGCTTCAGGGTGTTGGTGGCAGTGTTGCCGGCCAGGCCCGGCTCGGTCTCGGTGACCTCCAGGTCCATGAAGTTGGGGCACTCCAGGCCGAACACGCTGCCCTTATAGCTCAGCACCTTGCACACGGTGTTCTCGGTGATGAAGCGGAACGCGTCGCCCAGCAGGTCCTTACCCAGGGGCACCATGTCGAAGGTCTCCTGGTCCATGAAGTAGTACAGGTCGCCGTCGTTATAGCTGTAAGCCATGTCCTTGCGCTCCACGAAGGCTTCCTCGAACTTTGCGGTGGGGTTGAAGGAAGTTTCGGTGACGGCGCCGGTGACGATGTTCTTCATCTTGGTGCGCACGAAGGCCGCGCCCTTGCCGGGCTTGACGTGCTGAAATTCCACGACCTGCATGATCTTGCCGTCCATTTCAAAGGTCTTACCGTTACGGAAATCGCCGGCGGTAATGGTTGCCATATGTGTATCCTCCCATGTCATGAGAAAATAATCCTCAGCGGGAGTATTTCCTCGTATTCAAAAATTTGCCTATACAGCCCTATTATTTTACACGATAATAGGCGCTATTGCAAGAGCCGGACGGGATTTTTTCCCGGTTTTTCCGAAAAATCAGTCTTTTACAGGATCAGCAGGTCCTTCTTGGCCAGGGTGATATCCTGGCAGCCGCCCTCCTGCAGCACCACCACGTCCTCGATGCGGACGCCGAAGCGGCCGGGCAGATAGATGCCGGGCTCGGCGGACACGGCCGCGCCTAGGGGCAGGGGCTTGTTGTTGGCGGGGGTGGCGTTGGGGGACTCGTGAATTTCCACGCCCACGCTGTGGCCGAAGCTGTGGCCGAAATAGGGACCGTAACCGGCGTCCTCGATGACCTTCCGGGCGGCGGCGTCCACGTCGTGGCCGGTGGCGCCGGCCTTGGCGGCGGCGATGCCCGCCAGCTGGGCCTGCAGCACGACGTTGTAGACCTTCTCCATCTCCTCGGTGACGCGGCCCACAGCCACGGTGCGGGTCATGTCGGAGCAGTAGCCCTGATAGATGCAGCCGAAGTCCATGGTCACGAAGTCGCCGTCCTGGATCTTCCGGTCGGTGGGCACGGCGTGGGGCATACTGCCGTTGGGACCGCTGGCCACGATGGGGTCAAAAGACATATTCTCCGCGCCTCCGGCCAGCATCAGGTACTGCAGCCGGGCGGCGATCTCCTTCTCGGTGACGCCGGGCTTGATCTCTTTAACGATCTGGTCCAGAGCGGCCTCGGCGATGCGCTGGGCGGCGATCATCCGCTGGATCTCCTCCTCGTCCTTGCTCTGGCGCAGGGAGATCAGCAGCTCCGTGGCGGGCACCAGCTGGCAGTGCAGCTTCTCGGAATAGTGGCGATAGTCCGCCACGGTCATGTACGCATCCTCGAAGCCCAGCTTCTGCACATGGGTCTTTTCCATGGCGGCGTTGATCAGGTCCACATAGGGGTGGGCGGCGTCGGTCATGGCGATCTCGGCGTCCTGCACCTTGTTGTGGGCGGCCTCGATATAGCGGGAGTCGGTGAAATAGAAGTTCCCCTCCCGGGTCACCAGGGCCACGCCGTCGGTGCCGGTGGAGTGGAAGCCGGAGGCATAGAAGCGGTTGGCCTCGCAGGTCAGCAACATACCGTCCAGCTCATAGGCAGACAGCTTTTCCGCGATTTTCGCAAAATGGTTCATAATCAAAACTCCTTTCAGATCCGGTGAACGCCACCGGCTAAATACTTCCAGGGGGCCTGGAGGGCATGCAGCACCTTCTGCCACGGGGTCCTGGCCCCGCCGGCCGGTTCCACCATCAGGGCCGTGACGCCGCTGAGGTTGGCCCCCAGCATATCCGTCAGCAGCTTATCCCCCAGCATGGCCGTGTGGGCGGGGTCGGTCCCCGCCTGGTCCATGGCCCGGCGAAAACCCGCCGTCTGCGGCTTTTTGGCGTGGCCCACATAGGTGATCCTCAGGTCGCGGCAGAACTGCTCCACCCGCCGGGGGCTACGGTTGTTGGACAGGATCATCACCCGGATCCCCGCCGCCTGTAAGCGGCCGAGCCAATCGCGCACCGCCTGGTCGGGGCGGGACACGCTTTTGGGGGCCAGGGTATAGTCCAGATCGCTGAGCAGCAGCCGGATGCCCCTGCTCTGCAGTAGCTCCGGCGTGATCTGTTGATAGCTTTCGTATACCCCGTCCGGCACCAGAGAAATGCGCATACACCAGTTCCCTTTCTCATAGCTTTGGCTATAGTGTAGCATTTTTTTCATGGGAACGCAAGGGGGGATCTCCATGCCGCTGTATCTTGCCGCCACACCGGACCGTCTGACCCGGGCCCGGGCCGTGACGCCGCGCCTGGCCCATGTGGCCTATCGTCTGGGCCCCGGCTCGGAGCTGCTGGCCGCGCCGCTTCCGCCCGCTCTGCGGGGCGGGCTGATGGTGCTGTCGGACTGGGACTGTCCGCCGGTGGAGGAACCGGACCGCCTGGCCCGGCAGATTGCCCGGACCTGCCTGCGGCGGGGCTACGCCGGGGCGGCGGCGGACTTTGACCCGCCTGCGCGGTCGGGCCGACTGGCCCTGCTGGAGGCGCTTTCTCCCCTGCTGGCCTCCTGCGGCCGGACCCTGTATGTCCCGGAGCACTACCCCGTCGCCGGGGCGACGATACTGCTGTGCACCGCCCTGTCCGGCGGAACGCTGGAGGGCCGGCTGACCCAGGCGGTGGACCAATACGGGGCGGAGCACCTGGCCCTGGACCTGCAGCGGCTGACCATGGACTTCCCCCTCCCCTGCCCCGGAGGCCAGGGCACGCCCCTGACCCTGCCCCAGCTGGAGGCCCTGGCCGCAGGCCGCCCCACCTTCTATTCCGACGCCCTGTGCGCCCGGTATTTCACCCTGACCCGGCAGGGGCAGACCCACTTTGTCCTTTTTGACGACGCCCGGACCCTCCGGCGGAAGCTGGAGCTGGCCCGTCAGCTGGGCATCCGGGACGCCCTGGTGATGCTGCCGGAGGTGGAGGACCTTCTGGAGCCGCTGTTCGCCGGGGAGACATGAGCCGCGGCCTTTCTGATTTGAAAACGCCCCTGCGGAAATCTTGCAGGATCAAGGCAAAATAGAGGTGTGTTACAAAGCCAGGGAAAAAAGGCAGGTGCCACTCTATTTGCTACCTTTTTCTTAACTTTGTCACACATCATTGTATAACCTACATAACATCCCCTGCCGCCGGGCAGGAAACAGTTGTATTTGCCCGGTTGGTGTGATATACTGCTATATTGAAGTGATAGCATTCCGGGGGCTTGTACCCCCGTGAGAAATGAGGGATTGTATATGAAAATCGTAGTGTTGGCCGGCGGCCTCAGCACCGAGCGGCAGGTATCCCTGACCAGCGGCACCGGCGTGTGCCGTGCCCTGCGGGAGCGGGGCCACCAGGCCATCCTGGTGGATATGTTCCTGGGACTGGAGGATTACAACGGCAGCCTGGCGGATATCTTCGACGCGCCGGACGGCCTGTGCGGCGACAACCGGGTCCTGTCCACGGCCCCGGACCTGGAGGCCGTGCGCCGCAGCCGCCGGGATCAGGGTCCCTCCCTGCTGGGCAAGGACGTTCTGACGGTGTGCGCCATGGCGGACCTGGTGTTCCTGGCCTTGCACGGCGCCTGCGGCGAGGACGGCCGCATCCAGGCCACCCTGGACCTGCTGGGCGTGCCCTATACCGGCAGCGGCTATCTGGGCAGCGGCATGGCCATGGACAAATCCGTCACCAAGCGCATCATGGACGCCGCCGGGGTGCCCACCGCCCCCTGGCACGACGTGCGCTATACCCGGGAGGACATTCCCCGTCTGGCCCGGGAGTTGCCGGTGCCCTGCGCCGTGAAGATCATCAACGGCGGCAGCTCCATCGGCGTGGAGCTGCCGGACACCCGGGAGGAGCTGGCTCAGACCCTGGAGCGGATGCTGACCTACGGAAACCACGTCATCGTGGAGAAGAAGATCAAGGGCCGGGAGATCCAGGTGGCCGTTCTGGGCGACACCTACCTCCCCGCCGTGGAGATCATCCCCCGGGGGGCCTATTTCGACTATTTCTGCAAGTATCAGAAGGACGGCGCCCAGGAGATCTGCCCTGCCCCCATCACCCCGGAGCAGTGGCGCACCGTGGGCGAGCTGGCCCTGCGCCTGCACCGGGCCCTGGACCTGGGCGTCTATTCCCGGGCGGACTTCATTCTGGATGAGGAGGGGAACTTCTGGTGCCTGGAGATCAACACCCTGCCCGGCATGACCCCCACCAGCCTGGTGCCCCAGGAGGCGGCCCAGGTGGGTCTGAGCTATGGCGACCTGTGCCAGCGCATTGTGGACGAGTCCCTGGCCCTGCGCAAGGGAGGCCGGGCATGAGGCCCCTGCCGGCGGTGGACATCTGCCGCGCCGTAGGCGGGACCTTCCTTCAGACCGGCGGCGGCACCGTCACCGGCGTCACCAGTGACAGCCGCCAGATCACCTCCGGCGACCTGTTCATCCCCTTGGTGGGAGCCCGGTTCGACGGGCATGACTACATCGACACGGCCCTGTCCGCCGGAGCTGCTGGCTGCCTGTGCAACCGTGTGCCGGAGGCGCTGCTGCCCGGCAAGTTTTATATTCAGGTCCAGGATACCACGCTGGCTCTGGGTGCGCTGGCCGCCTGGTACCGCAGTCTGTACGACATCCCCGTGGTGCAGGTCACCGGCTCCGCCGGAAAGACCACCACCAAGGAGATGATCGCCTCGGTGCTGTCCCGGCATTTCCGGACCCTGAAAACCCAGGCCAATCTCAACAACCACATCGGCACGCCCCAGACCCTGCTGCGGCTGGAGCCCTGCCATCAGGCGGCGGTGATCGAAACGGGCATGGACCACTTCGGCCAGATCCGCTATATGGGCAGCCTGGTGCAGCCCACCATCGCCGTGATCACTAACGTCGGCGACGCCCACATTGAAAACCTGGGCGGCACCCGTCAGGGGACCCTGCGGGCCAAGTGCGAGATTTTCGACCACCTGCGCCCCGGCGGCCTGGCGGTGCTGTGCGGCGACGATGAACTGCTCAACGGCCTGGACCTGCCCTTTGAGACCCTCCGCTGCGGCAGGAGCGAACACTGCAATGTCCGGGTCACGGACATCGTCCGCCGGGGCATCGACGGCCTGGACTGCACCGTCACCACCCCCCGCCGCAGCTACCGGCTGTCCATCCCCTCCCCCGGGGACTACATGATCTACTCCGCCTCCATGGCCGTGGCCATCGGCGAATATCTGGGCCTGTCGGAGCAGGAGATCGTCGAGGGCGTGGCCGGGTATGTGTCCACCGGCTCCCGTATGCGGCGCATCCGCCTGCCGGAGGACCGGCTCATCATCGACGACTGCTACAACGCCAATCCCCAGGCCATGGAAGCGGCGCTGGAGATTCTGGCAGACACCGCCTGCCGCCGCCGGGTGGCGGTGCTGGGCGACATGGGGGAGCTGGGCCCCATCAGTCGGGACGCCCACCTGCAGGTGGGCCGCGTCACCGCCCGGCTGGGGCTGGACGCGGTGATCGCCATCGGCCCCAAGGCCGCTGCCATCGCCGAGACCGCCGGTCCCCGGGCACAGCATTTCGCCGCCATTGAGGAGGCCCTTCCGGCCCTGCGCCGGGAATTCACCCCCGGCACCGCCGTGCTGGTGAAGGCGTCCCACGCCATGGATTTTGGCAAAATTGTCAGTGAATTGGAAAAAATGTAACGAATCGACCATATGATAGATATCAGCGTAACCGACCTGGTCAAGTCCTTTGACCTGGAAAAGAAAATACTGGACGGTGTGTCCTTCCAGATCGACACCGGTGAGCGGGTGGGCCTGCTGGGCAAAAACGGCGCAGGGAAATCCACGCTGTTCAACATCCTCACCGGGGAGCTGGACTATGACTCCGGCCAGGTGCTCATTGCACCGGGCCGCCGGGTGGGCCTGATCTCCCAGATCCCGGTGTATCCCGCGGGATTCACCGTGGAGGACGTTCTGCGCTCCGCCTTTCAGCGCACCACCGCCCTGAAGGAGGAGATGGACCGCCTGACCCGGCAGATGGAGCAGGGGGACAGCGATCCCCAGACCCTGCGGCGCTATGGCGAGCTTACCGCCCGGTTCGAGGGCCTGGGCGGCTATGACACCGACACCGCCGTCAACAAGGTCTCCAACGGCCTGTCCATCGACGGCGATATGCGCCAGCGGCTGTTTGACCAGCTGTCCGGCGGGGAGAAAACCCGGGTGAACCTGGGCCGCCTGATCCTGGAGGACACGGACATTCTCCTGCTGGACGAGCCCACCAACCACCTGGACCTGCAGGCCACCGAGTGGCTGGAGGAGTATATCCGCTCCTTCCGGGGCACCGTGGTCACCATCTCCCATGACCGCTATTTCCTGGACCGCACCGTCACCCGCATCATCGAAATTCTGGACGGCAAGGCGGAGTTTTACAGCGGGAACTACAGCTTTTATGCCATTGAAAAGGAGCGCCGCTATCAGGAACGCATGAAGCAGTATCTGAAGGAGCAGGCCAAGATCCAACAGCTGGAGAAGGCGGCGGAGCAGATGCACCTGTGGGCCTTTATGGGCAACGACGCCCTGCACAAGCGGGCCTTTTCCATGGAAAAGCGCATCGAGCGCATGCGCACCGTGTCCAAGCCCACCCGGGCCAAGAAGATGGACGCCCGCTTCGCCAGCCGGGAATTCCGGGGCGACGAGGTGCTACAGCTGAAGGGTATCTCCAAATCCTTCGGTGACCGCACTCTGTTTTCCGACGTGTACCTCCGGGTGGAGGGCGGCGAGCGCATCGCCTTTCTGGGAGAAAACGGCGCAGGGAAAACCACCCTGCTGAACATGATCACCGGGGACGAGCCCGTGGACAGCGGCATCATCCGCATGGGGCCCGCCATCCGGGCGGCCTATCTGCCCCAGATTATCCACTTTGAGCACCCGGAGCGCTCCTTGCTTGACACCATGCTCTATGAAAAGAAGGGCATGACGCCCCAGACCGCCCGCAACCGCCTGGCGGCCTATCAGTTCCAGGGGGAGGACGTGTTCAAAAGCGTGTCGGTCCTCTCCGGCGGCGAGCTCAGCCGCCTGCGGCTGTGTATGCTCATGGACGAGGAGATCAACTTCCTGATCCTGGACGAGCCCACCAACCATCTGGACATCGCGTCACGGGAGTGGATCGAGGAAGCGGTGGAGGCCTTCGACGGCACCCTGCTGTTCGTGTCCCATGACCGGTATTTCATCAACCGCTTCGCCACCCGGGTCTGGGAGCTGGCGGAGGGTACCATCAACGACTATCCCATGGGCTTTGCCCAGTATCGGGCCGCCAAGGCGGAGGAGAAAAAGCCCGCCCCCGCCCCGGTCCAGAAGAAGAAGCAGGACACCCGGCCCCCTCGGGCCGGACGGGAAAAACAGGCCGCCCGCCGCCAGCTGACCATCTGCGAAACCGGCATCTCCAAGCTGGAGGAGCGCTGCCGCCAGCTGGACGCTGAAATGGAGCAGAACGCCTGCGACGCGGAAAAGCTCCAGGAGCTGTTTCGGGAGAAGCAGGATCTGGAGACCCAACTGGAGCAGGAGATGGCCCGCTGGGAGGAGCTGTCTCTGCAATTGGAGGAATAATCAGGAGGACCATTATGCGTGATATTTTATGTATGTATTACTCTCGCACCGGCGCCACCCGCCAGGCCATGACGGAGATCGCCCAGGCCCTGGACGCGGAGCTGGTGGAGCTTACCGACGGCGTGGACCGCCAGGGCGCCCGGGGCTATCTCCGCTCCGGCATGGACGCCATGCGCCGGGCCACCCTGCCGCTGGCCCCCTATGAAACGGAGCGTCCCCTGTCCGAATACCGGCTGGTGATTCTGGGCACCCCCGTGTGGGCGGGCCGCTGCGCCTCCCCGGTCCGGGCGTTGCTGAAGCGCCGGGGGCTGGAGCTGGAAAGGGTAGCCTATGTGCTGACCCGGAAAAGCTCCCGGAAGTATGAGGAGATTTATGAACAGATGGACCAGTACACCGCCCGGCCCCACCTGCTGGAGGTATCCCTGCGGCCGGGAGCCGTGGGATACGAGTTCTGGCGGGACAAGCTGGTGGGCGAGGTGCGCCGCTATCTGGACGCCCAGTAAGGAGTCCGTATGCTGGAGAAATTACAAGCCATCGCCCGGCGGCTGGACCAGGTGGAGCGGCAACTGTCGGACCCGGCGGTGTACGCCGACCGGGAGTTCCTGACCCGCCTGAGCCGGGAGCAGAAGGAGCTGACCCCCATCGTGGCCGCCTTCCGGGCCTGGCAGCAGGCGGAGGCGGACTGCGCCGGGGCCCAGGAGCTGCTGTCGGACCCGGAAATGCGGGAGCTGGCCCAGGAAGAGCTGCATCGGGCCCGCCAGGAGCGGGACCGCCTGTCGGAGGAGCTTAAACGCCTGCTGCTGCCCCGGGACCCCAACGATGACCGGAACGTCATCCTGGAGGTCCGGGCCGGCATCGGCGGCGAGGAGGGAGCCCTGTTCGCGGCGGACCTGCTGCGGATGTACGCCCTGTATGCCGAGCGCCGGGGCTGGCACATGGAGCTGGTGTATGAAAACACCACGGAGCTGGGCGGCGTCAAGGAGGCCAGCGCCACCATCGAGGGCCAGGGGGCCTGGTCCCGCCTGAAATTCGAGGCCGGGACCCACCGGGTCCAGCGGGTGCCGGAAACCGAGTCCTCCGGCCGCATCCAGACCTCCGCCGCCACCGTGGCCGTGATGCCTGAGGCGGAGGAGGTGGAGTTCTCCATCGACCCCAAGGACTTACAGATCGACACCTTCCGCTCCTCCGGCGCAGGCGGACAGCACGTCAACAAGACCGAGTCCGCCATCCGCATCACCCACCTGCCCACCGGCACGGTGGTGGAGTGCCAGGATGAGCGCAGCCAGTATAAAAACAAGGACCGGGCCATGAAAATCCTGCGCTCCAAGCTCTACGAGGCCCAACAGGAGAAGCAGAACGCCGCCATCGCCGCCCAGCGGAAAAGCCAGGTAGGCACCGGCGACCGGTCCGGCAAGATCCGCACCTATAACTTCCCCCAGAACCGGGTCACCGACCACCGGCTCACCGGGGACGTGAAAAATTTCAACATTGCCGCCGTTATCAACGGCGACCTGGACCCCCTTGTGGATGCGCTGACCCTGGCCGACCAGGCCAGACGCCTGCAGGAGGGCGCAGAGAAAGGAGAATGAACCATGGAAGCTCCCATCAAGACCCGCTACGACAAGGCCGGACCCCAGGTGGCCGAGGCCCTGCGCCGCCGCCGTTTTGAGGCCCACTATGTCTCCACCGCCCAGGAAGCCCTGGACCTGGCCCTGACCCTGATCCCCAAGGACCGCACCGTTTCCTGGGGCGGCACCGCCACCGCCGCCCAGATCGGCCTGATGGACCGCCTGCACCAGGGGGACTATCAGCTCATTGACCGGGACACCGGCAAGACCCCCGAAGAAAAGCAGGCCCTGATGCGCCAGGCCCTGACCTGCGGCACCTTTATCATGAGCAGCAACGCCATCTCCGCCGACGGCCAGCTGGTGAACATCGACGGCAACGCCAACCGGGTGGCGGCCCTGTGCTACGGGCCGGAGAGCGTCCTGGTCATCGCCGGGATGAACAAGGTCATGGGCGATCTGGACAGCGCCATCGCCCGGGCCCGCCAGGTGGCGGCCCCCGCCAACGCCCAGCGCTTCCCGGGGCTCAAGACCCCCTGCGCCGTCACCGGCAGCTGCGGCGACTGCACCAGTCCCGACTGCATCTGCTGCCAGATGGTCATCACCCGGGCCTGTCGTCCCGCCGGCCGCATCAAGGTCATTCTGGTGGGCGAGGATCTGGGCTTTTAAGGCAAAAGAGGGATTTTCTTGAACACCATTGTTTTTCACCCGGAATCGGACCCGGCCGCCATACAGGAGGCCGCGGCCATTCTGCGCCGTGGGGGCCTGGTAGGCATCCCAACGGAAACCGTATACGGCCTGGGGGCCGACGCCCTGAACGAGGACGCCGTGAGCCGCATTTTCCTGGCCAAGGGCAGACCTCAGGATAACCCGCTGATCATCCACGTTCCCGACGCCTCCTGGCTGGAGCAATATTGCCGGGACGTGCCGCCGGAGGCCTATCGCCTGGCGGAGCGGTTCTGGCCTGGCCCTCTGACCATGATCCTGCCCCGGCGGGACATCGTTCCCCTGCAAACCACCGGCGGCCTGGAGACCGTGGGGGTCCGCTGCCCGGACCACCCGGTGACCCTGGCCATCATCCGGGCCGCCGGGGTGCCCATTGCCGCCCCCAGCGGCAACACCTCCGGCCGTCCCAGTCCCACCACCGCCGCCCACATGATCGAGGACATGGACGGCAAGATCGACGGCATCGTGGACGGCGGCCCCTGCACCGTGGGGGTTGAGTCCACCATCATCGACCTGACGGTGACGCCGCCCCGGCTGCTGCGCCCCGGCGGTCTGCCTCTGGAGGCCCTGGAGGAGGTGCTGGGGGAGGTGGCCGTGGACAAGGCCGTCACCGGTCTGCTGGCCGCCGGAGAGCATCCCCGGGCCCCGGGGATGAAATACCGGCACTATGCCCCCCATGCGCCGGTCACTGTGGTCACCGGCGCGCCGGAGCGCAGCGCCCGCCGCATCCTGGGCCTGCTGTCGGACCAGGCGGGGGTCATCTGCTTCGATGAGTATGCCCCGCTGTATGCCGGGCACATCATCCATCGTCTGGGCCCGGCGGCGGACAAATCTGCCCAGGCCCGGCACGTTTTCGACGCCCTGCGCACCTTCGACGGCACGGACGTCACGGAAATTTTCGCCCAGTGCCCCGATGACGGGGGCCTGGGTCTGGCGGTGGCCAACCGCCTGAAAAAGGCGGCGGGCTTCCACCTGGTGGACGCCGACCGGCCCATTCTCATCGGCCTCACCGGCGGCACCGGCGCAGGAAAAACCAGCGCCCTGGCGGCCCTGGAGGACCTGGGCGGCACGGTTCTGGACTGCGACGCCGTGTATCACGAGATGCTCCGCACGGACCCCGCCCTGCGGGGGGCCATCGAAGGGGCCTTCGGCCCGGTGTTCGGCCCCGATGGGACCCTGGATCGGCAGAAGCTGGGGAACATCGTGTTCTCCGACCCCGCCGCCCTGGGGCGGCTCAACGCCATCGTGTACGAATACCTGCCGCCGGAGCTGATGCGCCGAGCGGCGGGACAGTCCCTGGTGGGGCTGGACGCCATCAACCTGGTGGAAAGCGGCCTGGACCGGCTGTGCGCCTGCACCGTGGCGGTGCTGGCCCCGGCGGAGGATCGGGTCCGCCGCATCATGGCCCGGGACGGCATCAGCCGGGACTATGCCCGGCTGCGGATATCCGCCCAGCCGTCCGACGGCTTTTACCGGGAGCACTGCTCCCATATCCTGGAAAACACCTGCGCCGGTCCGACGCAGTTCCGGGATCAGGCACGGATTTTCTTCCGGAAAATACTCCGGGAAATCGAACATATTTGAGGAGGAATCAGAACCATGACAGACGAAATGAAGGCCAAGCGCGAAAAGCTGTTCTCCAGCCCCAAAAACGGCTATGACCTGGTGGACCAGGCGGCCCTGGACGCCATGGAGACCTATTGCGAAAGCTACAAGCAGTATCTGGACAACGGCAAGACCGAGCGAGAGTGCGCCGCCTATACCGTGGAGCTGGCCCAGGCCCAGGGCTATGTCCCCTATCAGCGGGGCATGAGCCTGAAGCCCGGCGACAAGGTGTACCGCGTGAACCGGGGCAAGAGCGTGATGCTGGCCAAGATCGGCCGCCAGGACCTGTCCCACGGTGCCCAGATCGTGGCCTGCCACATTGACTCCCCCCGTCTGGACTTCAAGCCCCATCCCCTGTATGAGGACAGCGACTTTGCCTATGGCAAGACTCACTACTACGGCGGCATCCGCAAGTATCAGTGGGTGGCCATCCCCCTGGAGCTGCGGGGCGTGGTGGTCCTGCGGGACGGCACCGTGGTGAAGGTGGTCCTGGGCGAGGGCAGCGAGCCCAAGTTCGTCATCACCGACCTGCTGCCCCACCTGGGCGCGGAGCAGGGCAAGAAGCCCCTTAACGAGGCCATTCCCGGCGAGAACCTAAACCTGCTGATGGGCAGCCGCCCCCTGGGCGAGGAGGGCGACAGCGACCGCGTGAAGCTGCGGGTGCTGGATATGCTCCACGAGAAATACGGCATCTGCGAGGATGACTTCACCTCCGCCGAGCTGGAGGTGGTCCCCGCCTTCAACGCCACGGACCTGGGCCTGGACCGCAGCCTCATCGGCGCATACGGCCACGACGACCGGGTGTGCGGCTACGCCGCCCTGAAGGGCCTGTTCGACATCGACGTTCCCGAAAAGACTGCCGTGTGCATGCTGGCCGACAAGGAAGAGGTTGGCTCCATGGGCGTCACCGGTATGCAGTCCGCCTTCTTCGACACCTTCATGGAGGACCTGTGCCAGAGCCAGGGCGTCAGCCTGCGGGTGTGCTATGAGAGCTCCTTCTGCCTGTCCTCCGACGTCACCGCCGCCTATGACCCCAACTTTGCCGAGGTGTATGAGAAGCGCAACGAGTCCCGGGTGAACTATGGTCTGGGCATCTGCAAGTATACCGGCGCCCGGGGCAAGAGCGGCTCCTCCGACGCCGATGCCGAAACTGTGGCCTATGTCCGCCGCGTGCTGGACAACGCCGGTGTGGTGTGGCAGATCGGCGAGATGGGCAAGATCGACGCCGGCGGCGGCGGCACCGTGGCCCAGTATATGGCCAACCGCAACATCACCACCATCGACGCCGGTGTGCCGGTTCTGAGCATGCACTCCCCCTTTGAAACCGTGGGCAAGCTGGATTGCTACATGAACTATCTGGGCTGCATGGCCGTCTACAACGCGTAAAGCGCTCCACAAAAAGCAAAAGCAGCACCCCATTTGTCAGACGACAAATGGGGTGCTGTGTTTATTCGTTCAGGAACGTCTCCTGCTCGATCGTGACGCCATAATTCAGGATTCGCTCTATGGCATCCCGGAACAACGGATATTTTCCATTCTCCATATCAATTCGCAGGGATGACAAATACGCTTCGGAACGTGCAAGGCCATGCTCGTGAAAGGAATCCACAAATTCGCCGGACATACGCATGGGCATCAGAGAGGGAATCAGCTCCTGCAAATGGCGGAACATCCGGAATCCGCCGACGTCGATATCCGCCCAGAAGCGTATCGTCGTGGTTTCGGACGCCGCATGGGCGATCAGCGTGACCAGCCTTTTCTTTTGTGGGCTGAGGAATCCGCCGTGATAGACCACCAGCTCCTCCGGCTGCTTTTCCGACAGCACATACGCGTCGTAGTTGGTCTTGTTCTCAATGAACGTAATGCACCGGATGGCGGTCAGGTCGATTTCCGCAATGAAATCCACCAGCGTGCCGGGTACGGCCAGCCCATACGGCGCGGCGCCAATATAAATACTTCCCTGATTGGTCCGGATCGTGCAGTTTCCGGCAAGCTCATAAAGCTCCGGGCGGGCATAGATGCCTAAGTATGCCAGCTGTTCTCTTTCCCCCAATTTGTTTTCATCGCAGGCAAGCGCTAACTCTGTGTCATATTTCCTTGCAATGGTCAAAAACAAATCGCGTACATTTCGCTCAAAGTACTTTGTGTCGGAAAAGCACCTGCTGCTGAAGGCCCGCATGGTTATGCTGCCGGACAGTGCGGCATACTCACGAAACGCGCAGAGCAAATCGCGCAAAATCGCGGTATCCTTTTTGCAGAATGCCGGAACCTTCATTTCCTCATCGGCGGACTTGCAGACGTCGTCCCTCCAGGCCGCGATCCAGGGAACCGCAGTGCCGCCCAGGCCAGCGCGAACCGCGTCAGTGACCTGCTTTGCCCTCACCCGGGGATGCACTCGTTCAGCCGCGGCATAGCACGGCATGATCCGGTCCAAGCGCAGCACAATGGCCGAAAGCACGGGACGCCCCTTTACCCACTCAAGCTGCACCAGATGCTGCTTTTCAAGCTCCAGGGCCGCTTCATTATAGGAATCCCGTATGGTCGCGTCCTCGTAGAGGTACCCGGGCAGCTCTTTCTTTTCCACTCTCAGCATGACCCGTCGGGTGGATGCCCCGGGTTCGGAGAGATGCCTGCTGTTTTCGTACTTGTCCAACAGCCGGTTCAGAATCATCCTCTGTTCTGTCATGGAGCAATCTCCTTGCCGAAGGGCAGAATGTGCATACTGTACTTGTCTTTGTTCACCAGCAGCGTGCGGTCCGCAATCGGCATAATATCCGAAACCTTATCGGGCGGCGTGCAGATAATGGCCTGCAGGCCCATCTTTCGCAGAAGGCGGACGCTTTCAATAATGCGGTCACTGTCCATCTTATTGAACGCCTCGTCAAACACCGCCAGTCGAACGGTGTTGCCAAAGCTGGAGGTGTCGTTGACGCGATAAAGCTGGGCGAATGACGCCAAAACCGCAATATAGAACGGAGTCTGCGTTTCGCCGCCGGATTTTGTGTTCAGCGTCTGCGAAAGCAGCTGCTTTGCTCCATTCTGGTCGGTCGTTTCCAGGTCGAACTTCAGGTAGGTCCTGAAGTCTGTATATCGCTGGATGTTTTCCTGCAATTCACTCTGCTTTCTGGCATTCAGCTGCGTATCGTCCGCCATGGTGATCTGGCTGAACAGCTTTTCTATCAGCTGGCCATACTTCTCCTGGAACGGCAGCGCAAACAAGCCCATGTCTCCTTCCATAAGCTCCGGAGCCATGATCATGTCGTAGTATTCTGCGTAATCCGGATTGCGCTCCACGCGGAACTGGTAACGATCTGTGCCAAACTGCGCCTGACGCAGTGCGCGGTTCAGGTTTCTCACCTGATCCTGCACCTGATCGATGCTGGATTTCAATTTTGCCAGGAAATCATTCTGGAATTGCTCCATGGCGCTCTCCCGCGCCGTTATGATCTTTTCGCGGTACCGGGGCAGCTCGCTTTCCTCCAGAAGTCTTTGCTCCGCTTCGTATTCGTCATTGTCCACGGACTCGACGCGGAAAGAGCACGGCTTGAACGAGTCATTGTATTTTCTGCGCGCGTCAAACAGCTTTTTTTGCGCGGCGTCCCGCTCATTGGCGCTTTGTTCCAGGCGGCTGCTGAAGTTCTTGTGGACAACATCCGCCCGCTTCAAGCGGTCAAGCTCCTTTTGATACCGGGGAATGCCGGTGTTTTCCCGGTATTCGGGAGAAAACTCCGCCTCGATACGGTCCCCCACATGGGTCAGCTGCCGGTAATGATCCGGCAGCACCTCATAGTCCAGCCGGTGAATACGATCCTCAAGATGGCCGATCTGATTATGTTCTTCGTCTTTTTCCCTGTTCAGCACTATGATCTCAGTCCCCAGCGCGGAAATCGTGCGGCGCTGTTCGTCCAGCCACAGGAGATCCAGCTTGGAAAGCTGCTGGTCGATGGCGGCCACCTCATTGGTGATCTCCATACCCCGCAGGTATGCGGTCTGCTTTTCCGCCACGGTGCTCTGAACGAAGAAATGCGTAAACAGCGGATCCTTTGCCTGCGCCAAAAGCTGACGGATGGGGGCCCGGTCCTGCAACTCATCTTCGATCTGTTTCAGCTCGCCCTCCAATCGGGAAATGCGCAGGTTCACTGCCCGGCGGCCGATGAATGCGTCGTCCATCCATTCCCGCCGCATGGAGCGGGCCACATAGCCCTGATAAATCATGCCGTCCGCGGTAATGGCAGTCTTGAAACTGCGCAGCTGGTCGGCTCTGTCGCAGCACACCACGCGTCCCAGCAAGTAATCCATATAGCTGCGCGCCAGCGGGTTCTCCGTCTCCACTTTCTTCGCAAGGCTGTCGTCCCGGGGACGGATGGCCTCCCGTTCACGGAGCTTACCGATATCCACCAGTCCGAAGGACGCAGAGCCGAAATCTCTTTTGATCCGGTTAAAAACAGGCAGCGCTCTTTGGTAGTAGGCCGGATCGATCAGCAGGTAAAACTTCTGCGCATGAAGATAGCCCTCCACCGCTCCGCGCCAGCGTTCATCTGCAACCTCCAGCACGTCCGCCAGAATATTGATTGTAACAGGGCTTCCCACCTGACGCTCCAGCTCATCGGCCAATCTCTTTTCAAACGGCAGCAATCCCCGTGGGTAGTCTTTGATATTTCTCCGGAGATCGGCAAGGACAGCGCGTTTCTGGTCCTGCTGCCCTTTCAGTTCCGCCAGACGGTCTTCTATTTTGTGCCGGGCGTCCCGGACCGCTTCCGAAAACACCGCAGCCGCCTGCCGGGCATCTTCAAAAGGCGCCAGGGAATGAGAAAACATCTCCTGGTTTTCCGACGCGAAAACCGCATATGCCTTCAGGACGCCCCGGGCCGCTTCCTGCACAGGCGAAAGATTTTCTTCCGCTTCCTGCTCCAGTATCGCACTGCACAGGTTGTTCAGCCGAAGCGCTTCCTTTCTGATTTCCTGAGCCAGGGATTGCATCTCCCGATGCAGCTGTTCCCGCTCATCCAGCAGGGCCTGTTTCCGGCCGCGCAGCTTCTCCTCCTCCTGGAATACGCTGCTCTGCGCACAAGCCAATTCAAGCTCGCGCCTGCGGTCCTCTTTCTGCGTGATCTGCGTTGTGATTTCCCGGATCCTCTCCTCGGCGGCGGTTAAATTTGCGGTACAATCCGCCTTTTCCTGCTCGAGGCGGTGAATCTGAGACTGTATGATCTCCTTCTGGGCCCACAGCACCAAAAAGGACTGCACCTGCCAGCGGTCGATGGCCTGATGCATTTCGCGATATAGTCTGCCAATCTCCTGCAGGGCGGCCAGCTTCTCCTCCTGCCGCTGCGCCAGCAGCTCGTGGCGCTTATAATCCCGAATATTCTGCTGCATGGCCTCAATATCAGGCTTATCCGGTATGTCGCAGATATTCTCCGTGATAAATTTCTGGATATCCACGATCGGCCGGAAGGACACCGCTTTTTTCATCATCCGGAGGACCTGTTCATTGTGAACGTTCCAGCGGGAGAGCATATTCCGGCGATATTCCTTCTGCGTATCATAGATTTCCGCCCTGGCATAGTTCTGCTTCAGATAGCGGCGCAGTGCGGGAATCTCCATTGCCTCCCCGTCCTCGATAAAGCAATTTTCCGGCAGAGTGCCCACATAAATGAAAAAGCGTTCCTGCCTGCTGCCGTCACTGCGGCAATCGAAAACAACACCGGTGACGAAGCTGGTTCCTTCCACCTCATCCTGAAATTCGCAGGCGATATAGCTGGAGAAATCTTTTCCGCGGCGGGAATAGGGGTTATTTTCATCCATATCCGCCCGAAGATAACCGTCCAACGTGCGTTGAGACTTTTCATTGGCGGCCTGATTGAAATTGCGGGGGCTTGTTTCCCCCAACAGCACAATCTGAAGTGCATCGATCACCGTTGATTTTCCTGCGCCGTTCTTTCCGGTCAGGAAGTTCACGTCGCCCACCTCGATGAGTTCCTTGCTGAAATACAGCCAATTAATCAGCAGGATCTTCTTCAGCTTCTTCATCGGCGTCCTCCTTTCCCAGCGCGGATACAACGGCATTCAGCTTCTCGCCGGATACGGCGGCCAGCACCGTGGGAAGTATGGCGAATTTGCAGCTGCTTTGATTGAACTTCCCGTCCATGCGCTGAATAATGGCGTGGTTTTCCAGCAGGGTCAGCGCCCGCTTCACCTCGTCCATATTGGGCTTTGCCGGCAGGATCGCATAGTCCGTTACGACCTTTTCCAAAACATCCCGCACGGTGCAGATGGCATCCTGTTCCAGGCCCAGCCGCTCCAGATTCTCCTCATAGATCATGCGCAGAGCCAGCAGGATGGCGGTTTCCCTTTTGTTCAGGTTACAGCGGTTTGCCTCGTCGGTATTGACCACATAGAAATAGCCGTTCAGCGTATCCTTGCGCAAGTCCCAATCCAGAAGGCCCAGATAGTCCTGCACGGCCTCATAATGCAGCGACAGAAACGTATAGTCCGGATTGTTCACCCGCCCTTTCCCGGGGCGGTACAGGGTCCGCACCACATAGGTCCGGCTGAGGAGCTGGTTGCACACAGACTTAAACTGCTCCAGTTCCCTGGAGGTTGCCTGCTGAATAAAGTCGAAATTCATTTCTTTTTCTCCTTCCGGCAAATCTGCATCTGGGGGATGGAGTAGCCATTTTCGTTGAAGGCGCCGCCTAACTCCTGGATCTGATACCCGGCAGCGGGTTCTCCGCTTGTCAGCACAGCCAGCAGGCTCATGATATATCCTTTATCATCCCGGATTCCCAGGTCTTTGGAATAACGGATATCCGCATCTCCCAACCACCCCTGTACATAAGCCGCTATGGCCGCGCGGCCATATTCGGAGCGCAGCAGCTTCGCGGCCTGGGCGGCAGCATCCGCATCAGGATCCGCCTCCCGGATAAGGACCTGCGTAGCCCTTGTCCGTTTTCCGGGGCGCTTCCGGTACCACAGGCTCTTTTCGGAAAGGAAGGACTGTTCATGAAGCTGAAACACCGGCTGTATCCGGTCCACCAAATCACCCGCGCGGCGATTTCGTGACAATGCCGTAAGCAAAGTATTCAGGTTTCCGCGGACGTTCTGATCCCGATTCATCAGATTTTCCACTTTTTGCGTCGCCGCTCTTGTATAGCGGCGAACCTGCGCGTCGATCTCATCGAGATAGTCGTGCTCCATGTTATCGTATCGCTCGTCGATCCAGAAAATTTTTCGCAGCAGATCGGCACGGCACTTCTCCACGGTGTCGCCGCGCTTATCCTGCAATGCCGCGTTGGCCATGGCAAGTAGCAATGCATCGTCCTCTGCCCAGTTTCTCAGAACGGACTGGATGGGAACGCGGTATTTGGGAACGGAGTCCTTGATTTTCAGGGGGCGTATGTATGCCTCGATCACCTTCTGCCCAAAATCATTGAAGTGGGACGCCAGCACCTGGTTCACGTCCTGCATGTCGATCTGTATCTGGAAATAATGCTTCACATTGTGATAGACCATTTGCAACAAATTTATCAGCGCGCCGGTGTTATCATAGGCGCTGTAGACGGCGGACATCTTCTCATACACGCTTCCGCTCTCATGCGCAACTTTCAATGAAGAATAAGTGTTGAACACGTAGGAATAGCCGCGAACGGGGCTGTCATCCCGCAGCTGGTGAAACAGCTCCAGCAGACGGCTGCTGTAACCGGGAACGGTGATGTACTCCTCAAAGTCGTCGCCCCGTTCTTTCTCAAACCAGCCCTTGCTGCAGAGCTTTCGGATCAGGAAACGGGCCCTGCCGGAGATATCACGCAGTTCCTCCTCGTCGATATCCTCCCCTTCAAATGTTGCGTCCGCCAGCTGCTCCTCCAATTTGCTGCGCAGCATGGAATACAATGCGTCCTCGCGTATCTTCAGGTTATCGCGGTATGCGCTGTACAGCACGTCCAGCGCGTCCGCATATAGCGCGCGGTTCGGCGAGGCAAGGGGCGAAAAGAGCTCACCGGGTATCGCTTCAAAGAATTTCATGAAACTTCCTCCTACAGGAGACGACAATGATTGGACGATTGATTTGGAATCATGACAGGCCGGATATTGCATTCGATACAGGCGCACTGTATGGCGGACTGCACTGCGGAGACTGCTTTCAATGCTGGGTGGACGGGCGGTGGCTCAACGTCCGCCTTGAGTATGCATGCGACTGGGTATTGCTCCATAGCGGCGGCTCTATGCCGGTTCGCTATGGCGTTCTTGTGCGGATTTGATTGCTCAGCCCGTCGATCATATTATATATCATTTCCGATTATGCAGCAAGAGCGTTTCGCGCCGTGATGCGAAACGTTCTTGCTTGCGGACTGCTCAAACAGCAAGAACGGGGGCTGCCGCCCCCGTTCTTGCTGTTTATGGATAGCAGTGCTCCCGCAGGGCCGTCTCCAGCTTCTCCAGGGCCCGCTTCTCGATGCGGGAGACGTAGCTGCGGCTGATGCCGTATGCGGCGGCCACCTGGCGCTGGGTCTGGGGCGGGTGGCCGTCCAGGCCGTAGCGGCGGCGGATCACGTCGGCCTCCCGGTCCGTCAGGCACTCCCCTACCAGCCGCCGGATCAGCCGCTGATCCTCCCGGCCCTCCAGGTCCTCCTGCATGGTGTCGTCGGCCCCCACCACGTCCTGCAGATACAGGGCGTTGCCGGCCTTATCCGTCTCGATGGCCTCCGACAGTGACACCTCCCCCTGCAGCTTCCGCTGGGCGCGGAAGTGCATGAGGATTTCATTCGCTATCCTCTCCCAACGGATACATAGGTTGCTCAACAGGGGGCAAATCCGCCTTTCCATCCTCCGCAAAGAGGTAAACATAGGCATTTTTGCCGTCCCAGACCACCTTTTTGACGATGGTGCGCAGCAGGCGGCGTTTTTCCTCCAGCGTCGCCGTATCCACCGCATGGGCGAAGGATTCGATCATCTCTTGATGGAAGGCGAACTCCTGATGGAGCATCCGGCTTTGCTCCGTGAGGGCCTCCAGCTCAGAAAGCCTTGTTTGCTCCTGCTCGCTCTGCTGGTGTAGCTCGTCGATCTGCTCCATGACGTACTTAGCCGAGGTGTCAGTAGCAACGGACAGAGAGTCTACCAATCTCTTGATGCGCTCTTCAGTCTCGGCGTGCTTTTCGCGCAGCTGTGCCAGCTCCGCGTCGTAGCCCTCCTTGTTGCCGTTGATGACCTTCTTGGTCTGCGCCAGAAGTCCGGCAAGCGTCTCCTTGTCGGCGGACAGCTTGCGGATCTCCTCGATAATCTTGGCGTCCAGCGTATTGCCGTTGCAGTTTTTCATGCCGCAGATGCTGCCGTGGCTGCGCTCCTTGGTGGAGCACATATAAGTATAAATCAGGTCGCCATCGGCATTGGTACGGTTGGTCAGTTTGGGGCGCATATAGTCGCCGCACTCGCCGCAGCGGAGAAGCCCCGACAGCAGCGCCACATTGCTGCGTGGCCTGCGGTAGCTCTTGGACTTGTTGACATCCAGCATGGCCTGTACCTGCACCCAGTCGCTGCCGGAGATGATGCCCGGATGCTTGCCCACTGCCACGATCCATTCCTCCATGGGACGGATCTGGTTGGCCTTGCCGGGGCGCTGCAGGGTGCGGTTGTAGGCCATGATACCGTGCTCACCGTCGAACTCGGACTGCTCGGCAAACAGGTCAACATTGTTTTCTTTCAGATACTGATACGCCGTCTCATCGGCGATCATGTAGACCGGATTGGTCAGAATGCCCCGGATAGCAAAGCGGGTGAACTGCTTGCCGCGCTTGGTGACGCAGCGATGCTCCAGCAGGTACTGGTCGGTCTTGCTAAGGGAGCCGGTTTCCATGAAGACGGAGAAAATCGTTTTGACCAGCTGGATTTCCTCTGGAATGGGCTTCAGCTTGTAGGCCTTGCGCTCCTTGCCGTCCACTGTTATCTTGGATTCGCTCTCCGAAGCGTAACCGGTGGGCGTGGTGCCGCCCAACCAGCGCCCGGTTTTGGACAGCTCGTGCATGTTGTCCCGGATGCGCTCGGCGATGGTTTCCCGCTCCAGCTGGGAAAAGACCGACGCGATATACATCATGGCCCTGCCCATGGGGGAGCTGGTGTCGAACTGCTCGCGGATAGAGATGAAGTCGATGTGCCGGTCGCCTAAGTCCTCGATGAGTTTGGCAAAGTCGCCGATGTTGCGGCTGATGCGGTCAAGGCGGTAGACCACGATGGCGGCAAACTCGATTTTCTGCGAGTCCTTCATCATTTTCTTGAACTGCGGGCGCTCCAGATTGCCGCCGGAAAAGCCCTCATCCTCGTAGACCAGCGCATTCTCCGCTGCGTCGTCACCAAAGTGCATGGCGATGTACTGGCGGCACAGCTCGATCTGGTTTTCGATGCTCTCGCCCTTGCCGGTGAACTTGGACTTGCGGGAGTAGATAACATATTGCTTCGACTTGTCTTTCGTCTTCATAGCGGCACCTCGCACATATCGTTAGGTTGATAAGCGCATTATAACGGATTGGATTCCATTTGAAAAGGTACCCAAGGAAAAAATCTGAAAATATTTCTGAGAAAATGTTCTCTTTCTCTGGTTTCTGAAAAGTGTCGATTTCCATGAAAAAAGCCTCCGCTTTGCCTCTCGGATGCAGTCCATAGGAAAACACCCGCGCCTACCTGTTTGCGGCGAACTGAGAGGAAATAACAGAGGCTTTCGCACCCTAAATGATGTAGTTTTGAGAGCATCGCTCATGTGAGCGGAAAATATGATTGATGAAATGAGCGATGCATGCTATAATATGGATAGTCAAACTATGCTGTGAGGTACTCATGAAAAACAAACAGCCGCCATTTCAAATTACAAACAAAATCATTGATGACGTTGCAGAAATTTCAGAGCTGACCGGCAGGCTTTCTGCTCACGATCACCTTTTCAGCAATCCCAATCTGCGCCGTACCAACCGCATCCGCACCATTCACGGCTCGCTCGCCATTGAGCAGAACACTCTGAGCTTGGAACAGGTTACAGCCGTTCTGAACGGCAAGCGTGTTCTGGCTCCGCCCAAAGACATTGCCGAGGTCAAAAATGCCTATGAGATTTACGAGCGCTTGGACGAGCTTGACCCGTACTCCGTGGAGGCTCTGCTGACAGCTCACGGTATTATGACCCGCGGGCTTGTAGAAGAATCTGGCATGTTCCGCACAAGGCCCGTTGGCGTTGTAGATCAGGAAGGACATGTTCTGCATTTTGGCACACTGCCCCAGTATGTGCCTGATCTGGTCATGGAGCTGCTGGATTGGGCAAAGTCCAGCGACTTGCATATGCTGATCCGAAGTTGCGTGTTCCATTATGAACTGGAGCTGATCCACCCCTTTGCAGACGGCAATGGCCGTGTTGGACGGCTCTGGCATACATTGCTGCTCTCCAAATGGAATCCTGTGTTTGCATGGTTGCCTGTTGAATCCATCATCCACGACCATCAGCAGGAATACTACGATGCCATCAATGCCAGCAACGATGCAGGCGAGTCCACCGCGTTCATCGAGTTTATGCTCTCCGTCATCAAAGCATCGCTCATCGACGCCATCCACACGAGTGATGCAATGAGCGACGGAAAGATGGACAAGAAAACTCTGCGTTGGCAGAAGATTGAGCAGTTCTTGCAAACGCATGAGTATATCATGAACGCCGATGTACGGGAGCTGTGTGGGATGTCGGCAGCAACGGCAAATCGACTACTTGCTGAATTTGTATCTGATGGAAAACTTGTTAAATATCGAGAAAGTGGACATTGGGCGTACAGCTCAAATTGACGGAACACAAGGCTGTCCGTCAAATTAATATTCGAATGCAATAAGATGCTTGGGGGGATTAAGGAGAAAAATGAAAGCTTTTATACTTTTAAGTGGTGGCATTGATTCTATGGCGTGCGTAAATTTCTATAAAGCTCTTAATTGCGAAGTAGAGTGTATCTTTTGCGATTATGGTCAGCCAGCATCGATTTCAGAAAAACAAGCATAATCCCTATGTCCTCTTTTATCTTTCCATATATCTCCATCCGTCTATATTTCGGTGCAAACACCACATGGTATTGACATCGCCAACTGGTATGTTCTAAACTACTTACATCTACTTCTTTCATGAATTAGTCTCCTTGTTTTTGTAAGTTTTGGTCGGCAAACCTCTTCCTTACTCTAACTCGGAGACTTTTTCTTGTCTACTTTGCCCCTCGCCATAGGCTATTTTTCCCCCCGGCAGAGCCGGGGGTTGTCTTTGATGGCCAATACAAAGGCCGTCCAGCGAAAGCTGGACGGCCTTTGTATCGAAGAAACCTATTTGCTATCAGGTAAACACTCTGTTCTATGTAACCGTCAGCCCTTCAATTGTGTTGTAACGGGGTTATATATTTTGAAATAGCTTTGGGTCAGGAATCAGCGGCGGGGCGGCTCGTCGCTGCCGGCATCCTGCGCCGGCGCTGCCGCTCGGCCTAAACGTCGGCGGAGTCTGATCACATCCAGGTTTGTCAGCGCCACCGGATGCCAACGGTTCAGCAGTGCCGCCGTGATCCCGGGTCCCCACCCGTATTCCGTATATCGACGCAAGTCCTCCAGAAACTCCGGTGTCAGCTCTGGAGCATCCTCGGTCTGCATGAAGGGTCACCTTCGTTCGTTTTTTTGTTACAGTTTTGCGGTGTTAATAGGCTTTGACTCCAGTAGAAGCCGTTTGGGTATCTACCAGTTTTCCCGCAGAGTTATACACATAGGCTGTGACCACAACCTGGTACACATGGCCGTGAGTGATGTTGCAAGACTCCGCGAGTATTATCCCACTGAATGTTGCTGTATCCTCCCAACGTGCGTACTCTATGTTATTGCGTTTCAGGACCATGACCAGATTAACAGTGTAGTTTCTGTATGCGTGAGTAGTCCCCCGGCAATAAGCCGCGCCATTCTCAAAGTACAAATCGGCAGATAATTCCGAAATACCGATGTACTGTAGCGCGATCTCATCCTCCGGTGCGGCATAGGCCTGCACGGGAACAGATACTGCCAGGCAAAGTGCAGCCATAACGGCGCATATAAAGGGAACCAATTTCTTCTTCATGTTTTTCTCTCCCGTCTGCATTTTAGTAAAACCAGGTTCCTGACTGTCCGTCAGGACAAAACAATACTCTGGGCAATTCTCAGGGCAGTCTCTGCTGAAATGCTGTCGCTGCACAACATAACAATATAATTGGATTCTGGATACATCCATGCGATTTGCACATAGCCATCGTGTTGGATTACTACGGCAAGCGTATTCTGCACGGAAACCTGATAAATTTGATCAGCTTCCGTATCAACTGTGAAAATACCTTCACCAGAAAAGTCCATTATCTGAACTTCAATCCGCTGTTCTTCGCCATTGTTTAATTTGGTATAGAGTTGTGAAGTCATTCTATTGGCCGTCCTGCTTCTCACCAGCTCATATCCCTCCGGCAGCCAGCCCACTTCGATGCCCTGGTACTGAACACCTCCTTCCGTTTGGTTGAATCGGTACTCCGCATGATCGCCGAAGGTCGCCACAGCCCACCGCAGCGCGTCGCTGCGGAAAACGGGTGACACGGCGAAGGCAGCCGTCAGGCAGGAAATGACCAGCAGCATAACGACCGCCGCCTTGCTGAGGACCCGCGACGCCGTCCGGGCTGCGGCGCGGGCGTGGCCCCGCCTTACCTGCCGGGAGATCGTCCGCAGACACCGGCGCTTCGCCGTCTCGGAGGGGCCGCCCTCCTGCGCTTTCAGCGCCTGGTTTTCCTCCTGGTACTGCTGCCCCTGATGCTGTGCAACACTGTGCATCAGCAGCCGGAACAATGCATCATTATACTGCTCATACAGCATTTCCTGCTTTGTCATGCTGGTACCTCCTCAAATCCCTCTACACTAATAGAACTGTTGAAACGGCAAAATGCAACAGTTTTTCTAAATTTCTTCCAAAAATATTTTCTTCCATGGAAGCACTATTGTCAAGATGCGATTTTTTTGCTATATTTTTTCTCGGCTTTTATTGCTTTTCTGAAAAGGGGAGAATACCGAATGATTCCCATCTGCATTCAGACCATAGAGAATGATGATGACCGGGACTTTATGGAGTGGCTGTTTTTGGAATACCATCCGCTCATGTACGCAACCATCCGGAAGGTCATACATGACCAATGGACGTGCGAGGATGTGCTGCAGGAGTCTGTCAGAAAATTCATCGACCATATTCCCCAGCTGCGGGAGATGGACGCGGCCTCCCGCACCAACTACATCGTTGTGGCGTGCCGGTATAATGCCATCGAGGAGGAAAAGCGTCAGCGCAGAGCCCCATTCCCTGTGGGGAATGGGGTGATCGACGTTGCCTCCCGGGATGCAGAGGATCCGGAACGGCAGATCCTGCTTTTGGACGATGCCGATGTGCTTTGGCGGGTCTGGCCGCAGCTGGATTCGCGGACGCGGCAGTTGCTGGAGGACAAATATGTCCTGAACATGAGCGATGCGGAGATTGCCTCTGCCCTGGGCGTCAAGTCCAGCAGTGTGCGGATGCTGCTGACAAGGGCCAGGAGCAAGGCGCGTAAGGCGATAGAGAAGAAAATGTGAACAAAACTAAGCCTCATATATAAGACAGGTAAGCTGTTATACCCGTCTTATATATGAGGCATTTTTGTGGTAAGAGGGACTCCGTTTTTGGCGGTCAGCCCCGTCATGCGGCTGAAGCTGTCTGTACGTTGTACCGTTGACTGTCTTGGAAGTGCGCTTGCCGTCGGCA
>OMAO01000342.1_pt1 | contig 27630 bp, 26 predicted proteins | sample 1644641 | NCBI WGS metagenome assembly OMAO01 (sample SAMEA103958120, study PRJEB25191) | human gut metagenome | biome: human-associated habitat [ENVO:00009003]; feature: intestine environment [ENVO:2100002]; material: feces | place: Germany | collected 2013/2015
CGGTTGAACTGCACACCGACAGTCAATACGTAAAAAACGGAATGCAGGTTTGGGTACCCCAGTGGAAAAATAATAACTGGAAAACGGCCGCCAAAAAGCCCGTAAAGAACAAAGAATTATGGCAGCAACTGGATGAGCTGGCGCGTGACCGTGAAATACATTGGGTATGGGTTCGTGGCCACGCTGGCAATCCGTATAACGAACGGTGCGACGAATTGGCGCGCACAGCCGCCGAAAAGATGAAATAAAAAATCGCCGTTTCTGGCGATTTTTTATTTACCCGCGAAACCCCATTGCAACGATGAACATTTCGACACTGTCTTTGCGCGATGCAGGTGGTTTTATATGGTGCACCGATTCGAATTTTTCCTTGATTTGTTTCAGCAATTCGTTTGTTGTTCCACCAGTAAAAGATTTCGCAACAAACGTTCCGCCCAGCTTTAATGCACGGACAGCAAAATCAAACGCATATTCCAACAATACCATTTGACGGATATGGTCTGTTTTCTTGTGACCAACAGTATTCGGTGCCATATCAGATAAAACAACATCCACTGTACCGTGCGTCGCACCATCCACCGGCAGTTTCAGTTTTTCCACCAACCAGTCCAGCGCATCATCTGTTGTAAAATCGCCCTGATAAAATTCGACACCCGCTATTGGTGTAATTTCCAACAAATCCATTGCAAATACGCGAGATTTTGGAAACGCGCGCGTAACATATTGCGACCACGAACCAGGCGCGGCACCCAAATCGACAACAACCTGACCGTTTTTTAGAAAATTGTACCGTTCGTTCATTTCAATCAACTTGTACGCGGCACGTGCACGATATCCATCGCGATGCGCACGCGCGACATACGGATCAGCCGCTTGGCGTTGAATCCACGCAGCGGATGATTTTTTCGATGCAATTTTCTTGTTCAGTATTTTCATTTCTGATTATTTTTGACGTGCACACCGTTTTTGCTGCTGACGTTCCATTTCACGGCATTTCTGCTGATAGAAATTTTCCGCCGCGCGACGCGGATGACCGTACAACGCCCACAATCTTTCAGAATCCATATCGAAAAAATATGTATCCTGACCGTGGTATTCATATTGCACAGTAACATCATAACCAATTATAGTACGCCCTAAACACGGATTACAATAGTCAATATCATACACCGGCATTGGTGGCGCGACGTGACGGATGTCCCAGTTAAAAATTTTACGCAAATTTAATTTCATTTTTGCTGTTCCTTTTGCTTTTTATATTCCAAGATCTTTCCCTTGGTATCTTTATAGAAAGAAATTGCATTGGCCAGCGCACGTTTTCTTGAAACAAGGCCCAATTTTTCTTCATCCGTGACAAACATTCTCTTTTTTACGCCGTGGTACAGGTATTTAACTTCTACCTCGTACCCCAACAGAACACGTCCAACATCTTTATATGTTTCATACCGTGGGCGTGGTCCCCTAACTGCAACCGGCGTCCAGTCAAAATGTTGCCGTATTTTTTCCCAACAGAAAATATTTTTCCACTGCATTTAGTTACCCGGCTTTTGCATTTTCTGCATAACTGCCTCCATTCCCCCCATTTTTTGCAGCATCGCCATCTGTTGGCGCATTTTAGTATATTGTTTAATAATATGTTCCACATCGCGCACAGTGCAACCAGCAGTGTCCGCAATACGCGTTTTGGCGTTTGCAAAAATCTTTTCTGGTTCGGCACGTTCAGCTGGCGTCATTGCTTCCAATATTTTTATTTGCGCATCAACACTGCCATCCTTGATTTTTTCCTTCATCGCAGCCACAGCACCCGACATACCCGGAACCATTTTTAACAATCCGCTGAAATTACTCATTTTTTTAATTTGCTTTAATTGCGCCAGCATATCGTTCATATCAAATTGACCAGACATCATACGCTGCGCCGTTTCCTTCATCCCGCTGGGGATTTTTTCTTCCATTTTTTTCAGTTCTTTTTCGTCCAATTCCGGTGCCGCCGTATTTTCTGTTGCGGTGGTATTGACGACTTTATCCGCTTTTTTCTTGCCAAATCCAAACATATTATGTTTCTCCTTTGTGTTGTTTGGGGTTACTAGAAACTTTATTTTGTCGCACGCCCGTTGTCCAGATACTTTTTCAAATATTTTCCGGTCAGCGAATCAGGATTATCCGCAACCTGTTCCGGCGTACCAACGGCAACGACACGTCCACCGTTTGCACCACCGCCGGGGCCCAGGTCAATAATCCAGTCCGCGGTCTTTATAACCTCCAGATTATGTTCGATAACGATTACTGTATTACCCTGGTCAACCAGTTCGTGCAACACCGACAACAACAGTTTTATATCCGCAAAGTGCAACCCTGTTGTTGGTTCATCCAATATATATATTGTTTGTCCCGTGCTGCGCGCAGCCAATTCTTTGGACAGTTTGATGCGTTGCGCTTCGCCACCCGACAAGTCCAGTGAACTTTGTCCCAGTTTGATATAATCCAAACCGACACGCTTTAACAATTCCAATTTACGGGCAATTTGCGGCACACTGCTAAAGAATCTGTACGCTTCTTCGACCGTCATATTCAATACATCGGCGATTGATTTACCCTTGTATTTAACGGCCAGTGTTTCATCATTGTATCGCGCACCGTGACATTTATCACACTCAACATATACATCGGCCAAGAAGTTCATTTCAATCTTTATCTGACCGTCGCCCTGACAGGCCTCGCACCGGCCGCCTTTGACATTAAATGAAAAGCGTCCTGGCCCGTATCCGCGCGCTTTGGCCTCTGGCAGGCCAGCAAAGAAATCACGAATATTTGCAAACACACCGGTATATGTTGCCGGATTACTGCGTGGCGTGCGCCCGATTGGCGATTGGTCTATATCAACAACCTTGTCCACGTGTTCCATACCACGAATTATATCGTGCGCGCCCATTTCAATTTTTGAATTATACAATGCACGCATCAGTGCCGGATATAACGTGTCTAACAACAATGTCGATTTGCCAGACCCAGAAACGCCAGTCAGCGCAATAAATTTGCCCAACGGAAAATCTACATTTATGTTTTTCAGATTATTTTCACGCGCACCCTGGATTGAAATCATCTGACCATTACCAGGACGACGCTTTTTCGGAACATCTATTTTCCGTTTTCCGGACAAATATTGCCCAGTCAGGGAATCCTTGTTTTTTATAACCTGTGCTGGGGTTCCAGCCGCGACAACTTGTCCGCCGTTTATACCAGCCCCAGGCCCGATATCAACCAGAAAATCTGCCGCACGCATTGCGTCTTCATCGTGTTCGACAACAATAACACTGTTATCCTTGTCGCGCAGCATTTTCAGCGTATCCAACAATTTGTCATTATCACTTTGATGCAGGCCGATTGACGGTTCGTCCAACACATACAGCACGCCGGACAGCCCACTGCCAATTTGCGACGCCAGACGTATACGTTGCGCTTCGCCACCAGACAAAGTACCCGCCATACGCGACATCGTCAGGTATCCCAAGCCAACGTTTTGCAAAAACTGCAACCGACTGGTTATTTCGCGCAAGATGACGCGCGCTATATCGTTTTCCTTTTGCGTTAAATGATTTGGTAAATCCGTGAACCATTTCAGTGACTGGTCAACCGCCATATCACAGGCATCCATAATGTCCAAACCATAAATTTTTACACATAATGCCTGGATATTCAGACGCTTTCCGTGACACATCGGACACGGCGTTTCCGATTGATATTTGGCCAGTTCACTGCGTACGGCTTCGGAATCCGATTCACGCCAGCGACGTTCAATGTTTGGAATTACGCCCTCGTACGGTTTTTCATAGACAAAACCGTTCCAGTTTATTTTTATTGGTTCATCCCCGCTGCCGTACAGAATTATATCCTTTTGCTGTTGGGTCAGCGTATGCCACGGCTTTGATAATGGAATTTTATATTTCTTATGCAGCGCATCCAACAAGTGGTCAAACTGACTCAACATACCGCCACGCGACCACGGGGCAATGGCACCATCTAAAATAGATTTAGACGGATCCGGAATCACCAAATCGGGTGACATATTCAACTGAACCCCCAATCCGTCACAGGCCGGACACGCACCCATTGGTGCATTAAATGAAAACAGACGTGGTTCTATTTTCGGGACGGTAAAACCGCTGACCGGGCAAGCATAGTTCTGTGAATACAAAATATCTTCGTTTGTGTCCAGGCGCCGCACCAACACCGATCCAGGCACCAGACGCAACGAACCTTCGAACGACGCATACATACGCGACCGAAATTCTTCAATATCGGAATCGGATGCGTCCGCCGCTGGCATTTGCAGACGGTCAACAATTACAAATATTGTGTGCTTTTTATTTTTATCCAATGGCGGCACGGCGGACAAATCCTGTAATTCGCCGTCGATAATGGCGCGTTGATATCCCTGCTTTACCAAAAACGCGATTTCTTTTTTATATTCACCCTTGCGTTCACGCACCAGTGGTGCCATTATAAACACGCGCGTACCGGCGGGAATTTTCATAGTCCAATCAACCATTTCTGCGATTGTCTGTGATTTAATCGGCAATCCCGTCACCGGCGAATGCGGCACACCAATACGCGCCCACAGCAGACGCAAATAGTCGTAAATTTCCGTCACGGTACCGACGGTTGAACGCGGATTTTTAGACGTTGTTTTTTGTTCTATTGAAATTGCCGGGGCCAGTCCTTCGATTAAATCAACATCCGGCTTTTTCTGCATATCCAGGAATTGACGCGCATACGACGACAAAGATTCGACATAGCGACGCTGTCCCTCGGCATAAATGGTATTGAAAGCCAACGACGATTTTCCAGAACCAGAAACACCAGTAAAGACCACCAATTTGTTTTTTGGTATGTCTAAATCAATATTTTTAAGATTATTTTCGCGTGCACCGCGAATTTTTATAATTCCAGCCATAGCAAGGATAAATATAGAAAAAATATAAAAAATTGCAACCCCAATGCCAATAAAAACACCGATTATTATCAATAAACAGATTGACAAATAAAAAACGGGGTAAACGCCCCGTTCTTTATTCTGCCGCTGGCAACAATTTTTCTGGTGTCAATGCAATATCTGCAACCCGAACGTGGTCGCCACCTTGCTTTGGTGCCAAAACGCCGTCAACCCATATATCAACGCCGCCCGCATTACCAAACACCGCGGTATATCCGTCGCCATCGGGCACATAATAAATATCACCCGGAACCAGAACACGGCTGAATACCGTATTGCCGCGCCTATCTTCAACCTTTACCCAGGATTCCTGAACCGCCTGCAGAATTATATTTGCCGTTTCCGCATTATCGGTACCAAAGCGTTCACGCACCGCGACATTATATTGCGGTTCAGCTTCCACCGCGACGACCGGAATTTCCGGTCCAGTTGTCGTCGGCGTGTCAACATCATCGCGCGGCATCAACAAAAATACCAACACCCCAGCAATCACCAGCACCGCCCCAGCACCGCCAACAAACCATATCCAATTACGACGCACAAAACGCCACACGCGACGATACCATTTTTCCCCAGGCACATCCACAGTTACATCGCTGTCCGCATCGTCCCGATTGTCATCTTCGTCGTCCACATCCACCAAGCCCATTTCACGCTTTAATTTCATAACAATTTCATCCGGATTCAATCCCAATTCCATTGCATAATTACGTGCAAAGCCCAATATATACACCGTTTCCGGAATAACTTTATAGTTTCCGTCTTCTAACGCCTGTAAAAATTCTTCACGAATACACAGTTGTTTGGAAATTGTTTGAATTTCACGCTTGCGCCGGCCGGTGGTACGCGCATTACGCAGAATTTCACCAACTGTTGCCTCTGTATGCAGTTCCGCATTATTATTAGTATTTTCGTTCATATCTTTCAGTCCCCTGCTTTTTATCCAATCATAGAATCTATATAACCGACGCGCAACCCCAAAATTTAGAAATTTCCATCCGCATTTCATCTATATCGTTTATTTGGTTCACACGTATTCTGAATTCCGCGGAATTTGGCATCCCGCTGGAATACCAGGCCGCGTGCTTACGAAACATTTGCGTTGCCGCACGGCCACCATAGTATTCCAACATATATTCAAAATGTTGTAACACTATTGCACCGACGTGGCGCGGCACCGTACTTTCGCCCGACAATACGCCCAAGACCCACGGTCGCCCCAGCATAGCACGCCCAATCATTGCGCCACTATATCCCAAATCCGTGACACACCGAACATCGTCCGATGTTTTTATATCTCCATTGGCAATCACCGGTATTTTTATATCATCGCTAATCTGCGGCAATTCGGACACACCGGTGTACAACTGTGCCCGCGTACGTCCGTGCAATGCGGCAAAGCGCACCCCGCAGTCGGCCGCAATATGAATCAAATCTGCCCAATCACGATGCGCGTCATCCCACCCCAGGCGTGTTTTTACCGACACCGGAATCTGTACGGCACCGACCACCGCCCGCATTATTTTTTCGGCCAATTTATGGTCACGCATCAGGTTTGCCCCCGCCCCACTGCGTGTGGCAACCTTTGGCACTGGACACCCCATATTTATATCTATCCAGGCAGCACCAGCATCTTGCAAAATTCGCGCGGCATCGGCCATCAAATCCGCATTTGCGCCGAAAATTTGGGTACCGATATTACCCTCGTCATCATAGCGATCAAAGTTTCGCGGACAGTTTTTATGCATTTCCACCAATGAATGACAGGAAATCATTTCCGTATATAATGGTGCCGACGGCGCGAACATACGAACAATCCGTCTAAACGGCTTGTCTGTTATGCCAGCCAATGGCGCACCAAAAATTTGATTATTGTCGAACATTTGTGATATAATGCCACCGATGAAGGAAAAAATCAAAAATTTCTTTGGATTTATCGGCCGCGCGTGGTCTGATGGAATATACGGCAAATTCGGCATAGTAATGCTGGTATTTGCATTGTTTATATTTGTTCGTATGTTCTGGGGCGACGTGAACGTGCAAAAATTGATAATAAACGTATGGCGCCTGCACGGGGAACAGGAACAACTGGCCGCGGAGCAGGAAAAATTACAGAAAATTCAGCGACATATTGAACTGCTACAGGGATACAGTGCCGACTATGTCGAAGAATTGGGACTGAAATACCTGAATATCGGCGACGCTAAATACAAGATATTAAAGATATAAAAATCCGCCAAATGGCGGATTTTTTTTAATTCAGGAACAACACTGAACCGTTCAAATACAGCGCAAACAGCAACCATATCAGATACGGCCACACCAGGTAATATGCTGCACGACTGATTTGAGAAAAAGCGCGCATCATCCATATTGTGAACGCAATCAACAGCACCAGCACTATCAATCCGCCACCAATTAAATTTAATCCAAAGAAAAAATACGTCCACAATGCATTTAACGCCATATGAACTGCAAACAGACCGTATGATTTTGCCTTGCTATAACGCGTTTTATCTACAATTATCAAATACAACGCAACCCCCAACAAGAAATATAAAATTGGCCAAACAACGGCAAACACCCAACCATCAGGAGTTAAAAAAGGTTTGTTCAATGCGTTATACCATAAATCCGACGCCCTGGACGGCGAAAAAATCAACCCTATCAACCCCGGCAGAAAAGATATAACAACAGCCAAAACAAACAACCAAAACTTTTTCATAAACTCTCTCCTTTTTATATCTGTGCGAATATAATTATATCACACCACATCGCCCCACCCCACAGGAACGATTTCACAGCCGCACTGGTGCACCCATTGCCCAATGAAATAAAATACGAGTAACGAGTTACCAGCAACAAGCAACTATGTCATAATAAAAAATCACCTGTTGGGTGATATTTTTATTCTGGCGCGCCCTGCAGGATTCGAACCTGCGACCTGCGGATTAGAAATCCGATGCTCTATCCAGCTGGGCTAAGGGCGCGTTGATGCTATATTATATCATAATTCAACGAATTTCAAGTAATCAAAAACATCTCGTCGTATGCGGATTACTTTACTCAATAAAAAACCGCCCAAACTGGGCGGCTTTTTTACTCTCTCCTCTGACTTTAATCATTGGTCAGTTTTTTCAAACGCAATATTTCAATATACATATAAACGTCCGCCGCCGCATATAACAACAGCGTTATTGCCAAATAGTACACCATTACAACCGCACCAGCAATCGGATAAAACATCAAGAATACCGCCAATGCAATCAGTATGATGGACATAATCAAATCAAACCAATAATGCCCGAACTTTGCGCGTATCATATTTATCGAGAACACCAATGCACGCAATGATTTGAACAAGAACAATATGACAAAGATATAAACCATCGCCGTAACTGAGCCGACCGGATATATGCAAAACAGAACACCCAACACAACATTCATCAATCCGAACAGCACATCCAGCCATCCGCCACCCGCATCACGCGAAACAACAAACCCGGCTATTGTTCTGTATAATCCAAACAGAACCAACGCGACACCAATAACAAACGTCAGTGCCGTCAAAATTGCGACTGGTTTGAAAACCATCAATATCGCAGCAACACCGAACAACAACGCTTCACATATCAATAATGGTGCACTTTTGTTATACAAATGTTTTACCGATGCAGCCACCGGATTAAACGATTTGCTTTCCGATTTTTCGTTTTTAGATTTTGTATTTTTGGCTTTAGGCATTTTAATCTCCCTTCTACATATTATGTATATCATTATAATACGCACCGTATCAAAATTCAATAAAACTTTTTTCCGCATTGACCGATTACAGTAAGTATGATTATAATACTAACCAGTAAAAACAACGGAAGGAAACTAAATATGAACTTTATAAAAACCGACATTGATGGCGTTATTATCATAGAGCCAAAAATATTCACCGATGCGCGCGGATATTTCTTTGAAAGTTATAATGAAGCAGAATTTATAAAAAATGGAATTGCCAACCATTTTGTTCAGGATAACCAGTCAAAATCCTGTTATGGTGTGATACGCGGCCTGCATTGCCAGTTGGGTGAACACGCCCAGGCAAAACTGGTGCGTGTTTTACACGGCACGGTATTGGATGTTGCGGTTGACATACGTAAAAATTCACCAACATTTGGTCGCCACGTTGCGGTTGAACTGTCCGCCGAAAACCAGCGCCAGTTATTTATTCCGCGCGGATTCCTGCACGGATTTTCGGTATTGAGTGACACTGCAATATTTGCATATAAATGCGACAACTTTTATCATCCGGAATCTGAATTCGGTATCAGATACGATGATCCGGAAATAGGAATCGATTGGCGCATACCGACCGACAAAGTAATAACATCTGACAAGGACAGAATAGCCAAAGGATTAAAAGATGTACCTGATTACGGGTTCTAATGGCCAGTTGGGCCACGAACTGACCGCACGCATTCCGGGCGCCATTGCGACCGATGCGGATACATTGGACATAACCGATTTTGACGCGGTGCAAAATTTTGTCCGCGAAAACAACATAGACACCATTATAAACTGCGCTGCATATACCGCCGTGGACCGCGCCGAATCCGATGTGGATACGGCAACACGTGTAAACGTGACCGGCCCAGAAAATTTGGCAAAAACAGGATGCAAATTGGTGCATATTTCAACTGACTATGTTTTTGACGGCACGGCACATATACCGTACAAAACAACCGATGAACCAAACCCGACATCGATATACGGAAAAACAAAATTGGCGGGCGAACGCGCAGTATTGAAAAACAATAATACCGCAATAATAATCCGCACGGCTTGGCTGTATTCACCAAACGGCAATAACTTTGTAAAAACTATGCTGCGCCTGGGGGCGGAACGCGAATCTGTAAACGTGGTATGCGATCAAATCGGTACCCCGACGTACGCGGGCGATTTGGCAGATGCAATTTTGAAGATTTTACCACAGATAAGCACTGAAACAGCGGGCATATATCATTATACAAATGCTGGAGTGTGCTCTTGGTACGATTTTGCAACCGCAATTATGCAATGTGGTGGACGCAACTGTCACGTGAACGCAATCCCGACATCGGAATATCCGACCGCCGCAACGCGCCCGTATTACAGTGTACTGGACAAGGAAAAAATAAAGAAAACGTTTAATTTGGAAATTCCGCACTGGTATGACGGATTGCGTCGCTGTATGGAAAAAATGCCAAAATAAAAACACGCGCCCGAAACGGCGCGCGTTTTTATTTAATAATATATGGCCGCAACATCTGATTTAGTTGCAAATCACAAAATTTTTTCGACCAATCGGCCAGATTAAATTCCCCGTCCGACATACACCATCCGGTCATCATTCCATATAATTGCGATGTTATCACATACGCCAAGGCGTCAACGGGCGTGTTTCGCTTTAACTGCCCCACCCGCACGGCGTGCATTAAAACATTTCGCACCATTTCAGTATCGGTAAACCATTTACCGGCGTTTTTTTGCCCGCCTAAGTTTCCTGGTGCAATTACATCGCGAATCCATTCGCGCGTTATGTTTATTCCATAGCGTTGAATTTCAGCGATAAAGTCCCTGAAAAACACGTTCAATTTTTTTATAATATCCGATTTTTCATCGTCAATAAACAGCCGGTCAACGAAAAATGTATAGCAAAATTTTCATAATCGAACCCACCGCCGCTCCCTCCCGCATTTTCGGCGCTATACACGATTAAAGCCGTGGATAACCACGACTTTTCTTATTACTGGTCGGGGCGAATCCGAGTATATAAGAACAAGCCCCGCGCAGTTCGCACAAATACGAGGATACACGCAGATTTATCGTCATTTGACGATAAATCGAGTGAAAGATTCGAACCACGACAAACCGCCGTTTGTCGTTTGAATCTGCACGGGCCACCCAGAAAATTAAAACCGCCGCATTTGCGACGGTTTTAATTTTCTGGTCGGGGCGAAAGGATTCGAACCTTCGACATCTTGCTCCCAAAGCAAGCACTCTACCAGACTGAGCTACGCCCCGAAACACGCCAAATTATATCAACTTTTTTATTAAATGCAAATTTTTATATGCATTTTATGCTTGTCTGATTGGCACAAACTTTTTACAATATAATTGATGTTAAAGCGGTTCACATTTGTATTGTTTTTGTCTATTGTGGCTATATCGGCATTACCGATGGCGCACGCTGCAACGCGCGCATCTGATTATGTCAGTGCAAACACATACAATAACCTATATCCATATATGAACAATACTATGCGAACTGGTTTGAATCCCGGAACCACCCCGTCGCAATCGGGCGCCCAGATAAACGTACTGGCACGCACAAAAACATCCGACAGCACTACAACACGCAATGTTGTGCCACGACGCGCCACAACCACAACTGCGACGGCCCGCAGCGCAACCGCAACCAACACAAGCACCGCACGCGCGGCCAACATTGGTACAACAAATGCGCGTAGCGCAACCACTGGCACGATCCGCGGGGTTACAACACGAAACGTATCGTCACGAAATACAACAACTGCACGCAGTGGCACAACCGCCGGCGCCACGAATACAGCACGCGCGGCATCCCCCAGCCAATCGACCCGTCGTGTTGTTACACGTTCTGCCACCGGCACCGCCACAATGGCTGGAACTGCTGCATCACGCACATCACGTGGCGATGGTGTCACATCCACCGTGCGCCAGTCATCAGGCGTCACGTACACATCCACGGGCGAAGCGATATCGTCGGCACGCTGTATGGCGGATTATACAGATTGTATGAACGACTATTGCGAACGCGCGGATACGGAATATAACCGCTGTTACTGCAGTGCGCAACTGGCACAAATAAATGCTCAATACAAACCGGCAATAGATACACTGATTAAACAAATTCTGACCCTGAAAAGTGAAAACTACTGGACAGAGGAAGAAATGAACGAATACTGGATGGATACAATCGGTAAATACACGGGTGATAATTCGTGGGAAAATTTAGACGATGCACTGGATATCGACTGGTCCAGTACAGAAAGCACCGTACGTGGCCAACAGGCATTTGCCATTGGGCACCAGTATTGTGTTCAGCATTTGACGGGCTGTGCTTATATGCAAACAAATATGCGGGACGCATATCGTTCAGAAATTGCGCGCGATTGTGCGACATATGAATCGTCACTACAGAAATTAAAAAATGCAGCTGAAAGTATAGTAGAGGCATATAAATGAAAAACATAATGGGTATAGAATACGGACGCGGCGCCACAGCCGCGATTGTTATCGATGGTGGCCCAGCATTGGCGCCAGCGGCGGTAAAACAGATGTATCCAGACGCCGACTGGACAACCGTTGTGGCTGATCCATACGATGCAAAATTATGTGAATCCGATCGATTCGGCGAAAATTTCCAGATTCAAAAAAAGATTGTTGCGGCCACACCATTTGAACCCCATATAATGATTGGCGGTGATCACTCCGTAAATTTTGGACACTTTGCCGCATTGGCGGATCGTATGCCCGATGAAGATTTATGTCTGATATATATTGATGCCCATTTGGATATACACACGCCCGAATCATCCCGGTCCGAAGCGTCGGGCGCCCCACACGGCACAAACGTTCGCGCCCTGTTGGGTGACGGCGATTCACGTTGGCTGTCGTTGCAGACGCGCCGGCCGGCCCTGTATCCGGAAAACATATTTTACCTGGGCACGCGATCGTTTGAACCGTCGGAAATAAATTTTGCACGGGATAAAAATATTTATATCCGACCCGCGAATGAACTGCAAACATCGGACGCCTGGGCAAACGCGGTTGATGAAATTAAACGGAAAATCGGCACACGCCAGTATGTCGTATCGTTTGACTTTGACGCAATTGATCCGCAGATATTCCGCGATGTTCTGGTACCGGAACCCAACGGCATCAGTGAAATCGCCGCCGAATATCTTGTACGCGCATTTGCCCCAGACGCGCACAGTTTTGAATTTGTCGAATACGCCCCGACCGGCGACAAACAAAGTGCGGAAATTGTAAAAAAACTGGTGGGAATTGCCCTGGACGCGGAATAAAACATCCCCAAATAAATTGGGGGCTTTTTATTCCAGCGATGAAAACATCGGACTGTTAAATCGACTGGTCCAATAAGAATTACTTAAATGGTTCGCACAATAACTGGCGCAATATCCACGACAGTACGACCCATCATTTGAAAACCCGTTTATAAAAACCCATCTTGACACCGCGGGCGTAATCATACGGCACCAACAGTAAAAATTATCATTTGCATCCGAACTGACCCGCAATGTCGTGGCCGTTGTACCGGCCGAAGTTGCCGACGTTGATGCACATACACCAACCCCGGTTACATTAGTTATATTCTTACAGGTCACCGACCACTCAATACCAAGTGTGTCAAAATTCGGGTTTGCACACGCCGATGATGTCGACAGATTTACACACTTTTTTATTCCGGTTTCAGTGCCGGAAACATCTATGGGCGAAACACCCGACGTGTACGGACAAGGCGTTGTATATTGATATGCAGAACCATTACTGTCCGTATATGTGGTATTTGTCATAGTGGTAACAAAACATTTTGAATATACGGAACTGGTGCCACTTCTGTAGCATAATGACGGCGTATCATACCCGGCCGGGGTCATTCCCAAATGAGAGCTGCCGTCCGTAAAGAACAGACCATCTTCTATAACCTCTATATATCCGGACGGACACGATGTTGTTGGTTCGGCGGCCGACGCAACACCTATAAACACCAGTCCTAAGCAAGAATAAATTATTTTCATCATTTCCCCCAAGCACAAATCAGTAACTGACGATATTTGACAACATAATTCCACGCAAATTATGTGTGTTATTTACAAAATATGTTGAGCAGAATCCCGCACAAGTTGACAACGTTCCCAGCCCAGCAATAGAAACCCATTTTGATACCGCCGGCGACAACATTTTGCACCAACAGTACCCGGTACCATTTGTATTATATTCTATTTCATCTGAAACCGCACCGACGGAACCAGTGGTTGGGGATACAATTCCGATTCCCTTGACCGTATACCCGGCACAGGATACCGTTGGATACCAATCTATATATCCAGAACTGCCACCGCCCGTACAGGACGAATCGGCATCAAATGGCAAATACGGTGCATACTCTAGTGTCGGCCCGTTGACCAGCGCAGCAAAACCAGTACCGACAAAGAATATAACACCAAACAGCCCCAATGAAACAATTCGACCGATTGGATTCGGCAAAAATGGAGAATAAAAAAATGCAGAAATCTGGGATTTTTACCAAAATAAAAACACCGATTTTAATCGGTGGTTTATTTTCAGCATTTTTTATATTATATCCAATATTTCTATATATCGCAAGCAGTTTATTCGCCCGCAAATTCCGCGCATAATAAATTATGCCGATAGATATTACGCGCCAAATCATCACTAATGACGTCCCAGTCATTGGCGCGCCCATAAATCGGCACACACGGCGGGCACGAATTATTCTGCAATGGTGTATTTTTCGCGCAGGACGCGACGAATATCACACACACCGGTATTAAAAGTTTTCTCATTTATCGCCCCCATTGTTTTTATAATTTCTTGTTTTTGTTTGACGGCAACTTCTGCGGCACGCGCATTACATTTTTGCGCTGCAACGCGTCCCCCCGCCCAGTACGCCCCAGCCACCACGACGATAAAAACAAAGAACAAAAAAATATAAATTTTCATATTTTCACCATATAAAAACGGGGCAACGGCCCCGTTATTTTGTTACAATCAACAATCCAATTTTAGTTTAGTCACCACACGCGGAATGTGTTCCACCCCTGGCGTGTAAATCAGCACACAGTTCGTCTATTTTTTCAATCGCCGTCGCATATTCGCGCCGTTCGGATTCGGACATTTGTGAATACAGCAATTCCACTTCGTCCAGTGCCTTTTGTCCCATAACCTTGCCCCCTATCAGGCGATTACCAAACAATTCCATTATTCCAACGCCGACGCCCGCGCCACCGACGGCCCCACCAACAGTTGCCCACGTGCGTCCAGATTTTCGTGCATCCAACGCACGTTGCCGCAAAGTGTTCCTGTCGGTCCAATCACCACAGGTAATCTGTTGTCCGACAATAAACCAGCGCGACGGCACATCGGACACACGAATATTTGGGTTATCAGATTCTATATCAACACGAACCCAGCACGCGTTATTGTCCGGATTGGACACGTCTTCGACCATACGTGTATAATCACTGCCGTCACTGTTACGCGACGCCCACACATATACATTACCGTACCCGGTATTATTGCCGACACATTCATTTTTATCAACGGCACCATTGATTACAAATACATCGTCAAAGTCGGCGATTCTTTCGTCATCTATGGCACAGCCAATTTCTTCAAATCCGGTTTCAACGTGCTTATCTTTTACAACCTTGTTCACAACCAAACCGCCAACAGTGCCCAATGCAATTCCGGCAATGGAATCAGACAACAAACGCGACGTATTAAACTTACCATCCGCATTTTTCCATGCAGACACTTTATCATCGGCATGCGCGTCCTCTATATCCATAATTGTTTCTGCATATCTGTCAATTCGCGACTGCAAGTTTTGTAATTCTTGTGCTGCTTGCTGTGCGGCCTGTTGTTCGGCACGTTGCGATTGAATTTGTTGCATTTGTGCGATTGGCATACAAACACCTTCGAACATAACGTAACCTGTGACGCCACGTTCACATTCGTTATCAGTATTGGCCACACATTTTGCAGATTCGCCCTCCCCGTCCAAACGATAACCGTTTTTGCAACTGGTTGGCACACAATCATCAACTGTTTGATTATACACGGCGGCTGTCGCATTTAATCTGTCCAATGCGGCATTACTGCACGCAACAATAACCGCAGCATCCAATTCGCCCCCAAATTCAGCATCATCTGATACTGTTGATACCATATTTGAAACACATTGCAGGTCAGTTTTTGTTCCATCAATAATATTCAAATGCGTATTTGCGTCATTACAATATGTTGACGCCACACACCACCCCTGGGACACCCCGGATGCATTTACAACCAGATAAGTACCACTTTGGCACGCGGTGGCGACACACACAACCGCAACGCCATTGTCAATGTACGTTCCAGTCGTTGCATATTGCGGTAAATCAGCGGCATTACAATTTGTGCCGATTGCATTAGCAGCAGTATTTCCGCCACTATCGTGATTTGAATTCGCCTCAAAGTTTTCCGGTAAAAATGGCCCCATCATACTGGCATCCGCAACATCACTGCCGATACATGTTCCACCACTGCGCACGCGCCCCGGGTCGGCACATTCCCACGCCCAACAGTATCCAACACTTGCATCATTAGCGGCATATAATTGTATCTTTGTTTCTTCTTGATTTAGTCCATCTGCCGGCATTGAATATCCCGGGCACAGGCCGACTTCGACCGTATCAGACCAATGGTCATCTAAAAAGCGTCCCTTTAACCACGGTTGTTCTTCTTTGAATTCTTTTTTCCCCTGTACACAGTAACGTACATACGGGAAAGTATCGGTAAACATTCTGTCCCCAATTTCGGCACGATATGCGTCAATATTGCTTAAATTTGAAATATTGCAACACGCATATATTCCTAACACAGGGTCCATTTCACAATCAGTTTCAGAAAACATTTCCGCCCCCGCCCCCAATGCACCAACAGCCGTGCCAATCAGTACCGCGCCGCCATATGCAATCTGGCCGCCAACTGGAATTGCATTGACAAATGCGGCGGCGCCCGCAGCAACCCCCGCACCAGACAATGCCCCCGTCCCAACATCGGCCCAAGTGGCCTTATCCGTCCCGGCGGTACTTTCATACAACCCGGCAGCGCCGCTGACCATTCCTATTATCCCCAGCGCAGCACCACCAACATTTACACGCGACGCTGCGGACGCTGTACCCCCGGTATTACCACCGCCAGAACCACCACTTGTTGTAGCTGGAACATTTGAACCACCACCTGTTGTAGCCGGAACATTTGAACCACCAGTAATCTGACGCGGTGCCGTTCCACCGCCAGTCACCTGACGTGACGGCGGAACATTTGAAGCGCCACCCGTTGTTGCAGAAGTGCCACCATTTACACCACTGGTGGTCGTGGTAACCGAACTGGTACGCCAATTCACCGTATTCCCGCGACGCGTATAAACATCGGCGGCCCGTTGTGCGGCCTCACGCGAACTCATATTTCCTAATATTTCACCATTTGCACGTTGTAGTTGCCACCCAGTTCCCGTTGGGAAAATATCAATAACCTCTGCCATCGCACCGCCACACAGCATAAAAAAACACGCCGCAAAAAAACCAACAGTTGGATTCAGCAAAAAATACGGAGAGAAAAGTGTGGAATTTTCTGCAATTTGATGCAAAAAAAACATTGAATCCGACTGTTTATTTGAATTCAGCATTTTTATAATTCACACAATATATTGTAGCATATTTTCTAATATATCCCAAATAAAAAATCCCGCATAGCGGGATTACATTAAATGTTATAAGTTCAAATTGAATTATTGATTCATTGCCGCAAAGAAATCAGCATTTGTTTTTGTCAGGCGTAATTTATCCAACAAGAATTCCATCGCTTCCAGTGTGCCCATTGGATTGATTATACGGCGCAGGACATACATTTTTGCCAATGTATCCTTGCCAACCAGCAAATCTTCCTTGCGCGTGCCGGATTTGGTAATATCGATTGCCGGATAAACACGCTTGTCAGACAATTTTCTGTCCAAAATGATTTCGCTGTTGCCGGTACCCTTGAACTCTTCAAAAATAACTTCGTCCATTTTTGAACCGGTATCAACCAATGCGGTCGCAATAATGGTCAGCGAACCGCCGCCCTCTATATTACGAGCCGCACCAAAGAAACGCTTTGGTCGCTGTAACGCATACGCGTCGACACCACCGGTCAGAACCTTGCCACTGGACGGAACAACCGTATTATACGCACGCCCCAGACGCGTTATAGAATCCAACAGAATAACCACATCCTGGCCGGCTTCTACCAAACGTTTGGCCTTTTCAATAACCATTTCGGCAACCTGGATATGGCGCGCGGCGGGTTCGTCAAATGTTGACGATATAACTTCGCCCTTTACACTGCGCTGCATATCGGTAACTTCTTCGGGACGTTCATCAATCAACAAAACAATCAACTTTACGTCCGGATAATTTGTCGCAATCGAGTGTGCAATATTTTGCAACATAACGGTTTTACCGGTACGCGGTGGCGCAACAATCAAACTGCGCTGGCCTTTTCCCGTCGGTGCAATCAGATCGATAACACGTGCGGACAAACTACGCCCCTTGTCCTTGTCGTCAACGACCTCCATCTTCAGCATTTCGTCGGGGTACAACGGCGTCATATCATCAAAAGACACACGATGACGCAATTTTTCTGGATCACCACCATTTACACGTTCTATCGTTTCCAACGCGAAATAGCGTTCGGATTCATTTTGCGGCGCCTGAATTTGTCCCTCGATATAATCACCGGTTTTCAGACCATATTTTTTTATCAGCGACGGCGACACATACAAATCGTCCGGGCCAGCCAAATAATTGCTTTCCGGCGCCCGCAGGAACCCAAAGCCGTCCGGCATACGTTCCAAAACACCGTCACCAATCAAAGTGACCTTGTTATCTGCGGCAAAGACACGCATAACCGCAAATCGTAACTGTTGAACATTTAACTGCGCCGGATTTTCAATACCCATATCTTCGGCCATTTTCAACAACTGTTGCGGCGATTTTGCCTTCAATTCATTTATATGCATAAAAAATCCTTTTTGGAAACGGGGTATAGTGCGAGAATTCGCCCCCCTTGTTGATTTACCCGCTTATTATACGCCTTTTTTGACAAAAAGTCAAGTATTGGCAACAAACAATATAAACACAATGGCAGTACACCGAAACTATTTTCCTTGCATTTTACGGGTTTTATTGCTCAAATGATATATAAGATTATAAACAAAGGAAGCGACAATGGCAGGCAGCATAAATAAAGTAATCTTGGTTGGTAACGTGGGTCAGGATCCCCAGGTTCGCACAATGCAAAGCGGACAGAAAGTGGTCAGTTTTTCACTGGCGACATCAGACCGCTGGCGCGACAGACAAACGGGCGAGCAAAAGGAACAAACCGAATGGCATCGTGTTGTAATATTTAACCCAAATTTGGTTGATGTTGCCGAACGTATGTTACAAAAAGGAACGAAGTTGTATCTGGAGGGTTCCCTGCGCACACGCAAATGGCAAAATCAGCAGGGTATCGACGTTTATACAACCGAAGTTGTTCTGAATCAATTTGCGGGTCAAATGGTAATCTTGGCTGGCGCCAAGAGCTTGGACGGCGCAGCATCTGGTGGCGATTATGGCCAGCCAGCGGCACCGGCATCAGCCCCACGTGAAGAAATCTCCGTCGCCGACATCGGTGACGACATCCCATTTTAATGGGATGGCGTCACCCGGTGATGATGTCAGTTTCACTAATAAAAAATCCGCGGTTTGGCGGATTTTTTATGCTAATAATTCATACAACTATAACAAATTTTGTATTCGTTGATAATTTGCGTTATATAACTGCCTATCTGTTGATGAAACAGATCCATTTATTGCACGCGCAACCCCATCTGGAAATTCAGCATTTATTGTATTATACGCATTCGGGGCGGGCGTTGGAAATTGAACGCCAATTGCATTAACACCCGTTAACTGCGCCACAATCGCTGGCGGTAACTTTTGATTCAGCAATCCAGAAATTTGGTCTATTTCATTGATTCCCGTTGGATTTGACGGATATTTATTTATATATCCATTAACAGACGAAATCCCCAATGCCGGCAACCATTGCATTGTTACCTTGTCCATATAGTACGGGAAATAATGCCCATTATATATTGCAACAACCACAGCATTACCATTAACATTTACAATGTTCGTATAAGAACCAACCCTTGTCTGCATACGCGCCGTATTTTATTAAAATCCCAGAAATTTCTGGGATTTTTTCGCTGTATTGTGCCGATTCCAATGGTTGGTTTTTATTAGCACACAAAAACACCTAATTAAAAATCAATCCAAAATTGCGACACATTTGTCCATATCAATATGCAATATCGGTACTTATAATTCTTTGCAACCGGCATATGTTGTGCTATAATATATTCCGCATCGATTGATTATCGATGCGGGGTGTAAGAACCTTTCACATTGTAAAACACAATTTTACAAAACTCCAACAGCATTGGTTGGAGGGTCGCGATATATCAGAATAAGCGACACTATTATGTGATAGTTCTTAACCTCCAACCGCCATTCATCACGGCGGTGTTTTTGTTTAATAAAAAAAACACGGAGGAACTAAGATGTCAGTTACTTTAATCGATGCAAAATATTATGGCCATGCAATGAAACGGGCCCGACGGGAATTAAAACTAGATTCCGTTCATGCCGCCAAATTACTAAAAATATCACACCAAGAATACAAAAAATTTGAACGCGGACGTACAGTAATACCGGAAAACATATATGTCAGATTAATACACGCCGGGTTTTCTTTACTGGCATTCAAGCGACGCCAAACAAATAAATAAAAACGGGGCATATGCCCCGTTTTTATCAGAACCGATACGATCCTGTTACCTTTATATTATGCAACTGTATCGCGTCATTATATTGATAACGATAATCGATACCGAACTGCAGACCCACCGCTGACAAGAATTCGACGCCGCCGCCGATATTAGCCCACAGCGGGTCAATATCAACATCATACTTGGTGTATGTATGTGCCGGTGCGAATTTGTACTTTACGAAGTCCGGCGCGCCCAAAACATCGTATTCAACCCCAATCGACGCATACGGTCGAATCTGGAACCAGGCCGACGGATATATACGCTTTTGTACAATCAACGAATAACCTGGTGTCAAAATCAGATATCCATCGGATTGCATATCCATATAATCCTGGCCGGCGGCGTGTTCGGTAACATCAAATCCGAAATTATATCCGACACGCGCATACGCATTGCCGACAATGTACTGATTCAACCAGTCGTGCAGCAACCCCCATTCACTGATAAAGCTGAACGCACTGCCGCTGCCGTCGATATGCGACATAAATGTCTGGTCGCGTGCGGTATCCAACAAATGGATATCCAGGAACGCGTTTCCATACAGACGCGTCTTTTCGCCCAGAATCTTCATCAAATACCCGCCCAGGCCGATATTCAAATCATCAACCGTCACATCAACCGTTCCCAACAGCGACTGTCCCGGCAGATACCCCAGTTCAACCGCATCGGAATTATCACTGGACGAATTGGAAACGCGCGCGGTCAATCCCAGAATCAACGTTTCGGAATCCTGCCAGTCAAAACCGCCGGCAATGCTGAAACGATTACCCTTGGCACGTTTGCCGTCGGATACGTCCTGGCTAAACATACCGTAATCCACATCCAACCAGGCCTTTTTCAAATTACGGTTACGGTTCCAAATGAATTCGTCGAACATACGGTCTTCGAAATCACGGAAATTGGTGTGTTCGTTTAACGAAATGTTACCCGCAATTTGTTCCAATTCACGTGCCTGGAACAGACGGCTGAACCGCGCCAATGGATCACGTTCACCGGTCATATTATAGTATTCCATACGGTCATACAGTTCATTTGCCATTGTCGCAAAGTTTGTTCCGCGGAATATTTCCGGAATCAATTCAATCGGCGTATCGTTATAGAATTTTGTATTCAACAACTGACCCGCAATCAAATTGTCCAATGCACCAGCGGAAACATATTCACCCGTCGTATGATCGGCAACTTCGGCAACAATGGGTTGAATCTTAAATACTTCAACCGGCCCACCAAAGCGTGGATCAAACACGATATACAAACTGTCTGCGACACCGTCACCGTCCGTATCACGTTCCGACAGATATATCGGCAAATCAGAATCGGTTCCATTAAACGCATCAGACGGACGCAATGTATCGGCATAGTCAATGCAAATCGAACCGTCGCCATTACAGAACTTTACATCCAAATTGCGCAGTTTATCAAAGCCATCCGAAACATCGATACCCTCTTCTGCGTGCAACAACCAAATCGCCGTACCAGTATCAACGGTGTCAAACAGCGTTATTCCAACCTGTGGCTGTGACGCAGCTGAACCGTTCACAACACCGGAAAGATTTGAAACAAATTTTTCCCCAACGGTAATCATCGCGGCACCACCAGCGGCATTTGTTATTTCGCCAACTTTGTTGTCGCCGGTAACCTCAACCGTGGACCAATAATTTTGTTTTGATGTATTGCCGGTACCCTCTTCGTCATACGGCATAATGGCCGCCCACAGGTCGCTGTCATTATTAAACGTATATGTTCCGCTGATATCCAAGCGTTTCAGCCCCCAGAAATCAACCCCGCCGGAAACATTTCCGCCGATTGTCGCATCAATCCAGGAATCGGGACTGGCCGGATTTTTGGCAAACCGCAAATCCAACGCGGTTACATCACCCGCCACTTTTATATCACTGGCGTTTATTTGCATACGCCCAGAAACCTGATTTACGCCGGCAACATTAAATTCAGATGCGGTAATTGTATAATCGTCAGAATCAACATTTACCTCGCCCGCGGAAAGTGTCCATAAATAATTCTGGTACAGCACGGTATTCTGTGTTGTGAACACGCCGTCCGTGGTCAATCCGGCTCCCATCAGTGTTATAGTTCCCGCATCACCCACGGCAAACGTATCAACCGTTGTCACGCCTGCACCGGAATCCAGTGTCAAATTGCCGGTATTTGTAACCTGGGCCAACGTAATACCATTATCACTGTGCAGCGCCAATGTGCCGCTATTATCCAAATTAGTTGCGGTAATACCGTCGCCCCCCATATTCAGTTCGGCATCTGTTGCAACCGTTATATTGCCGCCAACTGTAATTGGGCCAGCCACTTCAAACAATGCACTGCCCGCCGTCGCATCATAATTTCCGGTAATGGTCAGCGATTCGGCCGCAAACGTCGTATCTGTCGCCAGTAAATTTAATGCCCCGGCCTGCGTACCCTGTGAAACGTCACCAGTGACAACAACATTTGTCGCGGCAACATTAGCAGTCGCATCCGAATCAATATTTACAAATGCACCATTTGCAATATTCAGGCCGCCCATTTGAATATTCGGCAATCCCGTACCATTTGCAGTAATATTCAGTGTTCCAGAATTGGCCATAACATCGCCCATAACCACACGCTGATCCGCGGTCAGGGTTACTGTTCCAGAATTTGTAACATCACCCAGTGTGATATTTTGTGCGTTTGCATTTAATGTACCGGCCGTCAAAACTGCGCCACCAACCGTCACGGCGGAATTTTCCGCGCTCAGCATCAATGTACGCCCAGTGCCCAAATCCAACGCGCCACCAATTGCAACCTGAGCCGTATCGGATTTTAACGTTAAATTGGTTGTATCCGCTTCGACAATCAGGCCGTTGTCTGGCTTGTCGGTCAATCCAGTTGCCCCAAACCACAAACCATCGGCAATATCTATTGCGCCCTTTGTGGCGGTTATCTGCGTGCCGCGCGCGACCAAGGTACTGCCCGCGCCAACATTCAACGAACCAACATTTGCATCATCTGATACAATCTCTATCGTGGCGCCGCCTGTCGCACTCATATCGCCCGCCACAGTCAGTTGGTTTGATGCACTGCCACCAAACACCAGTTTGTTATTCGCGCCACTGGCCGTAACCGATTCGCCAATCTTGATTATATTCGCAACAAACGTCGCACTACGTGAACCGGCCGATGTCGCCAAAACAGAACCGTCAATATTGATATTGCCGTTTGTCGACGTCATAACAAAGCCCTGACTTCCAGTCGCCGCAATGTTGACATTGCCATTGCCAGACGCAGCAACATCGCTTAGCGTCATATCGCCGTTTATTTGTATTGTCTGGCCCGCGGTCAGTGAATGCGTTGACCCGTCAATATTCATCGCACCGTCGCCGGTAACATTTATCGCCCCGTCAACATTGACACCGCCAATCAACGCGGTTAAGTCAACCACACCACCAGAAACATCAATCGCACCAATTTTCAAATCACTGCCGTCAGTGTCAGAACCGTCAATTATAGTTGAACCGGCCTGATTAGACAGCGTGCCGCCGATGACAATATCCTTGGCATTTATAAGTGTATTTCCGGAAACATTTGTAACATTGCCAGAAATATTTATTTCACCAATATCGTTCGTCAGTGACGTAATATCCAATTCACCGCCATCATTTGAAACATTTGCTAATTCAACGCGTGTTCCGTTCAACGACATAGTCCCACGATTGGACACGTCACCCTGAACCTGCAAAACCGCCGCCGAGTGTATATCGGTATCAGACCCCTCGAACCCTTCGACACCACCGGAAATAACGATACCGGCACCGTCGATTTCAGTTGCGGTCATCACCAATTTATTACCACGGTTTGTTACAGAATCGGCGGTAATCGCCTGGGCTGTAATGGTCATATTGGCGTTTTCATTATATTGCTGCGTATCAGAATTTATCAGTCCATTTATAACATCGGCGGCAATATTCAAACTGTCGTTTGTTATATTCAACGTGAACTGATTTAACTTATTTGAAAATACATTCAGCCATCTGTCCGTATTTGCACCCGACCCAAATGTCAGCGTACCAGTCGTCAGTGAAAATGTATTATCAATCTCCATTGCACTGATATCAAACCCATATTCCAGATTTGTAGTACCAGTTACATTTATGGTCAAATTTCCACTGTTCACAAACGATGCCTCGTTCGTGTTGCCGCCGGACACGGTCAGATTATCGGCATTCAAAACCATATTGCTGGTGGCGGAATCGTTTTTAACGGTACCACTGACAGTAATATCCCCACCGGCCGTTATATTCATTGTTCCACTGGAATTATAAATATTTCCGGCTGTCAGTGTTCCACCGGTTGTAATCGTCATATTTCCGGCACCATCGGTGTTTTCTATATCGCCACCAGCCACATCAATAGATGTATCCGCCGAAATTTGCGTTGTTCCGTTTCCAGAATTATGAAAACCGCCCATAGTCAACGCACCGGCAACATCCAAAACCGTATCGCCCCCAGTAACATTTATTGCACCGGCCTGCATAGTTTCGGCCGTAACAGACAACCCGTTCGCGGCGGCGATACTGCCGTCAACCTTGAACAGGTCCGCATCACGCACGGTCAGACGTCCATCGGCGTTTATCGACGTGAACGACATATTTATATTATTGTTTTGTGTATTTTGCAGATTTAACGAATAACCGTCGCTAATATACAACGCCCCGCCGGTAATATCCGCGTAAGACGTTATTGTAAAATTATCACGAATAATATTCGTGCCAGCATATAGCGTATTCGGTTCCAACGGGCTTGGGATATCAACGCCAATGTTCATTGCGGAAACATTTATTCCTTCATTAGCGATATAACCATTTTGGTTATTTCCATTTCCCCCGCCTGTGATACCAATCACGCCGCCGGTAAAGGGTGCCGCCTGTACCCCCAGCGGAGCCAGGCACAACATAAAAAATATTGTCTTTTTCATCATATTTTCTATTTCTTTCCAACCAATTTTATGATTATATTATTGCACAATTCGTCGAATAAGACAAGACGGAACTGTAACAAAAGTGAATATTTTTAGGAATAAGGAGAAAAAAGTATGTTTTCTATCAAGAACGTTCACGCCCGACAAATTATGGACAGTCGTGGCAATCCGACAATTGAATGCGATATAACATTGGACGGGGGCGCAATGGGACGTGCGGCCGTGCCGTCCGGCGCATCAACCGGATCGTTCGAAGCATTGGAACTGCGTGACGGCGGCGCGGCATATATGGGCAAAGGTGTATTGACCGCGGTAAAAAATGTAAATGAAATAATCGCCCCTGCAATTTCCGGTATGGATGCGTCCGATCAAACCGCACTGGATGAAAAAATGCTGGCACTGGACGGAACCGATAACAAGGCCAAACTGGGCGCCAACGCGATTTTGGCGGTATCCCTGGCGGCGGCGCACGCGGTGGCCAATCAGCGCAATATTCCATTATATAAATATATTGCTGAAATATACGGCAACGCAAACCCGTGCATACTGCCCCGCCCGATGATGAACATCATAAACGGCGGTGCACACGCGGACAACGGTCTGGACGCACAGGAATTTATGATTATTCCGAACGGTGCAAAATCGGAATCCGACGCGATTCGTATGGGGTCTGAAATTTTCCATAATCTGAAATCAATATTAAAGCGTGGTGGCAATTCCACAAATGTTGGTGACGAAGGCGGCTTTGCCCCAAACTTTCATTCCTGTGCCGAAGCGTTGGATACAATCATCGCGGCAATAACCGCGGCGGGATACAAACCAGGCGAAGACGTGTCAATCGGTCTGGACGTTGCATCATCTGAATTCTATGCCGACGGCATTTATAAATTCGAAGGCCACGAATACACCGCCGATCAAATGATTGAATTTTACGCGGATTTGATATCCAAATATCCGATTATTTCAATCGAAGACGCCCTGGCCGAAGAAGATTGGGAAAACTGGAAAAAACTGACCGATAAAATCGGCGACAAATGCCAACTGGTTGGTGACGATTTGTTTGTGACAAATCCGGCGCGCCTGAAAAAAGGTATTGACGCGGGCGTTGCAAACGCTATATTGATAAAGGTAAATCAAATCGGCAGTTTGACTGAAACACTGCGCGCAATCAAAATGGCCCAGGACGCAAAATACGGCGTCGTCATTTCGCACCGCAGTGGCGAAACCGAAGATACAACAATCGCCGACCTGGCGGTGGCGACAAACGCCGGCCAGATAAAAACCGGGTCTATGTCCCGTACCGACCGTATGGCGAAATATAACCAGTTGTTGCGCATCCAGGAAGAATTGGGCGACAACGCAAAATACGGAATATAAAAACCAAACAAATGATGATAACAGCGTCTGATGTTTTGCTGATAATAAAATACGTACTGGCCGCGCTTATTGTCATTGGCGTCATACTGGCGCCGGCGTGGCTGGCACGGCAAACCGGCAAAAGCAAACAGGATATGATTCTGGTACGACTGGCCAGTTGGATTTTCGGTTGGACGGGAATCGGATGGCTGTGGTCATTATTTTGGTCGTCAAAAAAATAAAAATCCCCCATTTTTGGGGGATTTTTATTCCACAAAATTATTTATAAAAACAATTTTGAGTATAAACATACGTGCCGGTACTGTCACTAATGGACTGATTTGCTGGAATATAACACGCACTGATAGAAGACGCCCCGATTCCGCCAGTTGTTCCACCGTCGGGACACTGTACACAATCATTTGAACTATTGCGATAATAGCCCTGGGCACAAACGCAACTGCGTCTGCCCGGCGCCGGCGTCCACCCTGGTTGACATCCCATAACGGCGCAAAAGCTGGCACACGCACCACCAACCCCCATATAATCCGAACAATATTGCGACACCATTAC
>OMAO01000346.1_pt1 | contig 27220 bp, 17 predicted proteins | sample 1644641 | NCBI WGS metagenome assembly OMAO01 (sample SAMEA103958120, study PRJEB25191) | human gut metagenome | biome: human-associated habitat [ENVO:00009003]; feature: intestine environment [ENVO:2100002]; material: feces | place: Germany | collected 2013/2015
TGGACAAAATCCTTCTGAACTTCGACCGCACGGCGGGGCTGTTCCATTCCATTCTCTACACGAAGCTGTTTTCCGTCCTTTTGCTTGCCTTGTCCTGTCTGGGTACGAAGGGTGTCAAGGGTGAGAAAATCACTTGGGGGAGAATCTGGACAGCATTTGCCGTCGGGTTCGTGCTGTTTTTCCTGAACTGGTGGTTGCTGCCCCTGCCGCTGCCGCTTGAAGCGGTGACGGGACTGTATGTCCTTACCATTGGAACGGGCTATGTCTGCCTGTTGATGGGTGGTCTGTGGATGAGCCGCCTGTTGAAACACAATTTGATGGAGGATGTTTTCAACAACGAGAACGAGAGTTTCATGCAGGAAACGAGGCTTATCGAAAGCGAGTATTCGGTCAATCTGCCGACACGTTTCTATTACAGGAAACGCTGGAACAACGGTTGGATCAATGTAGTTAATCCCTTCCGTGCGTCCATCGTGTTGGGTACGCCGGGCAGCGGCAAGTCCTATGCCGTGGTAAACAATTTTATCAAGCAACAGATTGAAAAGGGCTTTAGTCAATACATCTACGATTTCAAGTATCCCGACCTATCTACTATTGCCTACAACCATTTGCTGAACCACCCGGACGGCTACAAGGTAAAGCCGAAGTTCTATGTGATCAACTTCGACGACCCGCGACGCTCTCATCGGTGCAATCCCATTCACCCGGATTTTATGGAAGATATTACGGATGCCTATGAGAGTGCCTACACAATAATGCTCAACCTCAATAAAACGTGGGTGCAAAAGCAGGGCGACTTCTTCGTGGAGTCACCTATCATTCTGTTTGCCAGTATTATCTGGTATCTCAAAATCTATCAGAACGGGAAGTTTTGCACGTTTCCCCATGCTATCGAGTTTCTGAACCGCCGTTACGAGGATATATTTCCGATACTGACCTCTTATCCGGAGCTGGAGAACTACCTTTCGCCGTTCATGGATGCGTGGCTTGGAGGGGCTGCGGAGCAGCTCATGGGTCAGATAGCGTCGGCAAAAATCCCGCTTTCGAGGATGATTTCACCGCAGCTCTACTGGGTGATGTCAGACAGCGAGTTTACGCTGGACATCAACAATCCCGAAGAGCCGAAAATCCTCTGCGTGGGTAACAATCCCGACCGTCAGAATATCTACGGTGCGGCACTCGGTCTGTATAATTCCCGTATCGTGAAGCTCATCAACAAGAAGGGGATGCTGAAGTCATCGGTCATCATCGACGAGTTGCCCACAATATACTTCAAAGGGTTGGACAATCTTATAGCTACCGCCCGAAGCAACAAGGTTGCCGTGTGTCTGGGCTTTCAGGATTTCAGCCAGTTAGTGCGTGACTACGGGGACAAAGAGGCGAAAGTGGTGATGAACACTGTCGGCAATATTTTCTCCGGTCAGGTGGTGGGGGAAACAGCCAAGACGCTCTCCGAGCGGTTCGGTAAGGTGTTGCAGAAACGGCAGTCCATCTCCATCAACCGGCAGGATGTTTCCACCTCCATCAACACGCAGATGGACGCGCTTATCCCGCCCAGCAAGATTTCCGGCTTGACACAGGGAATGTTTGTCGGTTCGGTGTCCGACAACTTCAACGAGCGTATCGAACAGAAGATTTTTCACTGCGAGATTGTCGTGGATGCCGAGAAGGTGAAGCGCGAAGAGAAAGCCTATAAGAAAATTCCCGTCATTACCGACTTCACGGACGAGAACGGCAACGACCGCATGAAGGAAACGGTGCAGGCAAATTACAGGCGCATCAAGGAGGAAGTCAAGCAGATTGTAGCTGATGAGTTGGAGCGTATTGCCAATGATGAAAACCTGAAACATCTGTTGCAGCAGAAATAGCCAAATAAAAAATCCGTAACTCAACAGCAATGTGGGTTACGGATTTTTCTTTATCAGTTTCCAGTTTTCAATTCATATATAAGGTGTGGCATTTCTTTTTCGTTGTATATGACGGTATGACTGCCGCACAGGGTCATTCCCAGCCGTTCCGCCACCCGGATGGATGCCCCGTTTTCCGGTCGGATACTGCAACAGACGGTTTTCAGAGCCTGTTCTCCAAAGGCGTATTCCAGACAAGCACGGGCGGCTTCTGTACCGTAACCGTTATGCCAATATGCGTTATCGAGTATATATCCAAGCTCGACAGCCTCGTTTCCGTTTATGGTACTTTTCATCAGACCGGCTTGCCCTATCAACGTACCGTTTTCTTTCTGTATGACGGCAAAATATCCAAATCCGTCCTTACGGTATCGGGTGAGTTGCCTGTTTATCCACTTGCGCACATCCTTTTTGGTAAAGCCGTGTTCCCAAGCGTACATGACTTCCGGCTTTTCCATTATGGCAAGGAGCGCATCTATATCTTTCCGGGTTATCTTGCGGATAAGCAGTCGTTCCGTTTCCATGATGACCAGCGACGCGGAATAGGTCTTTATCTCAAAACCGTCCTCTTCCCATTCCTTCACAAGGTTGTTTATTGTTTCTTCCACCAGACTGTCATAAGCGACATCGGGAATGACCTTTATGAAAAAGGTGTCACGGGTTTCTTTAAGGACCCATTCGTTGATGTTTTTCAGTTCCTTACCTTCGGGAATGTAATCCTTGTGTATCATGAACTCATTGATGTTGTCCGCCAGCAGTTCCTCCAGTTGATAGCGGATGTCATCCTCCAATTCGGCGAAAGGCACGCTTGCCTCTTCGCAAGTCCCAGCAAATGGAGCGTTCTCTTCAATATCTTCATCCTGTGTTTGGTTGTCCCGTTTCATGTCCAGCATATCCTGCGCGAACCGTCCGGATTCTCTGTCTTTGTACTTCGAGGCATATTTTTCCAGCAGTTCCCAGTCCTGACGGGTCATAGGGTATTTGAAAGCGGCACGTTCCACTTCATTGCAGCGTACCATGTCCGCCTTCACCTCTTCGGGCAGCGACTGGCATTCCTTGCAGATATGCCGTGCGTGTCCCTTGCCGTTGAACTTCTCGTTGGCTTTGTACTCGCCGCAAATCCGGCAGTAATGCCCCTGCTGTTTCTTCTTTTTTGCCATGCCTATTGCTGTTTTAACAATTCCATACCTTTCTCCGTAAGGCGGTATTTCTGCTTTGGGTGGCTTGGCTGTTCCGGATACAATGGAATGATATAGCCTTCATTCAAGGCCGGGTGCAGGTAGTTTGTTCTGAATGTCGGACGATGGCTTAACTCCAATGCCTCCATTATCTCTTTTACGGATAACTCACGTTCATTCAGTATTTTCGCCAAAGCAAGAACTTGATCGGGGCTTGGTCGGTACTTGGTCGGTGCTTGGTCGGTGCTTGGTCGGTTCGACACCTCACATCTGAATATCAGCGTTACACTGTCTGCCCATATCTTGTATTCCGGTTCAGGTAATCCGGCTTTGCGGCATTCGGACATCATCAGTCCGATGCCGCGTCCCCAGCTTTCCAAAACCTTTCGTTTGTACAGGACATTTGCCAATAATGGATTTTGTGGTTTCGATTCATGCTCTGACTTCATTTTCTCTGCATCCCAGTTGGGTGGAAATGTTCCGGAGTTTTCAATTTCTACGCGGTCATCATAAATGGCAATGCCCACTGAACCACCGGCTTCTTTGTACGACCTGTGTGTAAGACTGTTCACGACCCCTTCTCTTATTGCCTTATACGGAATGGTCAAATGTTCCTCCCGTTCCAAAGTGTCTGTTGTACCGGATAAGGAAAGGTGCTTGAATATAAATGCCATCGCTACGTTGAGCAATTGGAAAAAATTGCCATGAATGCGCTGGCTGTCCATGAAAACAGTCTTGTCCGTGCCTTTGAAGCGCGCTAACCGAAGCAGGCATTGGGGATATTCCATACGCTCGTGTTTTCCAAACAGCACGGCTGCCGCATTGTTCAACACCCCGTTTTTCTGTAATCCGAACTTTTCCAATATGACAGGGACATCAGTACCTGTATCCTCCGGCAGACGACCGCATTCTATACCTAACCTTACGGTCTTCAACACCTCATTGACATCCAAGTCCTGCAAAGTCAGGTCTCTGTTTTCTAAAAGTTCCCAGCGGTATTGGTTGCCGTCACGTTGCAACAGCAAGTCATTATATGTAGCCTGCGGCATCGTTGTGGTTGCACTTTCCACCCGCATATATGGTCTTCCTTTATAAGAAAACGGACGGTTGTTCTTTGAATTTTCAACGCGAAAAGCAATTACCTTCTTCTCACTGTTTGGTATCGGAGCATAGGATATTTGTACCGCAGCCACCGGTTCCAGACGATTGATGGCATCGGCTATGTCCCGCTTTGTTTTGTCGCTCACTTCCTGACCGATGATTTTTCCCTTGTCATTCACGCCGAACAATACCGTTCCGCCTTCTCCGTTCAGAAAGGCGCAAAGCGTTTCCATGCCACGCTCCAACTGACCGGTGGTTTCCTTGAACTCCACCCGTCCGCTTTCCTTCTCGGCTATAAGTACCTCTACTATATTTAGATTGTCAATGCCCATATTCATATCAATAACAATATGCAAAGGTAACGTTTTTGCCTGACATTCGGGGCTATAACTCCGATAAAGTGTTGGTATTATACAAATCAAAGGATAGCATATCACCATCCCTTGATTCATATATGACACGGTTTATCTTCTCATACGCTCCATCTCTTCGTCACGGAGCATCTTCTCGTTCAGTTTTTCCTGCATTTTGGCAAGGAAGTAGGTGCGGCTCTCGTTCTTCCGGCGTTTGATGTCGATGTAGAAACGGTAGCAGTCTTTTGATTTCACGCCGAATATCTTGTACAGAAGTGGGGCAAGCTGTTTGAGCGGCATATTGCCGTTGTTGATACATCCCATCTCGTTGATGCCGTATATCAGCTCCACGAGGTCGATGGCGTTGCCCGTCCATTGCAATGGGGAGGTGGTATTTTCGTTTGTATTGTCGGTGGATGTTTGGATAGGGATTAGTGGCGGCACTTGGGGAGCGGCAAGGAACTTCTGCATCTTCCTTACGAAAGAGAGAGCCTTGCTGACATAGTTGGCTATTTCCTTCTTTTCTTCGGAAAGGTTACGCACGGGATGATGCTGTAATTCGATTTCGATGTAAGCCAACGCGATGATGGTCCGGTTCGTGTCCGGGCTGCCGATACACAGTTCGATCACTTGGGTGGCGAAAGCCGTGTATGCTTTTTCCATATTGCAGTCCCCGGCTTCGTTTATCCGGCGGAAGAAATCGGTTTCCGCCAATAAAAAATAATTCATGTCCTGTCAATTTTGAAATTTTACACTCTGTTTTCGGTATGCGCACATGAATAGTATTGGCAAAAATCGCGACCAAAAAGTAAAAAATCCGGCACGGTCTTTACAACGTGCTGGATTTCAATGCGATAAAAATTGATATTTTTTATCCGGCATGAATTATAGTCTTCTTAAAATGTTCTTTTTCAGAACATTGCTTTATTAAACGGATTATAAAAGTGTTCTCCTATGGAACATCCCTGCTATTTCATGGTTTCCTTACGTGTGTAGATGCTCCGGTACACTCCGTTCGAATAACTCTTTTGTGAGGAGAGTGTCCAGCGTGCTTCAGGTAGTGCCGACTTGAAGAAATGCCGTCCCGTTCCCGATATGAAAGGCACGATATATAAGATAATCTCATCCACCACCCGCATACGTAGCAGCCCGTTGATATAGTCCGAATTGTCGGGAGTGGCTTCTGCGAGATAGCAAATGTTTGTATTGTCTTTCCGCCATTCGTCCAGCATGGAGATGGAGTAGTCCGGCGTGATATGGTAAAGCGCGTTTTCCCTTATTTTGTCAATATCGCAGCGGTCAAGGCGTAAATCCTCATACGCTTTGCCATATAATTCTGAAGAATGACACCCGTCCATCGTGAGGACGGCGAGAATCTGAACTTTACCCATAGTCTTTTCCTTTCGTTGGGCAAGGAGCAAAAAAGTAGCGTGCAATCCACACTACTTCTAATGGAGGCTCTGGAATGCCCTAACAGGAATAGGTGAATGCACGCTATGCGTAGGCATAGCATAAGCAATCACGCAATAGTTCCTGTTAATGTCAATTTTCCAGATTTCCATTAGAAACACCTTGCGGTCTTATGTTATATATCGGCGGCGAAAGGCTCCCCAATCGCCGTTTACCTTCAAATGTTCATGCAAAGATAGCTAAATTCAGTGAATTACCGGCTATGATTGCCTGAATTTGTATTTCAACCCATACTCTTCCAGCTTGCTGTACAGCGTTGTACGTCCTATTCCGAGCAGTTCGGCGGCAACCTTACGGTTCCCGTTCGCCTGCTTCAACGCACGCAAAATCCGTTCCTTGTCCTCCGCATCGTTGCGCAGGGCGAAGCTGACAGGTGAGGTCGGTTTTGTCACAGCAAGTTCCAGATGCTCCTTCATGACAATACCCGTCTGTGCCTGCAACACCGCGCCTATGATTTTCTGTCGAAGCTCACGGACATTGCCCGGCCACGGATGGGTCAGCAATGTCTTACGGGCTTCCGCATCGAAACCTGCCACGCTACATTCCAATTCGTTGTTGGCAATCTCTCGGAAGAATTTCGCTAACGGCATGATGTCCTCCTGACAATCACGCAACGGCGGGACGGTTATTTCAAAGTCATGCAGACGGTACAGCAAATCCTGTCGGAAACGCTTTTCAATGACCGCCTGCTCCAAATCCTCGTTGGTGGCAGCAATGATACGGACATTGAAACTCCTGTCCGTCTTGTCACCTATCGGGCGGTATCTCCGTTCCTGTATGGCACGGAGTAACATCTGCTGGGTTTCCAATGCAAGATTGCCTACTTCATCCAAGAACAGCGTGCCACCCTCTGCCTCATGGAAGTATCCTTTCTTTGTGTTGTCCGCACCCGTAAACGCGCCTTTGACGTGTCCGAAGAATGCCGAAGGCGCAAGCTCTTTGGAGAGTGAACCGCAGTCCACCGCAACGAACGGTTTTCCCGCCCGTTTGCTCTTATCGTGCAGTTGATGTGCGATATGCTCCTTGCCCGTACCGTTCTCTCCGAATATCAGCACGCTCATATTGGTAGGGGCAACTAATCTTATCCGGTGCATGATTATCTGAAAGGCGGAACCGTCACGGGCAAAAACGGGCATATGGCTTCGTCCGATATTCCGTTCTTTCAATATGGTACGGAGCAGGGGGACGAGTTTGTCCTCCACAAGCTGCTTGGGTATGTAGTCCAGCGAGCCGAGTTTCATGCTTTCGACTGCCGTATGCACTTCGGCATAGTCGGTCATGATGATGAACGGCTGCATCATGCCTTCCTTGCGCATCCGGCGCAAAAGGTCGATGCCGTCACCGTCCGGCAACCGTAGGTCTGAAACCACGATGTCCCCGTCTGAGGCTTGTTGCAACAGTTTTCTTGCGGTCGATAGGTGGTAAGCCTGCACAGTACGGAATCCCTCCCGTGCCAACAAGTTGCAGACAAACTCGCAATACACGATATTGTCCTCCACCACTATGATTCTTGTCTTATCCATTATTATATTTTCTCCTTTTCTCTTTTGCCTGACGGATAATTTCTGTGCCCATATCCAACACAGTGCTCACCGCACGATGTATAGTTTCCCAATCGGGTGTACCCTCTACATGAAGTAATTTGTAAAGTACCCTTAGCGGTTGGTCTGTACGGAGAATCTGCCATGAACTTCGTAGGTGGTGCGTAAGTGTGTCCAGCTCTTGAAAATCTTTCTTTTGTTCCGCATCCCTGACCGCCTGCATTTCCTTTTCGGTTTCCGCTATCAGTTTCTCCAGCATGACGGACTCATTGCCGTAGGATAACAAGGTGGAAAAGTCGGGCTTTTCATTGTGTGCTACATTTATGGCGCATTTGTCTGAAATCTCCATCAGTTCGGATATAGAAAACGGCTTGAATAGGCATCCGGCGAATCCCCGTTCTATAAGTTCCTCCTTGCTGCAACTGCCCGAAGCGGTTGTCACGACTACCGGGATAGTCTTTGAATTGCCAACATTGGAGGTGCGCAGCAGTTCCAACAGCTCGAAGCCGTTGATCTCCGGCATATTCAAATCCGTAAGCAACAGACTGTATTCTTTCCGGCGTATCATTTCCACCAGCTCCGCAGCATCGGTGCAGGTGTCGCAGTGTACTCCTTCCTGTGCATACATTTCTTTCAGCATCAGGAGCAGCACTTCATCATTGTCGATGGCAATGACCTCATGGTATGCCTCATTGCGGCGAGCATAGCCTTGATAGGATTGTTTTGGCTGTTCTCCGGCTGTCAGCATGGGTATTTCCACTGTGAAACGGCTGCCCCTGCCTTTTTCGCTGTCCAGCCGGATTGTGCCGCCAAGCATTGCCACGATACGCTGAACGATGGAAAGACCTAATCCGAAGCCGTCTTTTGCGGCGGCGTTTGACAGACGCTCAAACGCACCGAACACACGTTGCTGTTCTTTTTCGGTCATACCCGTACCTGTATCTTCAACGACAAGTTTCAGCATACCGTTATCATAATCCACTGTCAATGACACACTACCGTTATCCGTAAACTTGATGGCATTTGACAACAAGTTATTGCCGATTTGCAGGATACGTTCCTTGTCGGTCAAAACCACCGCATCGGTGTGGCTCTCCACTATCAAAGTCAGCCCCTTGTTCATGGCAATGGGCATGAACTCCGTTTCAAGAATATGCGTGATTGCGGAAATCCTGCAAGGGGAAAGGTTGGGTTGCTCCTTGCCGTTGTCCAGACGGAAGAAATCCAGCAGCGTGTTGAGCATCTCCCGCATACGCTCGGAAGATTGCCGGATGTTATCCACATACATGATGTTTTTATCCGAGCTACAATTTTTCTGCATCAGTGCAGTATAACCGACTATTGCGGTTAAAGGTGTGCGCAACTCATGGGTGATGGTATGTACCGCTTTCTTGCGGGAGGCTATCAGTACCTCGTTCTGTTCAATAAACTGTTGAAGTTGTCCGATTAAATCTGTTGTCTTACGTTTGTACTGCTTGATGCGGGTGGCATAGCGGTGAATGATGATGTATGAAATAATGAGCAACAGCAGCATGACACCCGTTATGATACCTACCTGCAAGAACGACTTTTCACGCATAGCGGATATTTCCGCCTCACGTTCCTGCAAGTCAGCCTGCACCTTGTGGTCCATCTGCTGGATAAGGGTTTGCAGTTGGCGGTTCAGTTCCGCATTGCGGCTGGCAAGGCTGTCGGCATATTCCGACAGACGATGGCTCTGGGCACGTTGTTGCGCTATCATATCACGGTTCAGTGTGTAGAGCATCGTGGTGGTCGTCGTCGGAGGTGCTTCCTGTTTCTTGCCGAACAACCCGAGAAAACCTTTCCTCCTCTGTTTCTTCGGCTCTTCCTGCCTGCTCGTTTGCACTATCACCGGCACCTGCTTGGCTATCCGGCGGTTGATGTCCGCCTGTTGTTCCAGAGCCTCCATGATGGCGCACAGCCGCTTTTCCTTGTCCTCCAGCAAGTGGCGCACGCTGTCTATGCGCACCGATTCGTAATGGCTCTTGAAGCGGCAAAGCATACTATCCACCGCCATCCGTTGCCGCCGGTATGCCGCCACATCCTTATCGTCCCATTCCAGCACCGACTCGCCCAAAAGTGACAATTCCACCACACCCACATACGCATCGTGTGTTTCCTTGCGGAAGCGGTTGATTTCACGGTTCTCCCGTTCCAGCAACTCCAAGTCGCGCCATTCTCCGAGCCACGTGCAGATGATGCCGCCCACCAGCAGAACTATCAACAGATAGCCTGCGGCAAGCAGCTTGCGGAAATGCTTGGTAGTGGTAACGAATTGTTCGCTCATTTGCTGTTTGTGTAAATACCGTTATTCAACATACGCATATAGGTCGTGGAACTTCGCAGGTTCATGGATGAGAATGGCGGCCATGCTACCGATGACCGCCATAAGTAATGCTCTCCGGAGTCTCCTGAACCTTAAAATTGACGCAAACCTCCATGACATCATCCGCATCCGGTTTTATGTTGCTCATCTGCATCTGGAGATTGGCTCTTTGTGGGCTGGATAACAATAAGTTGTTTTCTGGAATCTGTGATTCCACGCTTCCGACCTTCGCCTTGAACTTTATCTGCACATTATCCATCGCAAGATAATGATGGGATATCAAAGCTATAAGTGGAATATCAATAGTCTTGTCTCCAACCATGATTTTTTTCGATTGGAACGTATTTGCGTTATTTGCATTTGTTCCTTCAAAAAGTCTGGTCAGATTTTGTATCTGATGATTCTGCAATGTATCTTGTGCACAGTTTACGGCGTATTGCAAACCATTCATAATATCAGAGAATGAATTGGTTTGAACACTGTCCGGCTCATCGTCATTATTTTTCTTGTCTCTGTGAAAAAGTCCCATGTTTTTAATTTAATTACTTGATTTGTTGCCTTTAATGAGCACCAATCTTGGCAATGTCCGGCTTACAGCTTCCATAATTTACACTGGAGTCTATATTATTATTAACAATGCCTTGATGCCAAAACCTATATGGTGGATTCTCCGTGTGTTCCATCACGTCCTCCTTTTTTTATTGGGGTTATACTTCGGTTAATGTTCGTTGCGGGCGGAACATTTCCGCCCGCAACGGCTTACTGTTTCCTCAAGGTAGGCAATGCTCCTTTAAGTTCGTAACGCCATTCTGAGCCTGCGTTCTGCAAGGCGGTGTTCATGGCATCAACGGCTTTCTGCCAGGTAACGACAGAGCCGTCCACCTTCGTGGCTTCGGTGCTTTTCTTATTGTAGCCGATACCTTGTTCATGATTGTTCTTCCAATAGCAGGCGGTCATCACGTTGGCGTAGTTATTTCCCAAAAAACCGCCGATATGTACATAGCCAGTGCTACTACCCGTACTGGTTACGTTGCCCGTGGCATAGCAGGCAAGGAGGCTGCTTCCTGCGTTCATTCCCACCAGACTGCCGCCAGCGATATTCTTTTTGGGGTTTATTTCTATGATCACGTTGCCCGTGGCATAGCAAGCGGTCAGGGTGGCACTCGAATTCGTCTGACCTGCCACGCCGCCGACATCGACCATTCCCTTCACTGTGGCAGAAGAACTGCATCCGGTGATGGAACCGTCTATTTGAGCACCCACTACACCGCCGACGTACACCGTGCCGCTGACGCTGCCCGACACCGAGCAGTTTTCAATGGTGCCATCGCTAAATCCTGCCACGCCGCCGGCAAAGCCCGAACTGTGATTTTTTGTTATCTGTACGTCCTCCATCACCACGTTCTTCACCGTACCAGCTTTACCAAGACAGCCGAACAGACCCGCATATTCGTCATTTGTCGTAACGGTCAGCCCCGTGATGGTATGGCCGCCGCCGTCGAAGGTGCCGGTGTATGAGTTGTGGAAGTCTGTGCCTATCGGCGCCCAGTCTTTGCCTGTGAGGTCGATGTCTGTGTCGAGGGTAATGTTAATGTCGCTCTTACCTCCGTTCACTAATTCGGCTACATTCATCAGACCATCGGCGGAGGTCACGGTGTAGCTGCCGTTGCTCTCTATGGTATAGCCCAGGCCTTTTGCCGCAGCGAGGGAGACGGTGTAGGTATATTCACCGCCCGCCTGCCAGTCGGTAGCATTCTTCATCTTATAAACGAAGGTCTTGCCGTTAGTGAAGGTGCAGACGATGAAGGTCGTGCCAGCTGCCACACTTTGCGGGGCAACGAGGGCGGTGTAGGTGTTGCTGCCCTTGTCATACGGGGTGATTATATCCGGATTGTCGCCTTCGGTGGAGAGACCCGTCAGCTGCACGGATGCCAGCCCCTCGGTGTAGTCCGTCAGAACGATGGTCACCCGCGCCGTGCGGTGGGTGAAGCGGAGCGTGGGGCTACCGTAGGTCACCGTCTGTCCGTCGGCTACGATGAGGTCGCTGGTCTCAAAGTCCTTCTGGGCACTTTGGTTGGCTTTTACCTTCACAGCAGGCGGAGTTGTCTCGCCAGCTGTGTAGGGCCACCAACGCCGTAACGGTGATGTCGTTGTGGTTGGTCCAGTAGTACGGGTCGGTGGAGGTCAGCGTAGCGCTGGTGGGGTCGGTGGTGGAGGGCGTTACGTCGTATGCCTTCACCGTGCCGTCCATCAGGACTGCCACGCTCTGCACACCCTCCCAATTGCCGTCCGCTGGGGCACGGGTGCCGGCGGTGGCTGTCGCGACGGGATTCAGCCCCGTGGCGGTGAAGACGATGGGTGTGCCTTCCGTCCCTTCCGACAGGAAGCCCGCTTCGTCCTGTGTGCAGGCGCCCAATAAGAGGGCGAGCGCTGCAAGTGCAAAAAATCTTATCCTCATAATATCTGTTATTTTATTACTCTGGTTGTTTCCGTTGCGGGCAGAACTTTTCCGCCCGACGGTTTACTGCTTCATCAAGGTAGGCAATGCTCCTTTAAGTTCGTAACGCCACCTTGAGCCTGCGTTCTGCAAGGCGGTGTTCATGGCATCGACGGCTTTCTGCCAGGTAACGACAGAGCCGTCCACCTTCGTGGCTCCGGTGCTTTCCCTATTGTAGCCGATGCCTTGTTCATGATTGTTCTTCCAATAACAGGCAGTCACGGTGGTGTAGTTATTTCCCAAAAAGCCGCCGATATGTACTTTGCCAGTGCTACTACCCGTACTGGTTACGTTGCCCGTGGCATAGCAGGCAAGGAGGCTGCTTCCTGCGTTCATTCCCACCAGACTGCCGCCAGCGATATTCTTTTTGGGGTTTATTTCTATGATCACGTTGCCCGTGGCATAGCAAGCGGTCAGGGTGGCACTCGAATTCGTCTGACCTGCCACGCCGCCGACATCGACCATTCCCTTCACTGTGGCAGAAGAACTGCATCCGGTGATGGAACCGTCTATTTGAGCACCCACTACACCGCCGACGTACACCGTGCCGCTGACGCTGCCCGACACCGAGCAGTTTTCAATGGTGCCCCAGCTATATCCTACCACGCCGCCAATACTGCCGCCATATATTTGATTGCTTGTTATCTGTACGCCCTCCATCACCACGTTCTTCACCGTACCAGCTCTATTGAGCCAGCCGAACAGACCCGCATATTCGTCATTTGTCGTAAAGGTCAGCCCCGTAATGGTATGGCCGCCACCGTCGAAGGTGCCTTTGTATGAGTTGTCGTAGTCTGTGCCTATCGGTGTCCAGTCTTTGCCTGTGAGGTCAATGTCAGTGTCGAGGGTAATGTTAATGTCGCTCTTACCTCCGTTCACTAATTCGGCTATATTCATCAGGCCGTCGGCGTTATAGACCGTGTAGGTATTGGTGTTGCTGTCGTAGATGTAGCCCAAATCCTCAGCTGCGCCGCTCTCGCCGCCGCCGTCAACCCAGCTGCCGATGGTGCAACCCTCTAACGTCAGGCCGGTTGCGTTCACCTTGACGGTGTAAGAATAGCGGTTGCCCGCCTCTAATACGACGTTGTTCTGCGGGCGGAAGTAGAAGGTGCCGCTGCCGAGTTCTACCTTGACGAACGGCTTGCCTGCCGCAACGGTCTGCGGGGCGATCAGTGCCTCGTAGGTGTTGCCGCTTGCGTTGTAAGTCTTGATGGCGGTCGGGTTGCCGTTATCGGCGGACAGGCTCACGAGGCTCACCGTGGCACCGTCCACGCTCGTGAATCCCGTGCCGGGCTTCAGTTCGATTGCTACGCGTGCCGTGCGGTGGTTGAACTCCAAGGTAGGGTTGTTAAATTCCACTTTCCGGTTCTCAGCGGCGATGAAGTCGCTTTTCTGGAAGTCAACCAGTTTGCTCTGGTCTTCTGCCACCTTCACGACAGGCATCTGGGTGATGTTTGTATCATCCAAGGGCCACCATGCCGATACGGTAATCGGGTTGCGGCTGATCCAGTAGTACGGGTCGTTCTCGCGTGAGAGCGTGGCACTCTTGTATCCGTCGGCATCTGTAGCCGTAACGGTGTATTCCTTTACCGCATCGCCCATCTTGAGTGCCACGGAAGTGACGCCCTGCCAGTCACCGTCCACGGTGGTACGGGTTGATGGGGCTGCCTGCGGCGTTGCCTCCACGGACAGTCCGGTGGCATGGATGACTATAGGATATTCCTCTTTGGACAGACGGCTATCGTCAGCCAGTTCGTCCTGTGTGCAGGCGGCGAGGGCGAACAGCAGCGCGGTGGCTGCGGGGATAAATAATCTATGTCTCATAATTCTTCATTCTAATCAATTAATTATTAATATCTTACAGGTCTGCATCCACTTCTCCACCGTCTATATCGTTCCACTTTGCAATGGTGGCTTCGCTGACTTCAAGGACTTTGTTGCTCACCTTGACAGTATAGGTGTAGTTGTTGCCCGCCAGCAGTGCGCCGTCGGGCATGGTGAGTATGGCAGGATATTCCTGACCTTTGTAATTCACAACCAACGGCAGGGATGCAACTGTCTGCGGGAAGAGGATGACCGATGACGTGAGATTGCCGTCTGCCAGATTCATGGTCAGTTCTCCGGTCTGTAGTCCGTTGTCTGCGGTGGCAATACCGTCGGCCGTGTTGAACGTACCGGTGAGTAACAATCCGTCCAGCGTGTAACGTTCAGGCTTGACCACGCTGAAATTCACGCCGTCGCCCGCCTCGAAGGTAAGGGTTATCTGGCTCATGCGGTGGTGGAAGGAGTTGTCTTCACCGCCTTTGTAGGTTTTGTCGGTAAAGCTCACCACCGGGCTGTTTTTGTCTCCCGTGGCTCCTGAAGCAAAGAGGAAGTCGATGGCAGGCTGGTTTTGCTGCGCCGTGGCATCGGTCGTGGCTGTGAGGATGCCTCCCGCCGCGTTGTACGGATAGTAGGCGCGGAAAGTATGGGGCTTTGTATCTTCGATATAGATGACCTTTCCTTCTGCCTCAAATTTCCCGTTTTTCAGGATGAAAGGCACGTTGCCGTATTGGGAATCGTTGCCGATGTCGGTGATGCCGATACGGTCGCCGCCAGTCCAGGTGGTTCCGCTGGCGCGGGTGGCGGGGGCGATGCTGGCGGTAAACTGGGCGGCCACGGGGTCACCGTTCAGGTTCTCGTTGTCGTTGTTGCAGGCTACCAGTGTGAGGGCAAGCGCTGCAAGTGCAAAAAATCTTGTCTTCATTATATCTATAATTTTATTATTTACAAATCAGCATTTACATCATCACCTTTCACTTCTTCCCAGCCGTTGATTTCGGCTCCGTCCACTTCCATGCCTTCGGGAGTCTCAACCAGCGTTCCGCCGAGGGTCAGCGATTTGCCCTTTCTTGTGTTGAACTCCTTGAGAGCTTCTGTGAGGTCGCTTTTCAGCGTGGTGGGGGTTGGGTTGCCGTCCGCATAGCGGATTTCAGCCGTCAGCAGTTGTTCCGTGCCGGTCACACCCAGCAACCGCACCGTGGCTTTCCACTTGCCGGCATCGTCACCTTCGGTTATTTTGGTGAAGGGCAGCACGACGTTTGAAGCGGCTCCGTAGGTATCGGTAGCGAAATCGAGTGTTCCGGCTGCACCCGTCAGATGGGCAACAATCTCCGTGATGCGTCCGGCGGCATCACCCGTCGGTTTGACGACAAGCGTCAGTTCGCGTACCTGCTGCTCCATTGCAGCGGTCAGCGGATAGTCCTTGTCTTTCTCGATGCTCACCTGTTTCGTATAGGTGAAGAACCATCCCGGGGCATTGTTCACAAAGGCATCCGTTCCTGCCCGGTTTCCCGTGGCTGCGGCAATGGTGGCGGTGGTACCATTTACCATGATTCCTTCAGCAGGGTTCCACACCGCAAGGGTGTAGCTGCCCGGAGCAAACAGATGGTTGGGGGCATGGGTGACGGAAGTCTCCGTACCCGTATAGTCGCCCATGGTGACCGTCCACGTGGCAGGTATGTTGATACCCTCACCGCGTGCCGACCAGTCGGCTGTCACCGCAATCTTCCCGTAGTCGGGATGCGGTGTGTCATAAAGCGTGTCCTTCACGCAGGAAGAGAGCAGCACGGCGGCTGCCATTCCTACCATATTTATATATTGTCTTGCTTTCATACTCTATTCCTCCGTATTAGAATAACTTCCATACCAATGACACACCGGCGTTGATGGGGCCACACCAATTTTTTGTCTCGTTGCCACAGCGCACGCGCACACCATCGATGACTTCATATTTTTCGAAATCGGCATTCAGGTAGCCCAAGCCGAGGTTGAAATCAAGCGTCAATGCCTTGTTCAGCCGTAGCTGATAGCCTGTGGTGATGCCGCCACCCATCAGGTCGCCCTGCTTGCCTGTTTCGGAAAGCTTGTAGTTGAACTGTCCGGCCTTGAACATCGCACCCAGATACCAGGCTTTCTTCTCACCCATATAGTAACGTACTTCCGGAGCCACTTCCCAGAGTGCATAGCGGCGGTCTTTGTCACTCCAGCTCCAAGAAGTCCACGAGCCGTTTACGGCAATGCCCCACGATGGGCAGATGCGCCATTCAAGTCCTAAATCTGGTGTCAAGGTAGCCCAGCGCAGCAGATTGGCACGCAGGGAGAGATGATGATCATTTGTGATTTTAGTTTCCGACGGCGTGTCGGCAAGTGTATTTTGTTGAGCGGCTTTCTCGGCTTCTGCCTTTTCAGCGGCAAGTCGGGCTTCTTCCGCCTTGCGCTGCTCTTCGGCAAGCCGTTCCTGCTCGGCACGCTTCTCGGTTTCTAAGCGTTCGGCTTCCGCCTTGCGTCGTGCTTCTGCTTCCGCATCCGTCACGGCTGTTTCCTTTACCGGTACCGTCAGGCGCACGGTGACAAAATCACCCTCTGTCACATGATTGCGGGTAATGAAGTTTTCTTCCTTGATTTTCGCTCGTGTAATCAGTTCTGATTTCACACGGTTGGCACGAATCTTCGCTGTTGCAAGGTTCTTGACTTCACTGCTCTGCGAATTGCAATATCCGTCAACCAATAGCGGCAGTTTGCCGTCAAGAATTGTTGCTTTGTTGTTTTCGATACATTCCAACAGGCGGGCAAGTTCCGTGTCATTGCCATTCCAAGGCACGTAGAACATGTCCTTCTGCGGAACGAACCGGAAGGTGTAGGTCGTGTCTGCTTTCTGCTGCGCAATGACAGGAAAAGTTACCGTCATCAGCCACAGAAACAGGGTGAGAAAAGTGATTTTTCTGCTCATATAAACTTGAATTTATTATCTTTGTCTTCTGCAAAGGTAATAAATGCCATTCAGCGCCCAAAATATTACAAAAACTTTTTCTGTTGAAATACAGCGTTTTATAAAAATTGTCGTTTGAGCACTTTTCAAATTGTCGTTTGAGCACTTTTTTTGTCGAATTAGCACTTTTGTGGCTGTCGAATTAGCACTTTTTGTAGTATGAGCACTTTTGGAAAATGGGTTTCTGAGAGCTTTTTCATCGGATTTTTACCACGCAAATCACTTCAGATTTGCTTTTTTCCACTTGGCAGGCGTACATCCTTCCTTCTCGGTAAATAATTTGATAAAGTTACTGCGGGAAAGAAAACCGGAAGACTCAGCCAGCTTCTGTATATTGATCTCCGGATGCTCCTTCAGTATGTTTTTCGCATACTCCAACCGGAGACTGGTTATCCATTCGCGGAATGTCATTTTATACGTAGTCTTGATATAAGCGGAAAGATAGGTACGGTTCGTATGAAGTATTTCGGACAGTTCTTTTATGGTAAGTCCCTGCTGGACATAGCCGTCTGTCTTTATCCAGTTGGCCACTTTCTCTATAATTTCTGTATAGGACACTGGAACTTCTTTCTCAGAAACTATTTTAGGTTCTGTTTCTGTATCTGTCAGAAGTTCTTCTTCAGACTGTATATCTTGCTCAAAAGCATTTTCCACCTGTTCATAGAACAGCAGGTAGTTCTGATAGCTGTAGAAAAGATAGCTGTAGAACGGTATTGACGACAAAATCCAGATAAAAACATATTTGTCTGGCAGAAATGTCAGCAATCCGCATCCGACACCGAAGATAACAGCCCAATAAGTGAATATGGAAAGCCATTCGATATATGTACCTATATCATCCGCCTGAGTTTCATTGAAAATCCGAATGGCTCTACGGTATGCAATTATGACTCTGCGAGCTAAAACGACTCCAAAAACGACTAACCATACAGCTAAAGCAAATAAAGAGAATTTTTGCATGATTCCGCTTGGCAACAGGAACAACACAACTCCGGAAAGAGTTGAAAATATAATCCATAAAATGATATGTGTCCACACACGCCGTTTGGTAATGTAAAAACGATCAAGCAACATTATCAATGCCGAACTGAACAGAGAATAGCACAGGAAGTATGTGGACATGTTCATCAATATGGCAGAATCCGCATTTTTGAATCGGATACCAAAGAAGAAATGTACCGAATAATTTGCCGAAAGCAGCAGCATAGCTATACCCATAATCTGTCGGGAGCGGAGATAATTCTTGAAAATTTTCTTTTCAGGAGTCTTTGCAAACAAAAAATAAAAGCCGAAGAATAACATCAACGGCAGTGCGGTATAAAGTGAAAAACTGTATATAGATGGCTCCATTGTTATGCTTATTTGATTTTGATACAAAGTTACGTCTTTTTCTTCACAAATAGACACATAATCTATGATTTAACGTTATAGATTCGGTCATATTAGATTGAAAAATTATTAGAATTAAAGCCAGTGGTGAAAAATTCAACCACTGGCTTTTTCTGTCAAGACTTCGATATTAAAGTTTTACACCTTTGGATTCCGATAAACCGGGTCTCCCTATAATTAAATGACTGCGTACAAAGTCCACGTGCGGGCTTTCCGGCTGTTGTTCCGTCTGTTTTTTCTCGTTGCCTTGCCGGTTCTCTTCTGTGTTTTCCTGAGCCGGAGCCAGCTCAAGCTGTATCTTGCGGTCCAGTGCGGCGAGTTCGGACTTCAGCTGTTTCAGCTCGTCCTCCTTCTTCCACACCTTGCCCGCTATCTCCTGCAACTGCGGAATCTCCTTTTCCAGCACTTCGTTCTTAGACTTGTACTGGTCGATGATGGTCGGAATCCTCTCCAATGCGTTCAGAAAGTTTCGTGCGGCAGCAATCGGGTCTGCCATCGCCAGATGCCCGTTGTTGTAGGTGTACTTGTAGTTCCCCTCCACCACGAAGCGGTTGTCGGTGAACTCCAGACCTTCTTTGAGTGTCCTCTCGCTGACCACCTTTATCGGAAAGCCGTAAAGTTCCCCGACAGCCTTGTACAGTCCACCAGTCGTGGCGTTCTTGGCGATTTCCTGCAAACGCTTACCGATGACCTTCTCATCCGTTGAATCCACGCCGTCCACCTTGACAAGATTAAGGCGGCTGCTTTCCTTATCAGTCTGCACAACGGAAAGAAAACGGTTCCAGTCTTCCGTCATGGCTTCGATGAAAGCCGTGTTGTTGCGCAGTTCTCCCGTCTTGGATTCCAGCTTGAACTCCGAATCGCGCTTGCCCTTGTTGAACGATTTGCGTTCCCCTTCGAGCGAGGCGATACGCTTCTCTAATTTCGCCTTATCCAAAAGGTCGGTATTGCCGGAGAGCAACGCCATATACTCCGAGAAGTTCATACCCGATTTTTCGTCCATTGCTCCCTCGTCGATGGTACGTGCGCCCATCGCTCCGCTTTTGAGCTGCGATATGAACGTCTGCTTGCAGTGCAGCAGATTGAACTTGTAGCTGTCCAGCGACTTTTCCACCGCGTAGATGATGACATCCACGTTGTTCTCGGCAAAATGCTTGGCAATCTCGTTCCCGGCTCTAACACCCCGTCCGTCACGCTGTTGCAGGTCGGACGGTCGCCACGGTGTATCAAGGTGATGGATGGCGACACATCTTTTCTGCGCATTCACGCCCGTTCCGAGCATACTTGTGGAGCCGAACAGCACGCGTACCGTCCCGGCGTTCATGGCATCTATCACCGCCTTACGAGCCTTATCCGTCTTACACTCCTGAATGAAGCGCACCTCACTTGCCGGTATGCCGTAATCCTCCACCAACTTGCGTTTTATCTCGCTGTACACGTTCCATCCTTCCCCTGGCTGGTATGTCCCCAAGTCGGAGAATACGAACTGCGTACCCTTGTGCGCCTCGTACTTGTGGTAATACTCTGCAATCATCTTGGCACAATGGCTTGCCTTGTTGTCGGGATGGTCCTCGTAGTTCGGGTCTATCATGCGCATATCAAGAGCCATCTTTCTCGCGTAGTCGGTGGCGATGAGCATCTTCGCCTTTTCCTCCGTTTCCGACAGGGGTAACCTGCCAAGCAGAGTGGCATCGCCGGTTTTGGCAAACTGCATCAGCTTCTGTATGAAGTCCTCCTGCTCCGGTGTGGGCGGTATGTGGTGCAGTCTCTCATTCTTGTTTGGTCTGTCCACACCTACATCCTCCGCCGTGCGGTAGTCGGTAATCTCGTTGTAGAAGGCGGCAAGCTCCGGCACCTTGATGAAATAGCGAAAACGCTCCTTCTGAACGATATTGTTCGTTACGTTGAACTCAAAATCGGTCGTCTTTTTGGCGAAGATGGCAGCCCAAGCATCGAAACAGCGGATGTCCTGCCGTTCCAGTTCGTTGGGGCGCAGGTATTTGAAGAGCAGGTACAGTTCCGTCAGACTGTTGGAAATGGTCGTGCCCGAAAGGAACGTAGCCCCCAAGTCCTTGCCCGTGCGTTCCTGTATGGTACGGATGGCAAAGAGCATATTCAGGGCCTTCTGGCTTCCTTCCGAGTTTCCCAATCCCGCCACACGGTCATGACGGGTGTTGAAAGTCAAGTTCTTGAACTGGTGACTCTCGTCAATGAAGATGTGGTCGATGCCCATCTGCTTGAAGTCCACCACATCATCCGTGCGGGACTTGATAGCGTGTTCCACCTTCTCCAGCTTCGCCACAAGGTTGTGCTTGCGCTTCTCCAGCCCTTTCAGCATCGCCCGCGACACGTTCTTGCCCTGCTGCCGCAAGACTTCGAGGTTTTCCTCCACCGTGTCAAGCTCCGCCTGCAGGATGCGCTGCTGCAACTCCGGTGACTGCGGTATCTTGCCGAACTGGTCGTGCGACATGATGACGCAATCGTAATCGTTATTTTTGATGTTGTTGAAAAAACGCACGCGGTTGGCGGTCGAGAAATCCTTTTCAGAAGCGTAGAGAATCCTCGCATTGGGATATGCCGCCTGATAGGTGGCGGCAATCTCCGACACATTCGCTTTCAGCCCGATAATCATCGGCTTGTGCGCCAAGTTCAGACGCTTCATCTCATGTGCCGCTATGCACATTATCAGCGTCTTGCCGGTTCCCACCTCGTGGTCGCAGATCCCGCCGCCGTTCTGTTTCAGCATCCAGACGCAATCCTTTTGCGACGGGTAAACGCTCTTGATCCCCCGGCTTGCCAGCCCTTTCAGGTTGAGGTCGGGAAAAGTCTGGTGCGAGCCGTCATACTTCGGGCGCACGAAACAGTTGAACTTGCGGTTATACATCGTCACGAGCCGTTCCTTGAACTGCGGCGACTGTTCTTCCAGCCATTCGGAGAACCCATTACGGATTTCGTCTATCTTCGCGTTGGCGAGCTGTATGCCCTCGCTGTCGCGTACCTTGATGTCGTTGCCGTTCTCGTCCTTGCCGATACTTTTCATCATGTCGGGGCAGGTGTTGTGCAGGGCGTGCTTCAACAGGTGCATACCGTCATAGTTCCGGTAATAGCCCTTTACTAAAAACTCGTCCGTGATCTTCATGGTGCGGTAGCCGCACGCCACGGAAAACTCGTCCATGCTTGCGGAGTAGGCTATTTTCACGTCCGTGTCGAAAAGGTGGCTCATGTAGGCGGCATACACGCCCGTGGGAATCCAGCGTTCCCCGAAATTGAAGTCGAGGTCTTCAAAGGCGATGCGCTGCGGTTCGGCCTCCTTCAATGCCTCCCACGCCTGTTTCACCTCCGGCATCCGCTCACTTTCGGGATTGTCCTCCATCCAGCCCTCTATGCGTTCCGCCTTCTCTATCACGTTCCCCGCGATGAAGCGGTCTTTGATTTCGTAACCGGTTACGAGCGGGTTGTAGAAGATGCGCCCCTTGAGGGCACCAAGCAGTTCCTCTTCCGTGGTGTCGGTTATCTCCTGCATATAGCCGAGATTGACCGTGCCGAACTTGTTGAGCGATGCGGACAAGGCTTCTTCGGGAGAGCCTGCATTGACACGGCTCTCCACCGAGAAGGAAACGGGACGGTCGAAGATGTCCGCCTTGACAAACTTGCCGTCCTCCGCACGTTCCAGCGAAAGGATGTCGCGCCCTCCGGCATCCATCATCACCAGTTTCACGTTCTGTCTGGCGTTGAGGTTACCGTAACGCATGACAAACTCATCGTAGTAGGTGTTGAGATACCCGCGCTGCGGTTTGTGTTCCGTATGGTTCTCCGTCTCGTGGCTATACAGACGTTCGTAAGCGTCACGGAGCGATATATACAGCATCGCTTTCTCTTTTTGATAGCCACGGAGGTCGAGCGGTTGGAAGGTCGCACCGTAAGGCGTGAGGTCTTTCAGGTAACCGAGATTGCGTGAAGCATCCAGCACCATCGAGCCGTCACGGTGGTGTGGCTCCAGCAGGCCGTTGAACGGACGGGGAGAAAGGTCCATGACTTCCTCCTTCGGCTTTTCCGTTTCAAGTTCCGGGAACAGGGAAGTGGCAACCGTTTCGGAAGTAGGCACAACTTCTGCCGGTGTTTCAGGTTGCTTTATTTCTTCCGTTTGTTCCGGCTTTTTATCCATATTGTCCGAAGAAGGCGCAAAAGCAGGGTTCAACGTGTCTTTGATACCCATCTTTTTCAGTTGTTCCTGCCTGTGCCGTTCTGCCTCAAGCCGTAGGGCCTTGCGCCGTTCCGGTGTCAGGCTCATCATCGTTTCATAGAAGCCGTTGATGGGAGGATTGGTTTCCCAGTCCAAAGTGGCATAAATATCTTCTGGGTCGCCTTGCTTCCCGACATTTTCCGACTTTGCCTCCTTGCTTTCGGTTGCAGGCTTGACGGATTCAACAGGAGGTGCAGCCATAACCTGTGGCTTCTGTTTGGATGGTACACGCTTTGCCTTGTTTTCCTTTTTGGTTGCCTTTTTCTTTTTGGCAGGTTCTTCTATGGGCATCCCCCAAAGGTCAAGTAGATTGAGCTGAACGGCATTTGAATGATTCGTTTGGCGTGGCTCAATCTCCGGTTTTTCGGCTATGGGTTGCGGCTTTTCGGCTTGGGCTTCTTCCGTCCGTGCCGTAATTGTCGCTTCCGGCTTCATGGCAGGCTGTTCCGTTTTTACTTCAACGGCAACCGCTTTTTGCTCCCTCGCTTGCCCGATTGCGCCCGAATACAGGCGCATGACAAGCCTCATGTGGCAGTCCTCGTCAAGCATACGTCGCAAGTCCTCCGCGATGCCTGCGGTTTTCCCCTCGTGCAGATAAACCATAGCGGGCTTGCCGTAAGGGTCGGTATCGAGTTTTGCGGATGTATGCACGATGCGTTCGGGATGATGGATGAAATAGGCGTTGTCCGTCAGGTTTGTCTTCGTATCCGTCTGTATCACGGTCAGCAGCCGTTCATCCTGCGACAGTTCTGTCTTGTGCAGGTTCTTTTGCAGGATTATCAGGTCGCTGCCCACCTCTGTCCCCGCATTGTCCGAAAACAGGTTGTTGGGCAGGCGGATTGCCGATACCAGATTCGCCTGACTGAAAAGTTCGTTGCGCACGGAAGTCTTGGCACTGTTCAGCACTCCCTGCGACGTGATGAAAGCCACGATGCCGCCGTCGCGCACCGTGTCCAGCCCTTTCAGGAAAAAATAGTTGTGGATGGCTTTCTGTGCCGAGCGTCTGCCGAAAGATTCGCTCCTTTGAAATTCAGCGTCAAACACGGCTATGTCACCGAACGGGATGTTGGACACCGCCAAGTCGAAATAGTCGTTGAACGGTTTTTCGATTTTCTCAAAACCGTCTATACGCATCTTTTTGTCGGGGTGAAGCTGTCGCAGGATAGTACCCGTGAGGAGGTCTTTTTCAAATGCCATCACATCCGCGTCAGGATTGTGCCGCAGCACGGCGTCCACGAAAACGCCGACACCGGCCGACGGTTCCAGCACGCGGGCAGGGCGGACACTGTAATCCGCCAGTACATCGGCTATGGTGTCTGTTATCTCTTTCGGTGTGTAGAAGGCTGTCAGCACGGAGGCTTTCAGCGAATCCACAAACCGTTTGTACTTCAAGTCGTCCCGGCTGTTATCCCGTATCAGCCTGTGCAGTTCCACGGTAGGGGCAAACAGTTCGAGGTCGGATTTCGCCCAATGGACGGCATCCGTCAGTTCCTTTGCAGGGTTCAGAATACATTTCAGCCCGCCGAAACCGCAATACTTCCGGAGTATCGCCTGTTCCTCGGTTGTTGCCGTTCTCTGTTCCCTGTCAAGGATAAATGCCGTCCGTATCGCCTCGATGTTGTCCCGCAGCCTTTGTTTGCGGTTAAACGCCATATTCCCCAATGTAGAGGACGACAGCCCCCGTCAGCTCCGTGTAGAGCAGGTCATAATCGGGCGACAGGGCGAAATTATCGTCCGATAGGTCATAGATGGAGAACACGTTTCCGACAACCGGCAGCAGTTTTTTGGTAAAGGATTCACGCTCCGTTTCCGGCACTTCGTCGGCAAACTCGTTCTCCACGACTTCGCGCAGGATGGCGTACTTGGAGTAGCGAAGCCCCTCCAGCAATGTGTTCATCGCCAGTTCCTGCGCACCTGCGGCGGGATAGCCTTCGAGCCTTGCCTGCTCATACGTTCCGGCGGCACGGTCGGCGCGTTCACGGATGAAGACTTCGTCGGTTGCCTGTTCAAACCTGTTTGTTCGGAGATAGTCCAGCAGGTACAGACCGTAATAGGAAAAGTCGGTCTGTCCTTCGTTTTTCTTCTTGTTGTTCATTACTTTGGAGTTTAGTGGATTGGTAAATCATGACCGGGATAATTGTCTGAAAGGAGAAAGAAAAGGCACTCGGTATCCCTCCGAGTGCCACCACTAAGTCCAAAGTATGAGTGTAATCCGGTATCGAAGAACAGTTCATTACTCTGAATCAGTGGCAAAGGTAGTGCAAATCGAAGACAATACGAAATAAACCTGTTTATTTCTATTGTTGAGATGCAGCCTGCTTTCTCAAAAGTGAATACTATTTCTTCCGTCCTGAAAATTTCTTGGTCGTTTTCCTTTCGGGGAACACGAAAGTCGTGTTGTAGTCCTCGTCAAAGGCAACCACGGCATCGAAACTCTTGCCCTGCTTGCTCTTGAAGCCTTTGAGCAGCTTCGTGTGTCCGTCGGTGAGCAGGTCTTTGATTTCTTCATCGGTGAGGATACGGTTTGCCTTCAGGCGGAACACGGGCAGCCCGCACTCCGCGTTGTCGCAGCGGACGACCTTACCGTAGAACTGCATACTTCCCGTTCCGCACTTGGGACACTTGCAGCCGGAATCCCTGCGGGCGAACAGTTTGTCGCACGAGAGCAGTTCGGAGGTAATCTCCTTTGTGTACGCCTCTATCTCCTTGCGGAAGGTGTCGGCAGGAAGTTCCCCGCGCTCAATGCGTGCCAGCTCCTTTTCCCATTCGCCCGTCATGGCAACGTCGGCGATGCGCATCGTCTTCACGACCGAGTAGAGGGCAAGCCCCTTTTCGGTGGGTACAAGCGACTTCTTGCAGCGTTCCATGTAACCCCGTTTGAAAAGTGTTTCGATGATGGCGGCACGTGTGGCAGGCGTGCCGATGCCGCAGTCCTTCAAAGCCTGACGCAGCGCATCGTCCTCAATCTCCTTGCCTGCCGTTTCCATAGCGGACAGCAGGGTGGCTTCGGTATGCAGCGGTTTGGGCTTGGTCTTGCCCTCCGTGATGGAGGCGGCTTTCAGTGTCAGCGTGTCGCCTTCCTGCCAGCCGGGGAGGATGGTTTCCTCTTTCTCTTCCTCGCCATAGACAGCACGCCACCCGGCTTGTTTGATAATGCTGCCTTTTGCCACGAACTCCGCTCCGGCACACTCCGCCGTAACAGTGGCTGTGTCTTTGACGCATTTTTCAGAGAAAGCCTCAATCATGCGTCCGGCAATCATCTGATAGACGATACTATCTTCTTTGGAGAGGAACAGCGGTTTCTCGCCCGTGACGAGCAAGGCATGGTGGTCTGTTACCTTGCCGCCGTCCACGCTGCGGCGTGTCGGCACTGCCTTCAGATTGACTTTTTCTTTCCATTCGGGCAGATTGCCGATGAAGGCGAGTAACTTGGGGATTTCCACGAACACGTCTTCGGGAATGTAGCGGCTCCCGGTTCTCGGATAGGTGATAAGTTTCTTCTCGTAGAGCTTCTGCGCGATTTCAAGCGTCTGTTTCGCCGTGAAGCCGTGTTTGGCGTTGGCTTCCTTCTGGAGCGTGGTCAGGTCGTACAGAAGCGGAGTGTCCTCTATCTTCTCCTTGCGCTCCGCTTTCGTGACGGTGGCTGTGCCTGCTTCCTTCACCTTATTATATAGCGTTGTGGCCGGCTCTTTCTCTTTCCACTTCTCGGAAGAGGAGAATTTCACCACTTCGCCGTTGCCATCGTCAGTGGCAATATGGAGCTGCCAAAACGGTTCCACCGTGAAGCGGCGGTTCTCCCAATAGCGTGCGCACACCATCGCCAGCGTGGGCGTCTGCACCCGTCCGACGGAATATGTGCCGTGTCCGGCGGCGATGGAGAGTGCCTGCGTGCCGTTGATGCCTACAAGCCAGTCGGATTCGCTCCGTGCTTTGGCGGCAAGATAGAGGTTGTCATACTTGCTTCCCGCTTCGAGGTTGCGCAGTCCCTCGCGGATAGCCTTGTCTGTAAGCGAACTTATCCAAAGGCGCACGAAAGGCGTGGTACATCCGATATAATGGTAGAGGTATCGGAAGATAAGCTCACCTTCGCGTCCTGCATCGGTCGCCACGATGATCTGCTCGCTTTCCTTGAAAAGACGGGCGATGATTTTTATCTGCGCCACCACGCCGCTGTCGGGTTTGTAGCCTTTCTCTGTCTTTTCCTGACGGGGAATGAGCGTGAAGGTTTCGGGGATGACAGGGAGGTTGTCACGGACGAAGCCGCGTATACCGTAGCCGTCGGGCATGGCAAGCTGGACGAGGTGTCCGAATGCCCATGTCACGGCGTAGCCGCCTCCCTCGAAATATCCTTCCTCTCTCTTTGTCGCGCCCACGATGCGGGCGA